>JAEEGI010026352.1_pt1 | contig 11199 bp, 7 predicted proteins | sample 8958751 | NCBI WGS metagenome assembly JAEEGI01 (sample SAMN16246545, study PRJNA631951) | gut metagenome | biome: gut microbiome; feature: rumen; material: KS-attached | host: Bos | place: Iran: Karaj | collected 2018-10 | reverse complement strand
ACTTTAAATTTTATTTTAATTTATTATTCATTTGGAAGTTATTAATTAATTAATAATATTTAAAAATACCCCATTATATTTTAGAATAAATTAAAAAAATAATATTTTTATTATCTAAAGAAAAAAAAGGATAAATTTAATATTCTTATTATTAACATTTATTTTATAATTTTATATTAACTAGAAAAATTATATGAAATAATAAGTTAATTATATTTTTAATCAATTTTTAAGAAAATTATTTGTTCTGAAATATTAAAGCTCTATTTTTTTGCTATTTTTATTTTATATTCTCTACTTTGAAGTACATTAATAATTAATATGAATTATAAGAATAAATTATTTTATATTTATCACCAAAAATGTTTCAAAAATAAAAACATTAACTTTAATTAATCAATATTAATTAAAATTATTTTTTCTATTTATTTATGTTAATTTAAAATTAATTTTTCTTTTCAAATATTTTTTGAGGCACAAGTGTCTCAGCTCTTTCAAAAAATTCTTTAAAAGTCATCATTTCTTCTTTTTTTTCAATAATTTCATTAATTAAAGGAGCAAAAATAGATAAAATTTTTTTATTCATTTTAGAAGTATCTAAATTATTATAAGAAATAAATTCATCTTTATCATTATCCAACATATCAAAAATAGCTTTATAAGTTTTTCTTTTTTTTTCTTCTATTATTTCATTTATTCTACTCATCCATTTATTCTTTTTAGTATCTATAGTTTTTTTCATTGAAGAAGTAATTGAATTTTTATTAGTGCTTTTATCTTTTTCATTATTATCAAAATCTAAATTAATTTCTTTTTCTTTTATTTTTGGGTCTTTGATTATAATTTCAAACAATGGTCTTTCTTTATTTTTTGATAATATTTCATTAATAGTTTCATGATTCATGTTTTTAGAATTCAAATTGATTTGTGGTTTAAAAGGACAAATTTTTTGAATTAAATTTTCCTTCAATTGCTCAATTTTATCTTTTGTATTATTTGCATCTTGGAATAAAGATTGATAAACATTTGAATTTCTTTTTTTAGAAAATTTATATTTATTTATTTTTGGAGCAAAGCATATTTTTTCAATTAATTTATTTTGATTTTCTTGAATTTCTGTTCTTTTTTTTAAAAGTTTATTTTTTGTTTCTTTACCTAACATTAATAATCTATTTTCAACCTTCATTTTCTTTTTTCCATTTCTGATTTCATCAGAAGATTTATTTAATATTTTATTATAATCATTTAATGTAGGTTTAAAAGAATATTGAATTTCATTATTTTTATTACGTAATTCTTTTATTTTTTTCATTTTTTTTGATTTTTCATACATTTCTACACCTAAATCAAAGGAAGATTTTTTTTTAATATAATTCTTTTTTATCTTTGTTGGAGTACTTTCCATTAATATTTGTTGAATAATAGAAGAATCATCAAATTTTTTTTCATTATAATTATTATCATTTTCTTCATTTAAATTTGATTCATTTAGTCCCTTTATATTTTGTTCTTCTAAATTTTTATCTTGTTTTATTTCATTATTTGTACATTGAGATGTTTCTATACTTGTACATTTATTATTTAAATTCTTTTTTAAAGCATTATTTTCATTCTGAATACTGTTATTATTTGATGATGATTCTTCTGAGTTTTCATTACAATTTAATTCTTTTATTTCTTTATTTATTCTATTTTGAACTTCATTTCTTATTTTTTCTTTAATTTCGTTTGAATATTTGTTATCTTTACAAAATCTTTCTATTTTTTTTAGAATATCTTTATCTTCTGAAAGAAAGGTAAAGGTAATTTTTTCCCCTTTTGAATTATTAACACAAACTTTTACATTTTTATTTAAAGAACAATCATTTTGATTATTTATTCCATTTTCTTCCATCAATCAAAAAATTATAAATTTAATATTTCATTATTATAATATTTTAAAAAACTAAATAATTCAAACAGAATCACAAGTATTCAAATCATTAGTAACTAAATTTTTCAAAATTTCTTAAAATTATTTTTCCCAATATTATCAAAATAAATATATTTAAAATTCATTTTTTTTCTTTGTTTTTTTTAATCTTTTTTTATTCTTTAAGAAGAGAAAACAACTCTTTTTTTATTTGTTTTTTTAATCTTTTTTTTATTTTTTTAGAAGAGAAAACAACTCTTTTTTTATTTGTTTTTTTAATTTTATTTTTAATAAAAGGAAATTGGGAATAACAAATATAAGTCTAAAATTTTTTTTAAAGTATTTATAAAGAATAAATAAAATTAAAGTGAATTAATAATTTTAAAACAATTTAAATGAAATTAGAAAAAAAATGAATGTACCAGAAATAAAAAATATTTATTGTGAAATATGTCAGAATGAATGTCATAACAATTATTCATCTCCTGAATGTTACCACACTTTTTGTAGTAATTGTACTAAAGAATATTTTTTATATAAGTTATCAAATTCCTTAAACAATAATAAAATAAAATGTCTTCTTTCAAGATGTAATTCTTTTTATTCAGAAGAAGATTCAAAAAATATAATAGAAAAAGATAGAGATTTAAGAAATTTATATTATTGGAATAATATTGAATCAATTCCGAATTCAATACCATGTCCTGTTCCAAATTGTAATTCTTATTCAAATTTAAATGAATCAAATCAAAAAAATTTAGATAAAAATATAATAAATGATGAAACTTCAAATATAAATAATAATGTAAATACTTCAATTAGAGAAATTAATTTAAAAATAATAGAAGAAGAACCAGTAATTTTAATATGTAAAAATAATCATAAATTTTGTTCAAAATGTTTAGAATTAGAACATAAAAATAAAAAATGTAATGAAATTAATAAAACTTTTACTCCAATATATATTTATCAAACTCAAGAGGAAATAAATAGAAATATATATAAAAAAGAAAGAGGTTGTACAGGAGGAAGAAAATGTAATTATATTTTGAATGGTTGTTGTATGAAAAAATGTTGTGATAAATGTAGTAAATTAATATATTTCAGAGATATGTATGAATGTTGTAAATCAAAACATTCTTTTATTAATGTTTTAATTAAAATATTTATTTTTCCTTTCGCTTTTGGTCTTATTACTTTTTTAACTATCATATTATGTACTTTTCCTAATTCCTTAATACTTCCTTTTATTACTTCATATTTTGGAAAAATAATTAGAAGTAAATATAGTGTTTTAATATATGGTTTAACTATTTTTTTAATTACTGAGACTTTGATTACTTATTCTATTCTTATTCTTTTTTTATTCATTATTATTTATATCATTGGAGGGAGATGTGTTATTGATGATTTTCCGTTTTGTTTTTTTTATTGTCATTTGGTTTTAATAATTTTAGGAGGAGATGGATTAATTGAAGATGATGATTAGTATATTTTAAATTAGAATATAATAAATTTAAGTAAGCTTTTTATAGATAAAGAAAGTATATTATTCTTTTTTCATTTTTTTATTTTTTTTTAATCAATTAAATAATACATTCAATTAAATTATTATCATTTTTCACTCCATGTTTAGGAAATTAAAAAATTTATTTAATGCTCCATCTATTAATTTTTATTTTAAATAAAATATTATTAATTATCCCAAACAGCATTTAAATTCATTTATAATTTATTTTTAAATATTGTAAAGTTCAATTATCATTTTATTAATTGTTTCAAAAATCTTCCTGTTTGTTCTTAATAATTTAGAATTATTTATCCTTATCTAACAATATAAATTCCATTTTTTTATTAAATAAAAATATATATTTATCTTTTGGTCATCAAGCATTTAAATTTATAGAAATTTTCGTTTATAATTTGAAATATTAAAGAGTAATCATAATAAATTTAATAATTCAAGATTATACTTTATTAACTTAAATTAAATTTAATTTTGTGTAAATGATTAATAAAGAAAAAACAAAAAAAAATCAAAAAAAAAAGTAAACCATATTTTATTCTTTTTACAAAGCATCAGAAGGTACAAAATTGAAATTAATTTCATCTTTTTGTTCTTGAGTAGGAATATAAGAAGTATTAGCAGGATCTTGTCCAGTACTTTTAATTTCACTATTAACTTTTTTCAAACTATTTTTTTCTTTAGAACTACTTTCTAAACTTCTCTTAATATCTCCTCCAATATTATCAATAACCAAAGCAGGTTTAGTAAAATCATTTTTAATTAAACCTTTTTCCATCATTGCTTTTGTAGTAACACTTTTTAAAACATATTTATTTTCTTTTCCTTCACCTTCGCCTTCACCTTCTTCTTCTTCTTCTTTTTCTTTATTCCTAACATTATTTTCATCTTCATTTTCAATAAATCCTTCGTTACAAATATTAAATAAAACTACAATTAATAATGCAATTAATGCTACAAACAATAATACACATAATATTCCATATGCTACTAACATTTTTCTTAACCAATCCATTAAAGCTCCTACACAACCAAAATGTTCTGGAATTTTATTTAACATATCTGAAAATAAATATTTTACTATTTTTTGATTTGTTAAAGTATTTGTATTATTATATGTTGTACCACAAAATCCAGTACATTTAAAATGCTTTTCAATATGACTATAATATTTATGGAATTTTCCTATATTAAATGTATTATTATAATAAGCATTTCTTTCGACATACCTTGTCTTTAAAAGTTGATGTAATGCTTTCTTATCCTTTTTTTTACATTCTCCTTCATAATCACAGCAATAATCAATATTTTTTCTTTCATAAGCAGTTTTAATAGAATCAGAATTATCTTGATTGTACCATAAGCCAAAATAAGGCATGGTAGTAGAATTAGTAGTATATATATTAATTTGTTTTTCATTAAAATAACAAGGACATTCAGGACCACATAAATATTCATCAACTAACTGAAGATAAGTATCAACACTATTCCAAATAGTTAAATAACCATTATAATGTGCATTACATCCTAAATAATCTCTCCAATATCTCATTTTAACAGCAATAAAACAAAGAATTCCAACTGCTAAAATAAGTCCGGCAGAAATAAAACATAATATTGAAAATATTAAAGTAATTAACCTATTACGAGCAAAAATTGTATAAAATCCAAATAATATTACTAAAAAAGCTATTATTATTGATGATAATTGTAATGCTCCTAATGAACTGTAACCATGTTTTGTCCATGTCATATTTGTGTGAGGATATTGAAAACTTGCCATTATTAATATCGGAATTGCAATAATCTAAAATTTATTTTTTATATTTTACTAAGGAAATTATTAAGAATATTAATCCACAAGAATTTGTAGAACTTTCGTCAATTTCTTTTTGTTCCTGATAATCCATTTTTTTTATGTTTATTTTAGATTTTTATTATTTTTTAAATAATGTTATATATAGACTTTTTTTATTTTAAATATTGAATTTATTTGATTGTGAACATGTTTAGAAGTTTTTGATTTTAATTAAATTATTCTTTTTGAAAAAGAGACTGTTTTTTTTGTAAAAATGTTTTTTATTAAATTAAGAAAATTAAAAATTAATTAAAAAAACAATGTATAGTTCACGGAATCCTAGTTTGTAATAATAATTAATAAATTTTTAGGCCTATAATTAGAAGGAAAAAAAAATCAGGATCTATACTAAATAAAAATCCACTTTTATTAAGTAATATATCAAAATCTTCAAATAGAAAAAATTCAAAAATGAATTTAAATTCTTCAAATAATAATTCAAAATCGAATTTCCTTAAATTTACTAATGAATTACAAGAAGAAATAACTAAAAATCTTTCAAGAAATACAAGTGCAATAAGAAGAAATCTTCCTAATTCAATATTAAATGATAGTTTAAGTGTTAATGATAGTTTAGGATCATCACCCAAAAATTATTTTAATAACAGTTTAATGAATAAAACTCAATATACAGAGAGAAATAGTTTATTTGTCAATAAATCTTTTAAAGATATTCATAAAAATAATACTAGTATGAGTAATACTAATATTAAATCTAATAATAATTTAAAAAATATTTTAAATGGGAATAATGTTAAAAAATTAGAAATTAATTTTAATAAATATGATATGAAAATATTAACAAACAAAAATAAAAAAAAAATAAATCGAAATTTTGATAATAGAAACTTAATGAATCAAAAATTATTATTAAAACTTTCAGAAAATGATAATTCACAAGAAGAAAATGATAATAATAATAATGGATATGAAACAATAAATCAAGATGAAAATAATTCATCTAATTCCAATAGAAAACATAAACAAAATGAAAATTATAAATTAAATTATTTTTATCAAATAAATAAAAAGAATGATAATCCCTTAAGATTAATAAATAAAAAATTTTTAACACCAAAAGCAATTAATTTTTCTTCTTATAAAAATATATATTCAAATAATTATTTTAATTCATCCAATGATGCTCTTAGTACAGATACAAATTTAGTTAATAATAAAACTTATACTACGATAAATACAATTAATACTAATAAAGATGGAAATCTTTCATCAAATAAATCTTTACAAAATATAACTTTTAATAAAAAAATTAGATATGTTAAAAGAAAATATAAAAATGAAGGGAAAGATAATAATATATTTAATTCAGAAAATGAAATAAATGAAAAGGACAGTAATAATAATAATGATATTAATAATTCAAATTCTAAATCTAATTCAAATTCAAAATCAAAATCAAAATCTTCGAACAATAATTCTAATGAAGATAATGAAAAAGATAATGAAACTAATAAAAATAATATTAATAATGGAGAGATTATTGAAAATGATAAAAGAAGAAGAGAAAGTTTATTTTTAAAAAACTTACAATTATATCATCAAAATAAAAAATTAGAATTAAATAATAATAAATTTAGAAAAAGAGGTTCAGTAATGATAAATACAAGTGCATTTTCATTAAATAAAGAACAATCAATGGATGAAATAAATTTATTAAAAGGAAAATTATTAATTCAACATAAAAATTCATTTAATAAACCAAGGAAATTAACTAAATATAAATCAACTGAAATAAACTTAACTGAATCAAATAATATTATTCCTCAAAAAATAATTACAAAAAAAATATTTAAAAAACAATTATCAAGAATTCCTGAATGTACTTTTAAAAAAGAACAAAAAAAAAGAAATTCTTTATTATTAAATAGTCCATTTTCAAATTTAAAACATATGAAAGAAATATTAGATAAAAAAATAGAGATTAGAAAAAATAAAAGAAATATTACTCCGACTAAAAAATCATCAAATTTATTTAAAAAGATTATGACTAAAATAGAAAAATTAAAAAAACATTTATCTGAAGAATCAGATATTGAAGAATCAGTATCTGAAGAAAGCATAGATAAAAAAAAACTTTTAAAAAGAAAAAAAAGTTCAAAAAATGATATAATTAATTATTTAAGATTTTCAAATAAAAAACAAAAAACAATTAGTCCTTCATTTAATGAATTTAAACAACATATTAATCAAGAATTTTTAGATTTTGAAGAAAAAAACTTTATTAATTATCTTCAAAATAATATATATAATAGTCAAGAAGAAACAGAAATATTATTAAATAGTTTAAAAGATGAATTAATATCAAAATCAATTTCTTTTTTAGATTCAATTTCATCAAGTCATAAAATAAAATCTGATAATCATCTTTTTAAAGTAATAGATAAATCAATTAAATATGAAAAAGAAGTAGATTATTATTTATTACATACGGATAAAAAATCAATTACAAAAATTGAATCAAAAATAGGAAAAATTGTTGATATTAATAATATTTTTATTTCCAATCGTTTTACAAGAAGTATGATTGATTATTTATTATATAATAATTTTGAAATTGATTTATATGAATATATTATAAAAGGAAAATATTTATGTACTGATTTAGCAACTGAAAAAAATAATGAAGATTTATTTAAAAATTTTGATGTTAATAAAAAAAAATTAAGAAGAACTACAGTTAAATCAAAAGTAATTAATTTACGTAAGGGTTCAATAATATTAACTGCAGTTTCTATTAAATTTTTTAATTATTTATTAATAAGAGATAATCCAATTTATTTTGAAAAAGACATTCAATTTTTTAAATTTTTTGCAAATTTAAATAAAAGACATAAAACTGATAAAAGTGCTAAAGTATTTTTTCCATCTTTTTCAGAAAGAAAATTTTCAAATAATCATTCAAAACAATCTTCTCATATACGCTATTATAAAGCAAAAAGTATAAAATCTAGTTTAAGAAGAAATAGTTCTAATGTTAATAGTCTATATAATTTTAAAATAAATGAAGTAAAAAATTTTGTGTTAACAAAATCATTTTTTGATAGAAAAAGAGATTCTTTAATAAATGCTCAAATAAATAATAGAAAAAAAAAAGTAAATAAAAAGGATTTAAGCATGAGGAAAAAGCACAAAATATTATATTTATCTCCATTAGCATTAACAGAATCAAAATCATATAGGAATTATATACCATTAAGAAAAGAAGACAAAAATTATACAATATATAAGACAATGACAATCAAAAATGATATATTAAAAAAATGTGATAATATCTCAGAAATATTAATATTATATCTTAAAGATAAGAATATAAGTGGATTTAGAAAAATATACGAAAAATATAAAACAAATCCAGAAATAAGTGATAATGATGGAAATTCATTATTAAATATAGCTGTTCAAAGTGGTTTTAAAAAAGCAGTTATATATTTAATAAATAATGGTGCTAATGTTAATACTCAAAATAATAGATTAAATACTCCTCTTCATTATGCTTTATCTTATCAATATTATGATATTGCTGATATTTTACTTAGAAATGGTGCTGATGAGAAAAAAAAAAATGATGAAGGATTAACAGCTTGGCAGTCTTTAAATTTTCATCAAAATATTTTAAAGTAAATTTGGGAATCTGTAATATAAATACTATGTAAATTTATATTTTTTAATTATTTCTACATTTGTAGAGAATAAAAATATTTAGTTATTTTAAAACTCTTATAATTACTTCAACATAATTATATTTCAAATATATTTAACAAAATTTGAAACATTAAAAATTAAATAAATAAAACAATTATAAATTTTTAAAAACAAAAAACTAAAAAAATAAAAATAAAAAGAAAAAGATATTAAAATAAAAAAATGTCATTTAAAAATAACCTAGAATTAATAGTAGATCAATTTGATGACGAAGTATACAAAGACCAAGGAGTATTTTATTGTAGTCCAGATCATTTAGACGCAGTAAAGCATGTAGAAAAAAATACATTTACAGCAGCAACAATAAGAAATTGTCCAGTGACAAAATTAACAAATACAATAATGTTAGGATTATTTTATGCTCTTAAACCAGAAGCTCGTGTTGAAATAACAATATTTCAACCTATTGAAATTATGCAAGAATATGATGCTAAACATATTGAAGCTATTGCTAAATTAGCAGGATTTGATGAAATTAGAATTAATGAAGCTGATTATATTGATCCTGATAGTCAAAAACAATTAGAAACTTTAGCTGTTAGTTTTATTAAACCTGTTACTGATCCTAAACATGTTTTTACTAGGGAAGTTATTGTTGAAATTAAAACTAATACTAGGAGAAGGAATAGAACTAAAAAAAAGAAAGAACAATAAATGTAATGTTTATTTTATTTTATGAGATATAAATCAAATTTTGAAATTATGGGTTTTTTTGCATAATTTTTATTTGATTTATTAAGATTTTTTATTTAAAAAATGATTTATTTTTTATTTTTTTTTTTTCATACCCATTTTTTTGTGATTAATATGATTTTGAATTTTTTTTAATATTATGATTTTTTATTTATTAATTTTATATATTCATTTTTTAATTATAAGTAAAAATAAATTTTAATGATAACATTTAAAATAAATTTGATAATATATTAAGGAAAATCAAATTTAATTGTGTATTGGGGATTGGGGATTTGCTCCAATCCTCAATCCCCAATCCCCAATCCCCAATATTAATAATAAATGACTTATATTATATTTTATTAATTTGAATAAAAAAACAATAATAGTAAATTAAATAAAAATAGTTTATTAATAACAATTTATATTTCCATCATTTTTTAGTTTAAATTAATTTATAAATGAATGGGTATACAAAAAAATTCAATTTATTTTATAAAATAATGTGAAATTATTTAAAAGAAGAATAATAATGTAAATAAAGAAGAAACAGCCAAAAATTTCCCACTTCCAGTGGTTGGGGTATTAGTATCAGCTACTTTCACTTCCATAGTTGCAGTTCCAGTGATAGCTGCAGTAGTAATTTTAGCACTTTGATCATCAGTGAGTTTAAAATCTTCTACATCCTTAGCTAATTTATAAGTTCCCGCAGTTGAAAGAGATTTTGCAGAACATTCAAAATCTTGTGGAGTATTTCTTACAACTTCAGTTACTGCTGAAAGAGTACAAGTTACTGTTGAATTTGTGTTAGGATCATCTGATTTAACAAGTAGTAATCCTTCAATTGTTTTTATTGTAACTTTATCACTACTCTCAGATCCAGAGGCAGCATCTCCAGCTACATTTACTGTTATTTTAAATTTAACATTTGATCCAGTGTTAACTGATTGACTTGCTTTAAGATCAACAGCTACTCCTGTAACTGCTGAAGAGGAGTATGTAATTAATGATAAAATTAATAATACAATGAACATTCTCATTTTAATGAAATTTAAGATAAAATTCTTTTTATATTAAAATAATATACTATAACGGTTCAAAACAAATACCGTTTTTATAATAAAAATGTAATCCTTTTTTAAAATTTATTTTTCATAGAAAATATTATAATTATTCTATCGAAACTGACGTAACCAATCACAAAATCCAGTAAATGAATTAAACTATTTTTAATAAAAATTAATAATTTTTGAGTTTAAATATACTTAAAAATAATTATTACTTTCATCAATCATATTCATTCTTATTATTTTTCATTCCTATATCTTTTTAAAAAAGTATGTGATTCTAAAAAGTTTAAATTTAATTTCTATTTAATAGATTTAAATTAATAAAAATAACAAAATAAATAAAATTCAAAAAAAATATCGATTTTGATATAAATATTAAATACTATCATATTTTATCTTTCTTTATTAAATTAATTTGTGTTTTATCTGATATTAT
>JAEEGI010026350.1_pt1 | contig 11200 bp, 9 predicted proteins | sample 8958751 | NCBI WGS metagenome assembly JAEEGI01 (sample SAMN16246545, study PRJNA631951) | gut metagenome | biome: gut microbiome; feature: rumen; material: KS-attached | host: Bos | place: Iran: Karaj | collected 2018-10 | reverse complement strand
CCGCTCAGAATCGTTCTGCTGGTACCTGATCCATCGTCCAGGGTGAACTTCAGAAGCTTCTTGGACTTCGGAACAGTCTCACATTCAAGTACCTTCACGGCACGGAAATCGTTCCTCGAGAAGGTCTCGAAGTCGACCTGATCCTCAAAGAGAGGCTCAATCACGACGTTGGAGAAGTCAATTTTTTCTTCAACAGGGGACGCTTTTTCGGCTTCCTGCGCCGCCTTGCAGGCCTCCTGAGAGGGGCAGGTAAAGCAGGCGCACCCGGGATCTTCGGTCTTTGCCTCTGCCTTTTCGGTCTTTTCCTTGTCCAAAGGTTTCATTGTCGGGAAGAGCAGTACATCACGGATGGCAGGGCTGTCAGTCAGAAGCATGACTAACCTATCAATTCCATATCCGATTCCGCCTGTAGGAGGCATGCCGATTTCCAGTGCATTGAGGAAATCCTCATCCGTATGGTTTGCTTCCTCATCCCCTGCCGCCGCAGCAGCATCCTGTGCCTTGAAGCGCTCACGCTGGTCAATGGGATCATTCAATTCTGAATAGGCATTGCACATTTCCCAACCGTTTATGAAGAGTTCAAAACGCTCCACATAATCCGGCTTGTCAGGCTTTCTTTTGGTCAGCGGAGAAACTTCCACTGGGTGATCCATAATGAATGTCGGCTGAATGAGATGCTCCTCACAATATTCCTCAAAAAACATATTCAGGATATCACCCTTTTCATGCCGGGGCTCGTATTCTATGTGATGCTCATCAGCAAGCTTTTTCGCCTCTGCAGTATCTGCAACGGCATCAAAATCGATACCGGCATACTTGCGTACAGCATCAATCATCGTCATACGGGCAAACGGTTTTCCAAGGTCAATAGCTTTATCACCGTAAATAATCTCCGTATTACCGCATACTTCCTGGGCAAGTGTACGGAACAAGTCTTCCGTCAGATCCATCATACCGTAGTAATCCGTATAAGCCTGATACAGTTCCATCAGAGTAAACTCCGGATTGTGGCGTGTATCAAGACCTTCATTGCGGAAAACCCGTCCGATTTCATAGACTTTCTCAAGCCCGCCTACAATCAGCCGCTTCAGATAGAGTTCCAGAGATATTCTCAGCGAAATGTCCTCATCAAGGGCATTGAAATGCGTTGTAAACGGTCTGGCCGCAGCACCGCCGGCATTCTGTACCAGCATGGGTGTCTCCACTTCCATAAAACCGCGCGCATCCAGATATCTTCTGATACTGCTGATGATTTTTGAGCGTTTGATAAACGTATCCCTTACTTCCGGATTCATTATCAGGTCAACATAGCGCTGGCGATAGCGCATATCAACATTTGTCAGCCCATGATACTTCTCCGGAAGAATCTGCAGGCTCTTTGAAAGCAGTGTCAGGCTTTCCGCATGAACAGAAATTTCACCTGTCTTCGTTTTGAATACATAACCACGGACACCGATAATATCCCCGATATCCAGTTTTTTAAAATCGGCATAGTCATCCTGTCCGATCGTGTCACGAGACACATAGCACTGGATGATACCTTTCAGATCCTGTACACGGCAGAAAGAAGCTTTTCCCATCAGGTTCTTTGCAAGCATTCTTCCGGCAATACTAACAGTTTTCCCTTCCAGTTCATCAAAGAGCTCTTTGATCTCTGTGCTATGATGGCTGACATCATATTTTGTCAGGCAGAAAGGATCCTTTCCTCTCTGGCGAAGATCACTCAGCTTATCGCGGCGAATCTGCAGCAGCTGAGAGTTCTCCTGATCCTGTCTGACATCAGTGTTGTTTTCGCTCATATATCTTTCTTTCCCTCACTTGTTTGTTACGGAAACAATTCTGAATTTCAGTTCACCTGCCGGAGCATTGATAGAAACCGTTTCGCCGGCTTTATGGCCGTGAAGCCCTTTTCCTACCGGAGAATCATCGGAAATCTTTCCTTCACGCGGATTGGCTTCCTGTGAACCCACTATCTCATACACCTGTTCATAGTTATCATCAAGATCTATGACATCGACAACACTTCCAAGTGTAACAGAGTCTTTCGGAAGATCAGCTTCAAGATTATCTACTATTTCAGCATTCTCAATCAGATCCTTGAGTTCAGCTATCTTGGAATAGAGCTTTCCCTGCTCCGACTTTGCTTCGTCGTACTCACTGTTTTCACTCAGATCACCAAAACTGCGGGCTTCTTTAATCTGCTCCGCAACCTCTTTTTCACGGACAGTCTCCAGATAATAGAGCTCGTCCTTCAGTGCCTGGAGCCTTTCAGTACTCATTTTGTATCTGCTGGGAATAGCCATAAAAATTTCTCCTTTACCTTACATATTATTAACCTTGGTATTATAGAAAAACCGACGTATAATGTCAACTTAAATATTTCAGTGCAGCCATCAGCTGTTCATCATCAGAAGAGCTTGCCGTTCCGTTGCTGTCACCCAGTGTTCCTTCCGTTGTTCCAACGGTGTTCGGATCTGAATTATGAATAATGGTATCAGGAATAACTCCTCCGGCAAGAGAAAGATCTGTTCCTTTAGCCGTAATGTAACTTTTGGTAGAAAGGCGCACTGCGCTTCCGTCATCCAGTTCAAAAGTTTCCTGTGTACGAGTCATTCCGGAAGTTGCTTCACCCATAAGGATTGCCCAGTTATTCTCCTGCAGTACGGCGCCGAACAGTTCCGCTTCCCCGTAAGATCTGCTGTCAATCAGCACGACCATCGGGAGCTGAAGAGACATAGCGTCAGAGCGGCTGACATTTCTGTGCCCTTCTTTGTCGACCTGTGCAAACATTTCTCCGCTTGGAAGCAGATAATCCAGCAAAATTGCGACTTCCTGTGCGAGCCCGCCTTCATTGCCGCGGACATCGATACAGAGGGCCACAGCTTTTTGAGAAAGCAGATCCTCTATCGCATTGACAGCGTCAGTACCGCTTCCTGCTTCAAAGGTTTTAATCTGAACATAACCCGCCATCGTTTTCTCCAGCCGATAGGATACCGGGCTGACATAGGTTCTTGAACAGTCCACCGTATAGGTATCCTTTCCAACGCTGACAGCAAACTTGGTATTCAACCTGGAACGAATTAAAATGCGGACATCATCAATGTCAGCATCCATAACACTTGTGCCGTCAATAGCTGTTATCACCATTCCGGAAGTCAGCCCTGCATTTCCTGCTGGTGTGCCAGGGGTTACGGAGACAATCTGAAATCCTCCATTAGTATACTTTACCATCGACATTCCGATGTCGCTGTAATCATTGGAAGAGTAGAGCTGATAAGACTTATATTCATCCGGAGTCATATAATAACTCCATTTGTCACCAAGACCGCTGACGATCGCGGCAGAAGCCGAATCAGTCATGGTATCTCTGTCAACATTATCAATAAAGTTTTCCTCTATCAGATCCTTCAGCCTGATATAACGCATAGCTTCTTCATAGTCTTCTTTTCCGCCAACATTGTTCAGCATTTTGGTATAAGTAATTCCGATTGCGCCTCCTGCAACCAGAATCAGCAATGCAAGCACATATTTCAACCGGATTCCGACATTGAAAATAGCTGAGATTACATCATATATAAAATCAAATAAGCGTCTGAACAGATTTCGCAAACCATACCTCCGTTGTATTGTTCCTATGCATCCGGTGCATAGGAAAAAGATCCTTCTGGGAAGAAAGCAAGGGGATTCAGAAATTCCCCTCCGTTCCGAATTTCAAAATGAAGGTGTGCCCCGGTTGTAAGCCCGGTACTTCCACAATAGCCGATTGTCTGTCCGGCATTGACATACTGCCCTTCGGAAACTGCCGCAGAAGAAAGGTGTCCGTAAACCGATGTATAACCATTGGGATGAGAAATCATCACACAGTTGCCATAGCTACCGTGCCACCCGGAGAAGCTTACCATTCCGAAAGCTGCAGCCCAGATCGGGTCGCCCTGAGGAGCTCCGATATCTATCCCGCAGTGATTTCTTGACTGACCGGTCACCGGGTGTATTCTTTCACCTGCGAGGCTGGTAATATAAAAGGAACCGCAAGGCCAGATAAAGTCATCAGTTCCCGAAAGACTTCCGGGTGTATGCTCAAAGTCATACTGCGCCTGAAGTTCTTCCAGTTGCTCATCCAAAGCAAACCAGCGGGATTCAATCTCTGCCGAAAGTGCTTCATTCTCACTGATTTCATTCTGTAAGGATGAAATTTTACCTTCTGCTGCGCTAATTTCTATTTCAAGTTGATCCCGTTCATCTTCCAGTACTTCCCGTATAGCCACCAGCCCGGATCTATACTCTTCATATTCTGCTTTTTTTGCTTCATGTGCCTTGCGTGCAGCAATATACTGATCTTCAAGAGCTCTGTCACTCTTCATAATATCGCCGACATCATCCAGGGCAGTCAAAAGATCAGCTAGTGTATTGCTTGCTGAAAGGAGTACCAGGAAGTTCAACGTACCATTTTCTTCCATAGCTCGTACGCGGGTACGGTATCGTTCCAATTGCTGCTCTTCCAGCGTTTTTGCCTCCTCAACCTCTATCTCCTTTTCTTCGATCATCCCATTATAAAGATCGATCTCCTGGTTGTTCAGCATAATCTGCTCTCTGGTAAGTGAAATATGCTCTTCAAGTGCCAGTTTTTCATCAATAATACTGTCACGCGTTGCAGAGAGCTCATCCAGTACCTGCTGCTGAGCTCTCTTCTCTTCGCTGACCTGGTCGCGCTTTTTTTTGACTTCATCAATCTCCCACTGCGTTACTGCAAACGCACAGGGTGACAGCTGGACAAGAAAAAGCACTGCAAGCAGCATCGATATTAACTTGTATGCCCGAAATCCGCCTGCTTTCATATGCCCGAAATCAGTAGAAACTGTGCGGATAACCGCCAATATAATTGAGAGGATCTGTTGTGGATCCGTTCACACGTACTTCAAAATGCAGATGAACGCCATCAGCGCCGTAAACTGTACCTGTATTACCAACTCCACCAATTGTCTGCCCCTGCGAAACAGAGCTTCCTACGCCCACACTCATGGAATTTAAATGGGCATAAAGTGTTACGATTCCGCCGCCGTGATCAATCATAATAGTATTCCCATAACCGCCGGAATATTCTGCCATGATGACTGTTCCGCCGTCAGCAGCAACAATTGCAGCGCCAGCGCTCTGAAAGCCGTCGATATCAATACCGGAGTGAAACGATCCGGTGCTTGCGCGCTGACCGTATGGACTTGTAATTACCGTATGCCCGGGAAACGGCCATACATAGGACCCGGAGCCTCCACCGCCCGCCGGTTGCTGGACAGGCTGAGAAACCGTCTGTTCCTCATAGGTTCCGGTTTCCTCATTATAAACAGTTGTAGTCTGCTGGGCAGCAGCTGCTGCGGCAGCGGCAGCTGCTGCCTGTCTTGCATAATAGTCAGCCAGAAAAGCATCTGCTGCTGCTCTGGCACTGGCTTCTGCTGCTTCTGCAGCACGCTGTTCCTCTTCTGCTGCTTCAATCTTAGCGACATATTCTTCAATCAGCGCATCTGCTTCCGCTATCTGCCCTTCCAGATCCGCCTTATCTGCTTCCAAACCTACTTTAGTGGCTTCATGCTCAGCCTTTTTCACTTCGCATTCCGCCTGATATTCCCGATATTCCTGTTCAAGCGCCTGATGAGCAGCCCTTGCTTCCTGAAGCTGGTCATAAAGGATCACGTCAGAATTCATGATTTCTCCGTAATCATCTATTGCTGTAAGAAGGCCATCGAACGAATCCGCACTGAACAGGACCGCCAGAACATTATATCCGCCGTTTTCTTCCATTGCACGGACTCTGGTTCTATATTTTCCCATCTGCAGATCTTCGCGTTCCTTGGCAGCTCTAACATCCTCCTCTTTCTGTGCGATTTTCTCATCATAGAGAAGGATTTCCGCGTTGATCAGTGCTATCTGCTCTTCTATTAATCTGATTTCCTCCAGGCAGGCTTCTTTTCTCTCTTCCAGAGCCATTTTCTCATCAATAACAGCAGCCTGTTCTTCTTTAAGAGCCTGGACCTTATTCTGCGCTGCAACACGCCTTTGCTTTGCAGAATCCTTTTCAGAATTCAACGCCGCAAGCTGGCTTTCAAAGTCATCTGCATGAGCTCTCACCGGAATAACGCTCGCCAGGAGAGAAAGCAGCAAAAGAGAAGCCATTAAAACAGCGATAATTCTGATAACCTTTTTATGATTCATAAAGATAATCCTTTACAATCTCATACCTTGAGATAATTTCTGATTGCGTTTACGCCTCCAAAAGCTCCAACAACAACACCGACCGCAAGGAAACCTATCAGCACATAATCCTGTACTGAGGCAAACGGAACAAGGTTGATAAAGCTGACCGGGAAAGCTTCCAGAATCCGGTTGCAAAGAGTGTTATACAATGCCCACTGTATAACAAAAGCAAGCAGGCTGCCCAAAAGCCCCAGGATCAGACCTTCAATTACAAATGGAAGGCGTATAAAGGAATTGCTCGCGCCAACCATCTTCATAATACCGATTTCCTCACGCCGGCTGTAGGTAGCCAGCTTAATGGTATTCGACATAATAAAGAAAGAGACAAACACCAGAACCGCAATCAGAGCGAAGGATACAATCGTTACTATATTGCGGATTGTGATAAAGGCATCGGCATAGTCAAGATGTGCCTTGACATCTGCAATGCCCGGAATTGCTTCCAGATCCTGCTTTGTCTTTGCCATCTGAGCTATATCCGTCAGCTGTATAACATAGCGGTGACGGAAAACAGTTGCGTCAATTCCCTCCATGAGGGAAGCATCGTAATTGCCCATAAAGTTATCCATTGCCGCTTCTCTGGATACAAACTGAGACGTGTTGATATTATCTATCTGAGAAATGGACTGCTGAAGAGCCGCCGCTTCACTGTCACTGAGAGTTTCATCCACAAGGGCAACAACCTCGTTCTGGTCTTCCAGATCACCGATAAGAGCATCTATATTTACAGACAGAAGCGAAACGGAGCCCATGATAATCAGGCACGCCATAATAATCGTTACAGACGCAAATGACATGAATCCATGCTTGAAAATGCCGCGGAATCCTTCCGCAAAAAGATATCCGATTCTACTCATAGGAAAAATAACCATCCATTCCGTCACTAACTACCTGTCCGTCCTCGATTGCGACAACACGCTTCGAGAAAGCATTGACAAGCTCTTTTTCATGTGTGACAACCAGAACCGTTGTCCCCATTTCGTTGATCTTCTCAAAAAGGAGCATCAGTTCAAGACTGCGGACAGGGTCAAGATTCCCGGTCGGCTCATCGGCAACAATCATTCTGGGATTATTTACCAGAGCCCTTGCTATGGCGACACGCTGCTGTTCGCCTCCGGAAAGTTCATGCGGAAAACGCCGCTCCCGGCCGTCAAGCCCTACGAGCTCCAGAACATAAGGAACTCTTTTTCGGATATCCCTGTTTCTGGCTCCAACCACACGCATAGCAAAAGCCACATTATCATAGACTGTCATATTGTCAATCAGCCGGAAATCCTGAAAGATAACACCGAGTGTACGGCGCATTTTCGGCAGTTTTGCACGGCGTATTTTTGACATATCATATCCGTTGACTATCACTTTGCCCGATGTGGGCCTGATTTCCCCGGTAATCAGTTTGATAATTGTGCTTTTCCCAGAGCCAGATATTCCAACAAGAAAAACAAACTCTCCTTCATCTACCGAAAAATCAACTCTGTCCAGTGCAACAGTGTTGCTGCTGTCATAGATTTTTCTGACGTTTCTCATTTCAACCATAGAAAGATTTCCTCCATTCAGGAACTAAACACTCAGAATCTGGGTCTGTTCAGCGAATCCAGATACTGTTTTACCATAAGAGCAACTTTAAATACTATCGCATGGTCAAACTCCCGGAGATCAAGACCGGTGAGTTTTTTGATTTTCTCCAGGCGATACACCAGTGTATTTCGGTGCACATACAGTTTACGGGAAGTTTCCGAAACATTAAGATTGTTCTCAAAGAATCTGTCAATTGTTTCAAGTGTATCTTCATCCAATGTTTCAATCGGATTCTTCTTGAAGATCTCATTCAGGAACATCTCACACAGCCTCGTCGGAAGCTGATAGATTATTCTTCCCAAACCAAGTGCATCATATTTTATAATATTCTTTTCCGGTTCAAAAATAGAACCAACCTCTATGGCAACCTGTGCTTCTTTATAACGGTCTGCCAGTTCACGCAGATGTTCCGCTACAGTGCTGATGCCAACAACGGTATCAATCCCCAGTTCTTCTCTGAGTTTTTTCCTGACCATCTCGGAAGCAGCAACTGCATCACTCAGACTGTCTGCTGATTTCAGAAGCTTTACAATCACAATATCATTTTCATTGACGCTGAAAACGAATTCCGTCTGTTTTGCCGGGAACAGCCGCTGAACAGTTTCCACAGCCGCCATATCCTGGTTATTAAGCATTCTTACCAGAATGACACAGCGCGGATCATCCGTAATAAAATGCAGTTCCTTCGCACGGACATAAACATCTCCGGGAAGAATGTTATCCGAAATAATGTTTTTAATAAATGCGGCTTTGTTATGCTTTTCATCGTAACTGTGTTTTGATTCGTTAAAGGCTACAGCAGCCATAGCACACAGCGTGCAGGCATCAGTATCCGCCCCATCTACAAAAGCAACATAATCATAGTATCCGCCATCCATACTGAGGGGGCGAAAACTCTTATCGTCTGCAGTTACAACTGAAAGCCCTGAGAACTCCAGAAAGCTAAATTCATTCAGTCTGGTGCCAACCAGCGTCAGATCGCTGCAGGCGACAACAACTCCTCTGTCATCTGTAACACCAATTGTCCTGTCCAGGGAGTCCTTCATTTGCGTGATAACATTTTGAAAAATTTTGCTTGACATAAATACAAGCCTCCGATTACAGCAAATTCACTAATACCTAAATTTAAAATTCGACGTATACTATACAACTTTTTTCGTGAATTTTCAATAGAAATCGTATGCAATTTTTGTGCAACTTTTCAAAAAAATTATCTTTATGCTCAAATAAACGCTTACAGCACATTGTTTTTTTGAGTATTTCCGCTAAAGACAGAGGAAAGCTGTTCTTGTGACAATTCACAAACACCGTCTGAGAAGTCTAAATTTTCAAGTAGAAGTCCTCCTACTGATATTCTGCGAAGTTCCAGAACAGGTTTCCCGACTGCAGCAAGCATTCGTCTAACCTGGTGATATTTCCCTTCCCTCACGGTCACAAAACACTTGTTTTCCCCGCTCACCTCCAGATCTGCAGGAAGGCATTTCAAGCCATCTCTCAGAATCAGGCCATTTTGAAATGCCGCCACATCTTTAAAATCCGGGGTTCCTTCTGTGACGGCATAATATTTCTTTTCAATTTCCGCTTTCGGTGAAATGACTTTATGAGCAAACTTTCCGTCGTTTGTCAGTAAAAGCAAACCAGAAGTATCTTTATCCAGACGACCTACCGGAAAAAGGTTGAGATGTCTCAGTTCCGGCGGAAGGAGATCCAGTACAGTCCGCTGTTGACGGTCTTCAGATGCTGTCACCACCCCGGTTGGTTTATCCATTGCGAAATACCGGAATTGATGATACTCCAGGATCTCGCCATCCAGCTTAACTTCGTCTTCATCCGGGTTGACTTTGCTGTCAGCAAGCTTTACACACTCTCCATTGACGTGCACTCTGCCGCTTCGGATCATCTGACGGATTTCCTTTCTGCTGGAAATACCGAGATCCGCAAGATACTTGTCCAAACGCATCATATTTCAGCAGCAGAAGAAGCGCCAACCGCACATTGGCCCCATGCAGGCATTTAACGCACACAATGTGAGACATAGACGATCAACCGGTAATCCGGCACTATATTTTGTTGTATACTGATCATAAAAATCTCCACCTGACTGCAGCTGGCGCAACAGGCGCTGATACTCCTCATTACCAGGGTCTATCTCACAGGCACGGCGTGCAGATTCCATTGCCGCAACTTTATTCCCCATATACATATTTGCACCGGCATGGAGATAGTACCATCTCCCGTCACGCTCTGGAACAGGAACACCATTCAGGCAGTTCAGTGCTTCTCGGTACATACCATTCCTGATATAGTTAATTGCGGCAGTATATTCGCTTCGTTCATACTGACGGTTCTGACTGCCCTGATAAGCAGAATAACCACCCCAGCCTCCAAAACCGCCATAGCTTCCATAACCGCCGTAGCTCCCGTAACTGCCATAACCAGACTGGCCATATCCGGCTCCTCCGTTGGAAGCATAAGCCTGCTGTTGAGCACCGCCTTTCTGAATCTGATCATATGCGGCATTGATATCGCTCATCTTTTTGGCAGCGTTCTCGTCCCCGGGATTCAGATCCGGGTGATACTTTTTTGAAAGATCGCGATACGCTTTTTTTATTTCTTCTTCTGAAGCAGTCGGTGCCACCCCAAGAACTTTATACGGATCTGCTACCATCTTTTGTATCTCTCCCGTGTCTGAATTTCTCGTCAAAACGCGTCCACAAGCCTGAACACAGAATATTCTTCATCAGGCCAACATCCTGGACAAGAGGCAGTACGTCAAACTGAACTACCGCATCTGCCAGAAAAATCTTCAGTATATCCCGGAACCTTTTTTCATTATCCAGTCCGTAATACTTCCGGAAAGGGTTGTAATTGTTTTTGTAGGCATCTCTGTCCAGATCGACCACTGCATCCAGCAAATAAATAAATCTGCCGAGACTGTCACCGAACTGGTAAAGAGTCTCCTGCCACCTGTCCTCCCTTAAAGAGAAAACGGAACCAAGAATGTGGCCAAAAGTTGCTGAAGCAGCATCGGCATCTTCAATATGATTGTCTTCCAGATAACTGAGTTCGGTGATTGACTGCTCCATAGCAGCACACTGGCGGGGATACTTTTCCGCTATTGCCGCATAGGACTTTTCCATCAGTTTCGCCTCGGCCAATGCTGCAAGACTTCCTTCATCCTTCCAGTCATCCATGCGGTTCAGATAACTAAGAGCAACATTCATGTCAGATGCATACTCACTGATCTCACTGCACCACCACACACGTTTTTCCCGTGGGTGAGCAATGCAGGTTTCGCAGCCTGATGTCTCCTCACATTCATAAAGGGATTGCAGCAGGATGATCAGAAATGTCATATCATAATTCAGTGTCAGCC
>JAEEGI010026346.1_pt1 | contig 11200 bp, 14 predicted proteins | sample 8958751 | NCBI WGS metagenome assembly JAEEGI01 (sample SAMN16246545, study PRJNA631951) | gut metagenome | biome: gut microbiome; feature: rumen; material: KS-attached | host: Bos | place: Iran: Karaj | collected 2018-10 | reverse complement strand
TTTCTGGCCAGTCTGGTACTATAAATGATGAGAAAATGAAAAACAGCAACCAAGATCGTCAGATCCGTCCTGACTGACGATTGGTAAACAAAAAAAGAGGATGTGCCTATTTTGACACACCCTCTTCCTTTATCTTTGCTGCCGAATAAGAGTATGTATAATGTAAGTTTAACAAAAACGAATGAATTATGATTAGAGGTATTACATTGATGAAATGCACAGAGTGCGGAAAACGTTTTTGGGGGCCGGACATTGAATTGTACGCATCAACATTAAGTCAACCTCTTCGTTGTCCGAAATGTGGGAGCGTCAGGACGCGTCCGTCAAGATTGCTTAGTCCTTTCACCTCAAACACAACGTATAAGAAGATCTGGGATCAAATGGAAACAAAATAAAGTGGAGTGCTATGTGTGGTTTAGTGTTTGTTGATTTGATCTGCCCCAAATGTGGCAGTCCAGTTGTATGGTGTAATGGTGGTGATGTAATTTACGACTATTCTTCACAGTTTAAGGCGACTTGCCCTTCATGTGGTTATGAAGACTGGGAATCCAAATTCCCCAGAGATAACGGTAGAGAAAAACCTTGTGGTTCACATAGTCCAGACACCACCGTTTTAGAAAAAAGCGATCATAATTATTAAAAAACTCCCAAAATATTTGGAGTGTATTGATATTTTTCCTATCTTTGCAGCAGAAAACAACAGGGCTTCAGAATACCGCGTCGGATTGCAGATCCGGAGGGAAGGGTTCAGAGGTCCTGTTATTTCACACAACAGGGTATCTGAATACCGCGTCGGATTGCAGTTCCGGAGGGAAGGGTTCAGATATCCTGTTTCTCATTGATATAGGGGTAATCATCCGAAACGCTATGCACCAAGCACTCTCCCCAAATAGTCTCACTGATGATAATCCAGCTGGCCTCATCCGCTATAGTTGTTTTAAAGATGTGGCCATTCCTGATAAAGTCTCGTCCCTTGGGGTCAGGTTTTGCCCCAAGATATTCAGAGGCCATGAGCAACTCTGGCAGTTGTAGCAGTGCCTCGTTCTTCTCTGCATAATGTTTGTGAGGCTGATTCAGCCACTCTTTGATACCAGATACGTTGATATAGATGTCGTGGGGGAAGTATGGATGATACAACACCTTCCCAAGCAGGATGCGTTTTGCCTCATCCCTGATCTCCTTTCTGCGTTGCCTTACTGCTGGATGTATTTCCATCGTCATACAGACTTAATACGTTAACTGGTTGCAAAGATAGCGTTTTTTCTTGAAACAACCAAAGTTTCAATAATTTTTCTTCACCTCGGACAGCTTTTGTCTTACCCGAGCCGTATCTTTGCAGCCAGAAAATGAATTATAACAAATATGAAGATTATTATGGCGAAGAAAGAAACTATCGATTTGGAAGTCATAAAAGGAATGCATCCAGGTTGCTTCAATACCCCAGAAGATATTGCTAACCTAGGGTGTGATTACTGCATTGGAGAAGGAGTAGAGCAGAATTATGAGATAGGCATTACTCTTTTTGAAAAAGCAGCTGAAATGGGATGTGTGTATGCAATGACATCTTTGGGTTATTTATATCACGATGATGATTATGAAGGGCATGATGATGAAATTGCTTTTGAGTGGTTTGTTAAAGCTGCCACTAATGGTGAATTGGAAGCAGGTTTTATGGTTGGCGTGTTCTACGATAATGGACATTATGTGGAGAAAGATGAGGCTATAGCTTTTTATCAGTACAAATTGGTTGCCTATAATGGATTTGCTGAAGCACAATTCTATGTGGGGGTTGATTATGAATATGGCATTGGGGTTCCACAAAATTATAAATTGGCTGTGAAATGGTATCAACTGGCATGTAAACAGGGAAACGCGGAAGCGATGAACAACTTAGGAATGAAATATGCGAGAGGCCTTAGTGTGGAAAAAGATGAAAACAAAGCATTTCAATTAATTATGGAATCTGCTCTTAGAGATAATCCTAAAGCGATGAATAATCTTGGCTATTTCTATTTTGATGGTGTAGGTTGCCAACGAAATACCACAAAAGCAATGGAATGGTTTCAAAAAGCAAAAGAGAATGGAGAGGATGTAGACTCGTGCATTATCAACATTCTTCAGCTTTTGAAACAAGCTGACCAGAAAGACCCATTATCAGAATATCAAATAGCAGAATACTATCGTAAAGGGGAAGGGCTTTCACGGTATATAAAGATGGGTGACAGGAGAAAAAATCAAATTAATCGCTTACGGAATTACAAGAAGGCTGTTAAATGGTTTATTAAAGCCGCCATACATGACCAGAGTGATAATTCAGTCATAGCACAAGCTGCATATTATAAACTTGGTAGTATATTTCAGGAAATAGCAGAAGACTGCTATGAAGTATGTTATGAGGAGAAGGCTATCAAATACTATACCATGGCAGCTAATTATGGTTTGCCTATAGCTTTCTGCAAATTGGGCGAAATGTACGAAAGCTATGGAGAAGAAAAGAAAGCCATAGAGTATTATAACAGAGCGTCGGACGAAGCCTATTTCAAATATGGCATCAAGACTATCTTGCATTCATAAGTTAAAATTAAAGATTAGATAACAATGAGTAAATTTCCACATTCTAATAGAATGCCGATTAGCCAGTTCTACTTACTTCAATTCATTCAACCTGGGTATACCCAGGAATTACCAAGCTCAACAAATTGGATGAAGCTTTGGAGGTACATCACACTAGAACTTAAACAGTCTAGTGTCTGGTTCATACCTAATTTCAGTAGCGATGCATTTGTAAAAGTAGTAAAAAAGAGATGGTCAAAGGGTGATCTCGAAAGGATCATAAAAGGTGACTACCGTTTTTATGCTCTTAATGAAGTTAACATTCGATCGATAACAGCAACGGTCATTATGAATTTTGAAAAGTTTAAGAAGGATTGGCTGATTATCAAATGTGACTATGAGTTTGTTGAGAAGAATCGAGAGCAGTTACATAGGATTGCCAATGATCTAAATACAAGAATGGTCCTGATTATTTCATCAAATATATTTAAATAAATCGGCCGATTTTGCAAATTTTCTTCACATCGGACAGCTTTTGTCTTATCCGAGCAATATCTTTGTGCTTTATTATTTGGTCGTTTGTGAAAATTTTCTTATCTTTGCCACAAAATTGAATGCGTATGTCGAAACTGAAGAAATGCCTCTATCTGATTAATCTCATGGAGCGGAAGGGGGCAATGACACTGAAAGAGATCAATGAATGTTACCAGTATTCATCACTTTATGAAGGTGACGAGTTCCAGCCTCGTACATTTCTCAGATATAAGGATTTCATCGAAGAGACGTTCCCGTGCTATTTGGAGTTCAATGCCCGGACAGGTAAGTATGAGCTGCATCGTCACAGGGCACTCTATGGCGAGGATGATTCCCTTTACGACTATCTGCTCTCTGCCTATCATATCGAGGGAATGACAGAACTGGCCCTGAAACATCGTAATAAGATTATGCTTACAGAGGCACCTACAGGAGTGGAGAATGTGCAGATCATCCTGGAGGCCATCGATAAGAAAAAGGGTATCGAGTGCGAATACTATTCGTTTAATAAGCAATCGCATAAACACCATTTGCTGATTCCATACTTCCTGCGTACATGGGAACAAAGATGGTATCTGGTGGCAGAACCGGATAATCACCACCACGGGCAATCTGTTTTCGCCCTGGAGCGTATGGATGACATCAAACTGACGGTCGAGAAGATGTTGCCATCGTCAGATATCGATATAGAGGACTATTTTGACGGCTGCTTTGGCATTAACCATTCTGATGATCAGAAGCCTGAGATTATCCGCATCAAGGCCATCAATACTCAGGCTGAATATATCAATGCCCTCCCTATCCATGAATCCCAAAAGAAAGTAGAGGAAACAGACGAATGGACCATCTTTGAGTATCGGATGGTTCCCTGCTATAACCTTTATCAGAAACTTTTATGGTACAGGGAGAAAATCGAAGTCCTGTCGCCTCCCTCTGTCAGGGAGGAAATGAAGGAAATCCTGAGGAAGATGGTTGAAAACTATTAGTTCTACAAATTGTTCATAATGCAATCTTAGGGATAATTAGGAAGAGGTAAAACGATAGCTGTACAAATATGTAAATTAACTGTCGAGGATTTCTCGGCAGTTCATTTTGATTAACCTGACTTATTCCCCTTCAGCGGTTAGTCTTACCCTGATGACGGGTCTGATTATCTGGAGCATGGCGTAGAACTGTTCAAAATCCTTGTCCATAGATTTGCCTTCGCTTTTGCCGTGTTTCTCGAAGATCTCCGCAACGACTCTTGACAAGACGTAAGACAATGTATTTCTTCTTTACTCTGGTTTATGAGATCAAATGTAGCCTGTAATGTGGCCATATCTTTTTTGTAACTATCCTTATCCATATCATTACATTTTTTGAATCAGAGCACAAAGATACAACGATTTTCTGAAATAATAAGGATTTGTAGGGGAAAAGATAAAATAAATCGAGATTTGTTTGGAAGGTAACGAAATAATTCGTATCTTTGCAGCGTCAGAACATTTGTTTTGGCTATCCGGGTAAGTTTCCCGAGAGGGCAAGCCGTATACGTCACTACCCATTTAAAACCACCTTCGGGTGGTTTTCTATTTCCGGAAACTCTTCATTAGCATTTTCAGAAAGCCCTTACTCGTAGCGATATTTCGTTTGATGGAAATCTCTTTTCTGCCAGTAAAGATCAGAACTTCAAAAGCATCAGTAGTCGACTCGAAATAGTGTCTGATCTCTAACGTAAGATTTCGAACGTTATAATCGCATACGATATTCAGTAATACACTATTGGTTTGTCCAATGGATTCCTTTAGTCTGTTTCCAACGGAATTCTTTCCAGATATTGTTTTTAGGTCGAACATCTTAAATACTCCTTTCCGTTCGAAAATGAAATCAGCTGTACGGATGCCTTTGGGATTAGGAAGAATAAATACCCGATAGCCATGCTCTACTGCCTTACGCGCTGCTTACCATCAGGAGCCTGGAATTTGAAGTGGTTAGTGACACTAACCAGTTGAATACCGTCTTTGGCCATCTTGCCCTTCAGGTACTTCCAATAGTTGCGGCACTTTTTATAGTCCTCTTCGTCATTGATGGCTCGCACAATGTCAGTAGCCGAGAATCAATTTCGGCAGTCTTTGAATTTACAAAGACTCAGCCATCAGATCCTTGCGACCGATGAGGCTGAAGATGGTGATTTCATTATCTTCGTTAAGGATTCGAAGCGTGCGGAGAACCTCATTGAGCGTGGAGCCACTGGTAGTTACATCATCGATTACCAGAACATTCTGCTGACGAATCATAGAACAAATCTCTTTTTCTTCATCCGATTCAAATCTTAAGAAGTTCATAATGTACGGACGAAGCCTGCTTTTCTTTACATCCTTGGCAATGGTGAAATAATCTTTCTGATGAATCATCTCCAGCATAGTGTTGATGGAACTCTTGGCCTGTTCTTTCGCTGCTTCGGAATAACGAGGCATTCCATTCTCCAAGATATCGTCAAGATACTGCTTCTCGTAGGCTTTCATGTCGAACGATATGTTTGAAGGAAGAGCCTTGACAAGAGTCATCTTATATAATGTTGGCTGGGCAAATCTATAAATATAACGCAACATATATTGGTTCACCTTACTCGAAGATTCTGGCATAACCACAAGATCATAGTTGTATAGATTTATCTTCTTATGAAGATTATCTACCGCTTTCTTGATGAAGTTTGTCAAGTCTGGCGTGTCCTGCAGTGCTTCTGTGAATTTTACATTAAAAGCAGTGCGTACTGAACTTTCTACCTGGTCAGAGAATTCATAACCATAGTAGAAGCACTTTCCAAAAGCCTCCACCTGATAGCCATCGCCGGTCAGACTGACAATGTCCTCAGCACCATCGTGCTCGAAATCGAACACGAACTTCTTCTCTGTATCGTCGAATGTTACGCCCATATTATAAAAATCTCGTTTGCAAAGATACAACAAAAAAATGGAATTCGTGTTATCTTATGTGGATTTTTTAATTTTCACAAGGTTTGTTATCGTTTTTTGTTAGCACAGGACCCGCAGAAAGGACGGAAAAACCTCAGCTCACATTGTTGCGGGCTGAGGTGTTAAAGGATTACTTGCGAGCCCCAGATTGAAGAGAGGCGTACTCCTTTTATCAAAAGATTGTGATTAAAGGAGTATTCACAACTAAATGATAATCAAAAGTTGGGAAAAGCAGACTTTCTAAGTGTCTGATTATCAAATGCGATTTCTTTCACTTTCAAAAATCTGCTTTTGATTATATTTAGTTATCCAAGGCTTTTGAGAAAGGCTTTCAGTTTCGGGTCACGCTCCCAACTGGTTTGAGCAGTAGGTGTTGTGAGTCCAATATCTGCATAAGCCTTCTCAAGAGCTTCTCGCTTGGCTTTCGAGTCTGCACGGGCATAAACTTCCGTAGTCTGTACGGACACATGGCCAAGCAAGTCTCTTATATAAATTAGGTTAACTCCTGCCTGCAGGAGATGCATGGCCTTAGAGTGCCGCAGCACATGAGGACTGATCATTTCCGGAATCAAATCAGGATGCTCTGATCGTGCCATATCTGCGTACTTTTTAACTACATACGTAATACCGGGATTTGTAAGTCGGGCTCCCCTTGAGTTAAAGAACAATGGATGCTTTGCATATTGAGGCTGATCAAGACCATTCTCTTTGATATAGTTCAGAAGCAGAGCCATCATATTCTCGTCAAGGGGTACGATACGTTTCTTGTTCCCCTTACCAAACAATTCAATCGTATATGGTTTGGATACTCTGATATCGCCAGGCGACAGATTAATCATTTCCTGTACTCTTGCGCCAGTATTATACATTAATGATAATAGCGTAAGATTCCTCCGTCCATGAGGATCACTTGCATCGACCTGTTCAAGCAGGCATTTTATGCCTTCTATCGTCAGATGATTCACCGTATTCTGCTGTTCCTTCTTAAACCTGATAGTGAGGATATTCTTCCACTGTGACAGATGCACAGGGTCAACATACATCAAATATCTAAAGTAAGAGCGGAGGGCAGCAAACCTCACGTTGCGTGTGCTAATTTGGCAGCCTTTGGTCACCTGTAGCCACTCCAAGAAGTCAACAATGACATCACGATTGAGGCATTCAAGACCAATAGTATCAGGCTTATACCCTTTTCTGTCTTCCATATATTCAATAAACAGGCAAAATGTATCACGGTAAGACCTGATAGTCTGCTGGCTAGCACCCACCTCATTGGCCATGTACTTGCAGAAGTAATCCTGCACACTTGTGGCAAAATCCTTATAACCTCTCATGACGTTAGAATTTAGTTATTACAGATCTTGACAATATATGTGCAATCTCTTCTGCCTGTAGAGCCTGGGCCCCAATTACTTCTGGGTAAACCTCCTGAGTCAGTCTGAGATACGTCTCGGTGGACATGGGATTGATATGTCCCATAAAGTTAGCTAGCAGAGGCATACAACAATATAGGTCGTAACCCTGTGCTACTAATTTTTTCAGGGCATGGACACATGCAGTATGACGGATGTCATGGATGCGAGGACCTGCATGATGACCGATATATGGAATACTAGCCTTGGGCAATATGATATGCTTGAAGATATGTTGGACGGCTATTTTTGTAAGAGCGTCGCCCCTGTTATTCACGAAAAATGGTGAAGAAGGAGCATCTACTGGCTTGCAAGTTATACGGCTTCTAAAATGAACATATTCTTTAAGCACTGGCTCCAAGGTATTGTTGATGGGGGCAAACCGTTGACGGCAATTCTTGGTCTTGTTGATGAAAATATGATGCTTTCTGAAGTCGACATCTTTGTTCTTAATGGCAAATGCTTCACCAAGGCGGATGCCCGTACTATACAACAGCCTTAAGAGAGCAGGGAGTGCATAGCAGCAGGTCCTACCACGAAAGGTCCTTGGCTTTAAATTGTCGCATGCATCAAAGATGTCAAGTATTTCCTTCTCTGAATAAATATGTGGTACATATCTGTGTTCATATCTTCTTGGAAGACGGGGAATAAAGCATTCTATTCCGAGATTGCCCATGTAAATCATCAGCTGACGGAAGCAAGATACTTTCGCATAGACTGTCTTACGGCTTAGATTCGGATTGTCAGCATGGGCAAGCCATGAATTGAAATATGACTCGTCAATACGGTCGTCCAGCGGTGGATTCTCTTGTATATAACGGTCTATCTCTGCCAAGTTGTATTTGAGGTGCTCAGACTGAAATCCATGCAAATGTAGTCAACAAGAGCCTCTCCAACTTCAGCAATAAGTGGCAAGACTATCCCATTTTGCGTCTTTTGCTGGACTAACGAGATTTCATTCCTATCCCAGTCAATGTTACTGAGTTTCATGTTTACGACATCAAAACGCCTTAGCCCTAGCCTCGATGCCAATAGGAACATAGCATAATTGCGCTTACCTAGACTACTGGATCTGGCAATGCAGCCCTCCATTCGTCTAATCTCGTCCTCTTCAAAATAAGACACGAGCGGCACATAACGGCGATTTTGAATACCATCCAAACATGTCGATATACTATCGTCCACAAGTCCCTCCTCATGTAAATACTTCAGGAAATATTTCACAGGCAGCGCTTCGAAGTATCTACGGGCAGTGGTAATCCTTGAGATATACGCATTTAAATCAGATCTTGTAATTGTCGATGGTGAAAGTTTCTTTGAGTATGTCTCTTCACAAAATCGGCTTAGATACATATGATAAGAATCTTCTGTGGACTTTGCCAATCCCTTTGAGGGCAATACATTCTCAATATACGATTTAACATGTTTGGCAAATTCGCCCCTGAAGAGCCTTTTTACAGGTACTCTTTGTTTACGGAAGAAGCTATCAGCATCTCCTGAGATAATAGAGTCCAGCATGACAATAGCTCTCTTGTCTCGCTGATAATGTCTGTAGGCTATGCCTTTATCCACATTTATCGTGGAAAGGTAACTGATACCAACATCTGGAGTGTAGTCACTCAAATGCTCTTTCTCCATGTAGGAAACGAGGTGGAAGACACTCGTCACTAGTCTGTTTTGAGTGTCTCCAGACACCTCGTAACCTGACAAGGATTGACGAACCTTATTATAAAGGTCATCTCGTGAAACTTTGATAAATTTACCCATAATATTGATAGTTTTATAGAACAGCGACATTGCTGCCCTTAACTATAATAACGGGATTATCATCTGTTTCATACTACTATTATCAAAAGAATGTTATAACAAGTAGTCCTGATTTACAGGAACTTACATCGGAATAAAACGTACTACTTTTGATTACCATTTAGTTGTGAATACTCCTTTTATCAAAAGATTGTGATTAAAGGAGTATGCCTCTCTTCAACCAGGGGCTCGCAAGTAATCCTTTAACACCTCAGCCCGCAGCAATGTGAGCTGAGGTTTTTCCGTGAATAGTCAATGATGACAACGACATCATATAGTTTTTCGCTATAAAAAATCAAATTTTTCAGCAAATGATGATTCGTTTGGTATTTTTTTGCTATCTTTGCAACGTGATATAAGCTTAGTATCGATGAAACAAGAAGCATCTGTCAAACCATATCTCATAGAGAAACTGAAGCAGGAACACTGCTTGTGGAGCTATGACAACAACTCTATCCTCGACATGCCAGATGACGTGCTGATAGAGTTGGTGATGCTATATCTTGACATCGACGAAATCAATATGCTCTTCAGCATTTTCTCTTATAAGAAGATGAAGAAAGCGTGGATAGAGAATGTAGTGGCTCAGGGTGAACGCTACTATAATTTGAATTATTTCTTTGCCTGGTACTACTTCCACGCCAAGCGTCCACGCAGCTATGTGAAGGCAATGGCCACACGTCAACTCAATAAAAGACTGGCAGCATGAAACCACAAGCACTTGCACCGCAGACGGGCAGACTCATCGAGGCCATCTCTCGATTGGAATGCATCAAACCCTTTGTGTTGGTGGGAGGTACTGCCTTGTCTATACAACTGAAAACGCGTCAGAGCGAGGACTTAGACTTCATGCGATGGAAAGAGAGTAAGGATGATACGCTTGATATCGGTTGGCCAAGAATTCAGAAAGAACTCGAGACCGTCGGAACCATTGAAGATATACAGGTGGCCGGATTCGACCAGGTATTATTCATCGTCGATGGTGTAAAAGTCTCGTTCTATGCAGCCCCTCGCAAGCGTATTCCCTCTATGCAGGAAATTCCCTACATGAATAATATCCGTCTGGCAGATGTGGAGTCCATTGGTATCATGAAGATGGAGGCTATGATGCGTCGTAGTAAGTTCCGTGACTACTATGACATCTATTCCATCCTTAAGAACGGTGCGGACATCAAGGCTTTGATTCCGCAAGCACTTGAACATTCCGGCCATAAGCTAAAGAGCAAAGGCCTTATGGCCATGTTGTCGAATGGGACACTGTTCAAAAAGGACGAACAATTCATGCAACTTCAACCCATATACGACGTTAGTTCTTCGGACATCGAAGCGTATATCAAAAGTTTGCTGGCTCAGAAAGATTAGAAAAATGAAAGCCGTTGATGAACGTCTCAGAAAGTCATATGAAAAATAAAAAGCCACCCTTGTGAGGTGGCCTTTAAATGGAGGGTCAGCATCGTATGCGGCTCGACTCTCTATATTCGTGTATTTCATCCGAATCCACAATTCATTTGTGGATAAAATTATGCATATTATTCAAATTCGTTTCCTCTTCGTTTCTTTACCTCTCCTCCCTGCGCCAGCCGATTAACCGTCGGCTTTGCCGCTTATTCGAGCTTGCGAGTCTTAAGAACTCATCGCGTGTCCCGCGATACCAAAACGGAAGAAAATCGACGGCTTCTGCGGTTTTCTGTGTTGCATCCTCTCCATATAGGGAGAGGCCTTGGTGAGGGTGGATGTCTTTGCTTCTTTCTGCGCCAGAAAGCAAGAGAAAAAGTTTCATTGTTTGTCCCAAAAACAAAAAAACTCTTTTGAAAGAGAAACAAAAATAGAAACCCTGCTGTGACAGCAGCATATTTTAATAAAATCGTTATTAGTCTGGAGGGAGGCTCAATTTCTCATATGAATAAGGCTCTCATACTCATGAGCCTTCCCTCCTTTTTG
>JAEEGI010026343.1_pt1 | contig 11201 bp, 7 predicted proteins | sample 8958751 | NCBI WGS metagenome assembly JAEEGI01 (sample SAMN16246545, study PRJNA631951) | gut metagenome | biome: gut microbiome; feature: rumen; material: KS-attached | host: Bos | place: Iran: Karaj | collected 2018-10 | reverse complement strand
CATGTGATCGCCGCCCAGGTCTCTTTAGGATCCCAGGCCCAGTATGTTCCCCAGACCTCCTGTGCCCAAAGGGCCCCGAAAAGCATCCCGAATGTCAGGAAGGCCAGTCCGGTGGCCACAAGGTTGTCCGTGGTGGATGTCTCACGTGCCGTAACATCATCTTTCTTGAATATCAGCACGTACAGGGCCATGATGGTGGCAGCTCCCAGCATACCGTATGAGAACATGTACACGATTACATGCGGAGCGAACCAGGGGCTCTGCAAAGCCGGCATCAGGGACTTGGTGTGTATCTGCGGTTTAAGCAGGTTCACGGTGATGTAGACCAGTGCCATTATGGTGCTGAAAGACAGTATCCACTTGTACTTCCAGCGGGAATAGACAATGATTCCGGCTACGGCCATGAAGAATGAATACCACAGGCGGGTTTCCCCCATCGTACGCATCGGCGGCCTTTCCAGAGCGACCCACATCGCTATCATGAAACTGAAGAACACCAGGGTGCCGGCGATATATGAAACCAGGGCCGGAGACCTTCTGTCCCTCCAGGCCAGGACCGAACCGGTTATCCAAAGCAGCGCTGATACAGCGGCGAACCAAATGAAATAATCCCAAATCATTTCTCTTCCTTTTTGAAACCGACGATCATCATTACGAATGCTCCGGCGAGCATCATGAATATTCCGGCGAATACGAACGGCAGCCAGGGATCCTTGACAAGCTGCAGGACGCTGATCCTGCTCTCCACTCCAGCCTCCGAATCATAGTCATACTGGTACATCTTCCATCCGTCCACCTTCATGGGCTTGTTTACATCTATTACACCGGGGATATCAGCACCGGACTTGTCTCGGACCACCACGTCGGAGGCAAAGCGCTTGGGCATGCCGTTCGGGTATGTCTCCATTATGAAATCGTTCAGGTGGACCGAGAGGCCAGTTTCGACCGACTTGCCGTCTTCACGCACACCTGTCGTTTCGCTCCCTCCTTCCGTGAGAGTCATATCAAGGGTCTGCTTGTCAGCACTTCCCAATGTGGCGCATACAAGTACGACGAACAGGCCCAGATGGTTCAGGACAGCCGCCACCTCGCTCCAGGACCTGGTCAAACGGCCCAGATGGTTCAAGGCAACCAGCCCCACCACGAAGGTCAGCCAGATATAGACCAGCACGAATGGCCAGAAAGTGATCATGCTGCCAAGCCATCCCCTGGAAGGTATCTGCGCTGTCAGCCCCATAACGATGGTCAGGAACAATGCCCATGCTATCGAAGGGACTGCCGCAGACGAGGATGCCATCCAGGCAAAGAAACCGACCTTCTTCTTAAGGAAATGGAAGGCCAGGAGCAAAGCTATGAAGACAAGCAGCAGGATGATATTCACCGGCCAGGCAAGGACATCCCAGTTTACGGGACCGCATACGATCTGCAGCAGCAATCCTGCGACAGCCAACAGTCCTCCGAAGATGAATCCCCCGGCCATGTTCAATGGTTTCTTAAACATAATCTTTCTGTCATTTAACACAGGCAAAATAAGTAATTAATCAATCTGGACCAAAATATTTGAATATTTAATCGTTTTTTTCCTAATTTTGCCTTGATGCTCAGGAAGGTTTCAGTATTGCCCGCCCTTGTGGCCATGATGATGGTGCTCTTCACTACATTCGTACCGCACCATCACCATATGGCTATGATTTGCCTCGTCCACGAAGTATGCCTGGCGGACGGATGCTGCGACGACGAGCACACATCCCATTCCGATGCCAATCATGAAGAGGACGAAAACCACTGCGTTTCACGTGAGAAATACTGTCCTTCAGACGGCGTCCGGCTGGACATCGTTCCCCTTCCTTCTACAGTTTTGAATGCACCTGTACCCGCCGATGCCGGAAACGTTGTCTCTGTCAGGAAAGTCGTCGCCCGGACTGCATTCTATTCTCCTCCCATCCTCTCCTGGCGGATCAATTGCTGATTATCTCCCGGATACATCAAGTATTTGAGAGATAAGTAGTTCAATTGATCTTTACCATGAAAAAAACAACTTTTATCATCATGGCACTCTGTGCCATCCTGAACGGCTGCCATAACCATAACCATGACCACGACCATGGTCACAGCCACGGGCATGAACACGAAGAAGAGGCCGGAGCCCACGGCCATGAAGGTGGGATCCACATAAGCCCCGAACGCCAGGAGGCGTTGGGCATATGCGTGGACACCGTTGCATTCGGAGAATTCAGCGAAGTAATCCGGACAAGCGGCCAGATCGTATCATCCGCTGGAGACGAGATGACTGTGGTTGCCAAGAGCGAAGGAATAGTCAGTCTCGGCGACCTCAGCGAAGGGTCGGCCGTCGGCAAGGGCTCCAGGATAGCCACGATCTCAACTAAGAGCATCGGTTCCGGTGACAAGCTTGCCAAGGCCAGGATTACCTATGAAACCGCAAAGAAAGAATACGAACGTGACCTGCAGCTCAGGGAGGACAACATAGTCAGCGAAAGCCACCTTGACAAAAGTCGGCTGGATTACGAACATGCAAAGGCTGAATATGATGCCCTTACAGCTGGAGGCATTTCCTCAGGAGGCCTGGTCGTCACTTCCCCGCTCTCCGGTTTCGTAAAGAGCCTGAGCGTCAGGAGCGGAGACTATGTCGAGACAGGCACCCCAATCGCGACCGTCAGCAGCAACCGCAGGCTCCGCCTGAGGGCGGACGTTTCCGGGAAGTACTACGGCAGGATAGCCCGTGTCAGGGACGCGGATTTCATAACTCCATACGATGGCAGGGCATACAGCCTGGCCGACCTGGGCGGACGCCTGGTCAGTTACGGAAGGGCCTCCGACGGGGATTTCTACATCCCGGTGACCTTCGAGTTCGACAATAAGGGCGATTTCGTGCCAGGTTCATTCGTCGATGTCTTTCTCAAGACGGCCGACAGTGGAAGCTGCATCTCCGTGCCGCTGGAGGCCGTTGTCGAGGACCAGGGCGTCCATTATGTCTTCGTACGTGAAGAAGACGATGACGACTGCTTCATCAAGCGTGAAGTTACCCTGGGACAGTCTGACGGGACCAGGGTCCCCGTGACCAAGGGTCTCAGGGAAGGCGAGATGGTCGTGGTGTCCGGAGCGGTCCACGTGAAGCTTGCAGGAGTCACCTCCGTTCCCGCAGGTCATACCCATAACCATTAGGCCATGGAACGTCTGCAGCAGGAAAATGGTCTTCTGAACAAGATCATAGCGTTCTCGCTGAACAACAGGGCCGCCGTCCTCGTGATCGCCGCCCTGTGCATGGTTGCGGGAATATATTCGACCGTACGCTCCGAAGTCGACGTGTTCCCGGACCTCAACGCTCCCACAGTTGTGGTGATGACCGAAGCCGAAGGCATGGCCCCCGAAGAGGTTGAAAGGCTCGTGACCTTCCCGGTGGAGACAGCCGTCAACGGCGCGACCAACGTGCGCCGCGTCCGCTCGTCCTCCACCACAGGATTCTCCATCGTGAACATCGAGTTCGACTGGGGAACCGACATCTACAAGGCCCGCCAGATCGTCAGCGAGAAGATCGCAATGGTGGGCGATGAACTTCCTTCCAATGCCGGCAATCCCACCCTGGGACCGCAGGCATCGATCCTGGGTGAACTGATGATCATCGGACTTACGGCCGACACGACGTCGATGCAGGACCTCCGAACCATGGCGGACTGGACCATCCGCCCACGCCTGCTATCGACAGGCGGGGTTGCCCAGGTAGCGGTCATGGGCGGAGACATAAAGGAATACCAGATACTCCTCGATCCCGGCCGGATGCGCCACTACGGAGTGTCGATGGACGAGGTCATCGATGCAGTCAAGGGGATGAACCAGAATGCCCCGGGAGGCACCCTCTATGAATATGGGAACGAATACATCGTCCGCGGGGTCCTGTCCACCGACGACATAGAGCAGATGAAGAAGGCCCTCGTAAAGACTTCCCCCAGGGGCCTGCCTATCCCACTGGACGCAATAGCCGATGTCAGGATCGGTCCGAAGACCCCTGTCCTGGGCATCGCATCAAATGACGGGAAACCTGCCGTCATAATGACTGTGACCAAGCAGCCCAACACAAATTCGCTGGAACTGACCAGGAAGCTGGACAGGGAACTTGATGACATCAAGGCCGCCCTGCCCTCAGACGTCAAAGTCAATTCCGGAATATTCCGTCAGTCAAGGTTCATCGAAGGATCAATCGGCAACGTTAAGAAATCGCTGGTAGAAGGAGGCATATTCGTGGCCCTCGTACTGTTCATCTTCCTGATGAACTGGAGGACTACCCTCATCTCGCTGATCTCCATTCCCCTGTCGATACTCATAACCCTGCTAGTGACCCGCTGGATGGGGCTCACCATCAACACGATGAGCCTCGGAGGAATAGCGATAGCCATCGGTTCCCTTGTGGACGACTCGATAGTTGACGTGGAAAACGTGTTCAAACGGCTGCGGCAGGACCACGAAGGCAAGGGGAAACTCAGAGTAATCTACGAAGCTTCAAAAGAGGTCAGGATGCCTATGCTGAATTCGACGCTGATCATCATCGCCTGCTTCCTCCCCCTGTTCTTCCTCTCAGGCATGGAAGGCAGGATGCTGAAGCCGCTCGGCATATCTTTCATCATTTCCCTTCTGACATCCACGCTGGTCGCACTCTCCGTGACCCCGGTCCTGAGTTCATACCTGCTCGCACATGAAACGGAATCGCCTAAGGAGGCGCCGGTAGCGAGGTGGCTCAAGAAGCATTATTCGAAGGCTCTGGAATGGGCCCTGGACCACAGGAAAACGGTCATCGGAACCGTGGCGGTCCTGCTCGTCGCGGCGGTGGTGATGTTCCTGTCCCTCGGCCGCAGCTTCCTTCCGGCTTTCAACGAAGGCTCGTTCACGATCGCAATGAGCTCGGTGCCCGGCATCTCGATAGAAGAATCGGACAGGCTCGGACTGCAGGCCGAACAGATCCTGATGGGCATCCCGGAAATCCAGACTGTCGGACGCAAGACCGGCCGTGCCGAACTCGACGAACACGCTTTCGGAGTAAACTGCTCCGAGTTCGAATGCCCCTTCATCCTGAAGGGCAGGAGCAAGGAAAGCCTGGTCCGCGAAGTCAGGGAAAAACTGTCCGTACTACCTGGAGTAAACATTGAAATAGGTGGACCTATATCGCACAGGATCGATGCAATGCTTTCCGGTACACAGTCCAACATAGCTATCAAGGTATTCGGTACCGACCTCAACAGGATGTACTCCATAGGGCAGGAGATCAAGTCTGCCATTTCGGATATCGAAGGTATCGCCGACATCAACGTAGAACAGCAGGTAGAGCGACCTGAACTGAACATCGTCCCAAAGCGCGAGATGCTTGCCAGGTACGGCATAACCCTGCCAGAGTTCTCGGAGTTCGTGAAGGTGATGCTGGAAGGCGAACCCGTCTCCACCGTCTATGAGGGCAACCGGTCCTTCGACCTGACACTCAAGGTGAAGGGCGATGCCAAGGCCACCATGGAGAACATAGAAGACCTGATGGTGGACACTCCCTCCGGGAACAAGGTTCCCCTCAGCTACGTGGCCGACGTGGTCTCATCCGCAGGTCCTAACACCATCAACAGGGAGAACCTCAGCCGCAAGCTGGTGGTATCGTGCAATGCAACGGGAGGCGAACTGGCAAAGGCCGTCGCCTCCATCAAGGAAGAGATATCCGAGCACGTCACCCTGCCCGAAGACTACCGCATCGAGTTCGGGGGCCAGTTCGAAAGCGAGGAAAGGGCGTCGAAGACGATCGCCCTCGTCAGCATATTCAGCATATTCATAATATTCATGCTGCTGTTCGGAGAGTTCAAGAACGCCTCGCAGTCGCTGATTGTGCTCCTGAACCTGCCGCTCGCACTGATCGGCGGGGTGATGACCATCTTCTTCACTGGAGGCGTGATGAGCATCCCGGCCATCATCGGCTTCATATCCCTTTTCGGGATCGCGACAAGGAACGGAATGCTGCTGATCGACCGGTACAATGCGCTTGCGTCGCAGGGCCTTCCGGTCGCGGAGACAGTCGTAGGCGGCTCGCTCGACCGCCTCAATCCGATCCTGATGACGGCCGTCACCTCGGCCCTCGCCCTCCTGCCTTTGGCCTTGGGCGGCGACCTGCCGGGCAATGAGATCCAGTCCCCCATGGCCAAGGTTATACTCGGAGGACTGCTTTCCTCCACCCTGCTGAACGGCTTCGTCATCCCAGTCATGTATCTAGTCACCAACAAGAACAGGAAATGAAAAGAATATATCTATTTATCATAGGATTATGCACGGTTTTCTGCAGCCATGGTCAAAGTTCCGTGGAGGCTGTCCTGGATGAAATCATAAGGAACAATCCGGAACTGAAGGCGGCTGAGGCCGGACTGGATATGGAAAGGCTGGACAACCGTTCGGAAACCCTCCTCGAGAATCCGGAGATCGAATTCAACTACCTGTGGGGGGCCGACAATATCGGTGGGCGTCACGATGTCCGGATAAGCCAGGCATTCGACATACCCACGCTTACCGGAATGAAGTCAGTCAAAGCGGCATGCATGGACGAGCTGTCGGCACTCAAATACGATGCTGCAAGGCTGGAGGTGATGCAGGAAGCCCGCAGGCTATGCGTCGGGCTGGTTTATTACAACAAACTGATCAGAGAGTTCGAATACCATCTTGAGAGTTCCTCGACCCTTGTCGAATCCTACGAAAAAAGGTTGGCAGCCGGAGATGCGACCATCCTCGACCTCAACAAGGCCAAGCTCCACATGGCGTCTGTAAAAGGCCGGATAAACGAGGCCGGGAATGAAAGGCAGGCGCTGCTTTCCCGGTTGAAGTCGTTGAACGGAGGACAGGACATCGGCTTCGATGATAAGGAATATGACCTGTCCGAGACTCTTCCGGTTGATTTCGAGAGCTGGTTCGAAGAGGCATCCAGGGAAAGCCCCGTCCTCGGGTACGTCCGGAAAGAAGTCGAGCTCGGCCGCAGGCAGCTTGCGATCGACAGGACTTCGATGCTGCCCGAACTGTCCCTTGGGTACATGAGTGAGATCCGGACTGTAGAGAAGTTCCGCGGAATGACCGTAGGTGTGAATATCCCGCTGTGGAGCGGAGCCAACAAGGTAAAGCGGTCAAGGGCCGGGGTGGCGGCAGCCGAGTCCAGGCAGAATGCAGCGGAACTCGGTTTCTACTACAGGCTGATGGACCTATACAGGCAGGCGGCCTCGATGAAGGCCAATTACGAGATGCTGCGCGACTCCATACAAGAGACTGACAACCGCGATTTCCTTCTTTCGGCACTGACGAAGGGAGAGATATCGATGATAGACTATCTCGTCGAGAACGACCTTTATTACGACGCCCTGGAAAGGACACTGGACGCTGAACGCGAATACCGTACCTCGCTGGCGGCACTCAAGGTCTTTTAGGACCGGCGACGTCTCCCCTGTCGGTTACGATATCATAGCCGATCGCACGGATCCGCTCCCTGAGGCTTCCGTCGGTGATCATCAAGGCTCCGGCGGAGACGGGCTTGTTGTCATACAACGAATACAGCCTGGCCTCGTCCGGAGGAGTCAGCTCCGGCATGATCACGTTGGCTCCGGCTTCGAGGCCTTTTTCCAACCCTGCGGGAGCGATAGTGCCCAGGGATGTGGTGGAAGGGATCAATGAATATGGGAACATCAGCCTCAGAATGGAAATAAGGTTGAGGGTCGTGTCCACGGACCCGGCCTTCTTCGTTGCGAAAGGAGTATTAGCAGCAGGAACGAACGGGCCTATACCTATCATGTCAGGCTGCAGTTCCTGCAGGAACCTGAGGTCTTCAACAAGGTTGTCCGGAGTCTGGCCCGGCGATCCGACCATGAAACCGGAACCCACCTGATATCCGATCCTTTTCAAGTCCCACAGGCAGGCCTTGCGGTTCTCCAGGCTCATTCTCGAGGGATGGAGGCTGGAATAGTGCTTCTGCGAGGCTGTCTCGTGACGAAGGAGGTAGCGGTCCGCACCGGCATCGAAATAAGCCTGGTACGATCCATGGCCCTTTTCGCCTATGGACAGGGTGACGGCGCAGTCCGGATATTCCTTCTTGACCGAACTCACTATCGAGCATATCCCTTCATCGGAATAACCGTTATCTTCCCCTCCCTGGAGCACGAAGGTCCTGAATCCCAGGCGGTATCCATCACGGACCAGCTCCATGATGGTTTCAGGAGCCAGACGGTAGCGCCCGAGGGAGACGTTGCCGGCCCTTATGCCGCAATAATAGCAGTTGTTCCTGCAATGGTTGGTGAACTCGATCAGGCCCCTTATGAAAACTTTCCGGCCATACCATTCCAGCCGCCGGGATAGGGCGGCTTCACGGAGAAGGGAGGGATCCTCAAGCCCGATCAGGAGCTTCAGTTCCGCATCGGAAGCATTCCGTGTGCGGTACAGCCTGTCCACCACTTCACCGACCATATCCTATCCCGTAATGCTGTTGCCCGTATATAGTTCGTAATACTTGCCCTTGAGGGCCAGCAGTTCATCATGGCGTCCCCTCTCGATGATATGCCCGTGGTCCATTACCATGATGTAGTTGGCGTTCTGTACCGTGGAAAGGCGGTGCGCTATGACGAACGTGGTCCTTCCTTTCATCAGCGAATCCATGCCTTTCTGGATGAGTTTTTCCGTGCGGGTATCGATCGATGAAGTAGCCTCGTCAAGGATGAGCACCGGAGGATCGGCAACCGCCGCCCGGGCGATTGCCAGGAGCTGGCGCTCTCCCTGCGAGAGATTGCCGCCGTCCGCAGAAAGGACGGTATTGTATCCCTGTGGAAGACGCCTGATGAAAGAGTCGGCATATACCAGTTTCGCAGCCTCGATGCACTCCCCGTCCGTAGCGTCAAGACGGCCGTATCGGATGTTGTCGAGGACCGAAGCCGAGAAGAGGCAGGTTTCCTGAAGTACGATTCCAAGGCTTCGCCTCAGGGAATCCTTCTCGATGTTGCGGATTTCTATTCCGTCATATGTGATGCTGCCCTCCTGGATTTCGTAGAATCGGTTGATCAAGTTGGTGATGGTGGTCTTCCCGGCCCCGGTTCCTCCGACGAAGGCAATCTTCTGCCCGGGATAGGCGGTAAGGGTTATATCGAACAATACCTGCTTCCCCGGAATATAGCCAAAATCGACGTCTTTAAGGCTGACCAGTCCCTGGAGAGGCACCAACCGGTCTGCACTTTGCTGCCCCGGGACCTTCCAGGCCCAGGACCCTGTACGTTTCTCGCTAACTGTCAATAAATCACCCTCGGAAACATTTGTGTTTACAAGTGTAACATTTCCGTTATCAACCTCTTTGGGCTCATCCAGCAGTCCGTAGACCCTGTCCGTACCGGCAGAAGCCATCGCAATCGAATTGATCTCGTTGGAAATGCTCGAGATGGGCCTGGTGAAATTCTTCTGGAGGGTAAGGAAGGCGACGAGCGTACCGAGAGTCAGGGTTGCGCCGCCGATTCCGGACAGGTACCATGCGGTGAATCCTCCGAGAGCGATGGATGCACCGACCACGGCCGTCAGGACATACCCGATATTACCGATGTTGCTGTTGAGAGGCATCACCATGCTGCCGATCTTGTTGGCATTGTAAGCGCTGGAACGTAGGTTCTCGTTGATCACGGAGAAGTCTTCCACCGCCTTCTTCTCGTGACAGTAGACCTTGACCACACGCTGGCCGGATACCATCTCCTCGATGAAACCGTTGACTATGCCGAGGTTTTTCTGGCGTTCCACGAAATGTCCCCTGGATATCTTGCCCAGCTTCGTGGTGACCTTGACGGTCAGGAAAGCCATCAGTATAGACACAAGGGTCAGAGGCATTGAGAGCACGACCATCGACACGAACGTGGAGACCAGTGTGATCAGTGACTGGAACAGGTTCGGTATAGTACTGCCGATGACCTGCCTCAGCGTATCCACATCGTTGGTGTAGACAGACATCACGTCCCCGTGCGTACGGGAGTCGAAGTAACTCAGGGGGAGGTCTTCCATATGGGTGAAGAGACTCTGCCGGAGTTTCAGCATGGTTCCCTGCCCCACGAAAATCATGATCAGGTTGTATGAATACGACGCCACTACTCCCGCGAGCAGGACCGCACCCAGTTTAACCAGGGCGACTGCAAGCGGAGAGAAGTCCGGAGACGCCTGTCCAATCATGGGAGTTATATAGTCATCGATCAGTGTCCTGGTGAACAGCGATGACGCAAGGGTCGTGAGGGCTGAAATGACTATGCAGACCAGCACGATCCCGAACCGGAACTTGTAGTGCTTGAATATGAAGCCGAAAAGCCTCCATACGGTCGAATCCCTGCCCAGGCTCTTCTTGAGCTCGGCGCGGGACATATGTGGCTCCCTGACGCCTCCCCGGCCGCCTTTCATGTTCATCTTCGGCTGAGCGCTCATGATACCACCTCCTTTTCGTCAAAGTCAGCTTCACCGCCTGAAGTCTGCATCTCGTTGATATCCTTGTAAATGTCACAGTTCTCCAGAAGGATCTCGTGGGTGTCGAATGCCGCCACCCTTCCATCTTCCATGACGATGATCCTGTCCGCATCCCTGATGCTGAGAATACGCTGGGAGATGATAATCTTGGTAAGCCCCTCCACACGGCCGGCAAGAGCGGCCCTGATATGCGAATCCGTGGCCGTATCCACCGCAGAAGTGGAATCGTCCAGGATGAGGACCTTCGGCTTCTTCAACAGGGCCCTGGCGATGCATATCCTCTGCCTCTGGCCTCCGGAGACATTGGTACCACCCTGGTCTATATAGGTATTGTACCCGTCCGGCATCTGCGAGATGAATTCGTCGGCACACGCCTGACGGCAGGCTTCGATGCACTCCTCCTCTGTCGCATCTTCCCGTCCCCATCTGAGGTTGTCGAGGATGGTCCCGGAGAACAGGGTGCTCTTCTGCAGGACGACCGCGACCTGGTTCCTCAGGGATTCCATCTCATAAGACCTCACGTCCAGGCCTCCGACCTTGACGCAGCCCTCGGACACGTCATAGAGGCGGGATATCAGGTATATCAGGCTTGACTTGCCGCTTCCGGTACCTCCTATGACACCGATTGTTTCTCCGGCATCTATATGGAAATTAATTCCTTCCAGCGCATAATCTCCACCTTTTGTATAAGCGAAGGACACATTCTC
>JAEEGI010026341.1_pt1 | contig 11201 bp, 10 predicted proteins | sample 8958751 | NCBI WGS metagenome assembly JAEEGI01 (sample SAMN16246545, study PRJNA631951) | gut metagenome | biome: gut microbiome; feature: rumen; material: KS-attached | host: Bos | place: Iran: Karaj | collected 2018-10 | reverse complement strand
AATAAAATATTTGAATTATCATCTATAATTAAAGTTTCTTCATTTGAATTTAAAATTTTTAAATTATTATTTTTAGAATTTATTGTTGTTATGTTATTTGTAGAAACTTGTTTATTTAAAATTTGAATTTTTTTATTATCTGGAGTAATTCCTAAATCTTTTATATTATCAATATTTTCTTTTGATTGATATGTTAAAGATGGTAATTGAGTAAATGAATCTTCATCTTTAAATGGAAATTGAATAATATCACTTAATGAAGGAGTAATTTTTCCATTAATATTTTTATTTATATTATCATCTTTAAATTCACTTGACATTTGGTAAATTATTTGAAATCAAAAATTAATATTTAAAATTAAATAATAAATTAATTGATTCAAAAATAAGAAATGAATATTCTTCCAAGCAAAAAAAGGGAAATTCAAAACCAATATCAAATTTTTCAAAACGAAGAAGAAGATTTATCAAAAGAATCTGATAAATATAAACCTAATAATTTTAATCTTAAAGTATTAACATATAATTTTTTTTTAAGACCTCCACCAATAAAAACTAATGAAGATGATTATAAGGAAGAACGTTTGAATGATTTTTATCCATTTTTAAAGAAATTTGATATAATATGTATGCAAGAAGTTTTTGGAGCAGTCCATAATAGAAAAAATAAATTAATTCAGAAAGCAAGAGAAAATGGATTTTTTTATTACATGAAATCAAATTCACCTTCTTTATTTTCTAAATGTTTAATTGATGGTGGATTATTAATTTTATCAAAATATCCAATTTTAGAATCAAATTATATTGATTATGATTATTGTGTTTTATCTGATTCATTATGTTCAAAAGGAGCCATTTTTGTAAAAATAAAGATTTTGGATTTTTTTTTATGTATATTCAATACTCATTTACAAGCTTCTTATTTTGATGCTGGACAAAAATTTTGGGATTTATGTATTAAAGTTAGAAAAGAACAAAGTGAAAAATTAATAAATTTTATATATAGTACTATATATAAAATGAAAAGAGATGATGTTTTAAGGTCTAAATTTATTTTACTTGGTGATTTTAATATTGATGCTCATGATTATAAAGAAACTAGAAATAAATTTAATTTATCTAAAGGAATTATTTCTGAATACGAGAGCTTTAAATTAAAATTAAATAAATTAGGTAAAGCTATTGATTTATTTGAAAATAAGTTTAAAGAACACCCTTTTACTTTTGGAGTGAATGATAAAAATTATGATAAAGTATTAACTGGAAAAATAGAATTAAATTCTCATCAAACAATAGATTATATATGGGAAATTATTCCAGATTTAACTTTACCGATTTTTAATTTATACAACGATTATACTGGAAAGAATGGAACTATTCCTTTAAATGATAATAGTAATTTAAGTAATTTTAATTTTAAAAATATAGATAAAAAATTAGAGATATTATATGATTCACCTGAGGTTGAAACTTTTTTGGTGGAAAATAGGCCATATCAACAATTAAGTGATCATTTCGGATTAAGTATTCAATTATCAATTAATTTATTTAATAAAATGAATTGAGTATATAAAATAATTAATTATTTATATATTTTTTTTTAATTATAAATTATCTTTTAATCTAAATAACTATTTTATAAAATTAATGTTCTTTAAAAGTATATTTCTACTTTATTCATTTTTATCAATATTTTCTTATATATATTCTTTATTTATTTATTTAAAATTTAATTCAAAAGATTTTGATTCGATTTCAATAAATAAAGATAATTTACAGTCAAGTCCAATCTTTTCAATTTCATTATCTTTAAATGGACAATGTAATGAAGATAGTCAAATGCTCCCAATTGGATATTTTTTTGGAACTTCTCATGGAAAGTATCATAAAAATAAAATAAAAGCAGGAAAATGCAAAAAATCTGATTCTGATTGTCAAAATATTAAAAAAATTATTGAATTAAATATGTATAAATGGGATGGTAATTCTTTTTGTGTAAATAAAAAAACTGGATTAAATTATGAATATTATTTAAACAATTCAGTTGAATATAATAGTGAATGTAATATAGGATTTAAAAAATGTGGAATATTAGATACAAATAATAGAATATTATGTATTGAAGAAAATAATGATTGTCCAATAAATAAAATATTAATTAATAATAATACATTACCACCATTTGATTATAATTATAAAACATTAAATTTAAAGAATAATAAATTCTTACATTATACTAATGAGGCAATTGATAATGAAATTATAGTAAATTTTACAATAAGTGCAGGAATACCTTGTTTAGACCCTAATGAAATAAATACAGAGTATCCTCAATATATTTTGGATAAAACTTTTAAAAGATATTCATGTAGTCATAAAAATGAAAATGGATTTAATGATGATATTTATAAATATCTTGATTTTATTCTAAAATCACAATTATATGAGGATAATAATATATATAATCAAATTATAAATCTAAAAAATTATCCTTTATTTTCATTAAATGAAAAAATGAGACTATATGTAAGGAATTATTTTGGGATAAATAAAAATTGTTTTGAAAATAAAAATAACTTTGCTTTAGAAGAATTAACTGAATTAAAAGAATCTTTTAATAAAAAATTTTTAATTTTAGCAAGAACTTATATATTTATTGCTCTAGAAATGCTTTTGATTCTGAATATATCAATTATACATTCAGTTAACCCAGGAGATAAATATTTGATAATATTTTCAAATATTGTTTTTTGTGTTGTTTTTGGGGTAATAGTTGTTTTAAATGTTATAATTTTGTTTTATATTAAAGAAATAAATTCTAAATTGCCTTGTTTTGATGAAAAAAGAAAATTTGAATTTCTAAAAATCAAACAATCAATTAAGAAGATCAAATATTTAGAATTATCAAATTTGATAATTGTTTGTTTAGAATTATGTTTTTTTGAATGTTCACAAATATATTTTTTCTATGGACGTAGAAAAAAGGAAAATGAACCAAGAGTTATGTCTTTTGATAGAAAGCTAAATATTGCTCAGAAAAATTGTAATATATCTACTGAACATAAAAATGAAACAGAAATAAATAATTTAAATTCACAAAATTAAAAATCTTTTTATAATTATATAAATATTACATTCATAAATCTTAATATATTATTTTTAATAAAAAAAGGAAAAATTAAATAAAAGTAAAAACTAACTTATAAGCAATAAAAAATTTAAATTCTCCTGATATTTTATATCTTAATTTGAAAAGAAAAAAAAATTTAAAGAAATAATGGTAATCAACTTAAAAATGAAAGAATAATTATTGATTATAAGTTAATAAAAAAATTTTTTAAAACACAAATTTAAGAAAAAAAATTGTTTTACATTCTTTTTATTTTTATTTGATTTTAATAATAATTATTCTATATACTTAATTAACAATATTTAATTTATATTTCTTTTTAATTTAAATGAAAATTTTTATTCATTTTCTATTTTTTGAAAAAAGGTTTAAATATGTTTTCATCTTCTTTTTTATTTTCTGTTTTTTTTGGCTTTGGATTTCCTTCTAATAATTCTAAAGTAATTGGATCAATATTTCCACAACTAATTCCATACAAAATTTCAGGAGATTGAATTGTTCCTACAATTCCATCTAAATTATATTTAAATACAAAATCATTTTCATCTTGAGGAAGTTCATTCAAATATTTTCCTTTTTTTTCAATGGGACAATAAATAATACCATATTTGTAAATAATTAAAGTTTTTTCAAACTCTTTAATTGTTTCTTCTAGAAATTCTTTATTAGAATTTTTTCCTCCTAACAATTTTTCAATAATTTTCACATAATTATCGTTGTGTTGAATTACATTTGTTATTATATCTAATTTTTTATCAATTCCATTAAAAAAATCGCATCCTCTAAATATACATTGATAAAGTAATTTTTCTTCTGTAAAATTTTTATTAAAAAATATATGTTTATATTCATCTTGATTATATCTTAAACCTTTAAAAGTTTCAAAATCAAAATCATAAATAACATTTTTACAACCAAAAGCAACAAAATCAGAATCATTTCCTATAATAAAATCAATAATATTTTTTTTCTCTAAATATTTTAATTCATAATCACCTTCATAAGGGCAAATTATATTTATAATATTATATTTATTTAAAACTTCATGAAAGTCTTTACAAAAAGGAGGTTTAAAACTTAAAGAATTTAGTTTTTCTTCAGCTGCTTTTTCATATTTTTTTTTCTTTATTAATTCATTAACATATATCATATTTTTCTCTCTTTGTACTCTTCTTTTTTCTTTTTCATTAAATTTAATTGGAGGAGAATTACCATCAATTACTACAATTGGAGTAATATTATATAATTTTTTCATTAATAATAATTTTTCAGCTATTAATTCATATAATTGATTATAATCTGGTATTTCATCTAAAATTGTTTTTTTTAATATAGGTTTTAAAGTGTGAAGAAAATGATGACCATCAATTCCACATGTTAAATTTTTATATTGTTCTAAATCAACTCTTTTTAAGTGACTCTTTAAATAAGAGAATAATCTTCTAATTCCCATTATAAAAAAATATTAAAATTAAATGATTAAACAACAAAAACCAACAAAAATAATAAAAATAAAAAAGGCTTAAAAAAAAAAAAAAAATAAAAAAAACATTATAAAAATGGAAGAAATAATAGAAACAAAGCGTGACAAAAAACCTTTAAGCAAATCTCAAATACATGACTTTATAACAGGTTACGTATCTGGAAAGATTCCAGATTACCAAGTGTCAGCACTTTTAATGGCGATATACCTAAATGGAATGAATAAGGAAGAAATAGCAGATTTAACAGAGGAGATGAGAGTAAGTGGAAATGTATGGGACTTATCTACAATAAATGGTCCAAAGGTGGACAAGCACTCAACAGGAGGAGTAGGAGATAAAGTATCGTTAATCCTTGGTCCAATGGTTGCAGCCTGTGGAGCTAAAATGGCTAAGATGTCTGGAAGGGGACTAGGACATACTGGAGGAACTTTAGATAAGATGGAAAGTATTCCTGGTATGAAAATTAATTTAACTAAAGAAGAATTCGATAAACAAGTTAATGAAATTAACTTAGCTATTATTGGTCAAGATAAAGATCTTGTTCCTGCTGATAAGAAAATTTATGCTTTGAGAGATGTTACTGCAACTGTTGGTTCAATTCCCTTAATTGCAAGTTCTATTATGAGTAAAAAATTAGCTACAGGATCTGATTGCATATTACTTGATGTTAAATATGGTGATGGTGCTTTTATGAAAGATATGGATTCTGCTAAAGAATTAGCTGTTACAATGGTTGATATTGGAAAGTCACTTAATAAAAATGTTAAAGCTGAAATTACTGATATGAATCAACCTCTTGGGAAATGTGTTGGAAATTCATTAGAAATTAAAGAAGTTATTGAAACTCTTAAAGGAAATGGACCTGATGATTTAAATGAAATTTGCATTTCTAGTGGTGCTATAATGTTAGAACAAGCTAAGATTTGTGATAGAAAAGAAGGAAGGAAAAGATTAGAAGAAAGTTTAAAAAATGGAAAAGCTTTTGAATATTTTAAATTATTTGTTAAATATCAAGGAGGTGATGTTTCTTATGTTGAAAATCCAGAAAAATTTGAAGTATCGAAAAATTTAATTGAAATTAAAAGTAAAGAAGAAGGTTATATTAAAACTATTAAAGCTATGACTATTGGTTTAGCTTCTATGAAATTAGGAGGTGGAAGAGAACAACTTGATGATGTTATTGATATGAGTGCTGGAATTGTTTTAAATAAGAAAGTTGGTGATCATGTTAATAAAGATGAATTACTTTGTACTTTACATACAAATAAAAGTAAAGATGTTTATGAAGAAATTGTCAAATTTGTGGAAAGTGCTTATTGTATTCAGAAAGACCCTGTTAATATGGAGGATGTTCATAAGGAAGTTTTAATTGAATAATTAATTTTTTTCAATAGGGTTTTTTAATTTTTTTAAAAAAGAACAATTATTATAATTTAATAAGAAGAATTTTTCATATGATTAAATATTTTTTTTAATTAAATAAAAAAATATGTCTTTTGAGATAAAATTTATAAATTGATTAATAAATAATTATCAAAAAAAATATAAATGAAATCATTATATTAAATATTATTACTTTCATATATATTATGTAAATTAGAATATGAAGATTTTACAAAAATGTTATACACAGAATATCAAATAATAACAAGGAAAATAGGGCCATCACATAATGATTTTTTTTTAGATTCAATTCACAATGGATTTTATAATTCAACAAAAAAATGGGGTTTGGTATATAAAACATGTCATGAATTTTATGAAAATTGGGGTAAAACAGTTTAAGATGGAAATGAAGGAATTTACTTGGAAATTTTTTGATAATTCTTGATTTTAAAAGACAATATTTTTTATATTAATTTAATAATAAAAAAATTTTCAAAAATTTAAAATAAAAAAAAAATAAATATAATAAAAAACATAAAATAAGGAAATATGGAAAGAAAAATTTTAATAGTAGATGATGATGAAGTATGTAGAAAAGCGATAGAAAACTTTGCAAAAAAAAATAACATAGCCTCAGATTCAGCAGGATCAGGAAGTGAAGCATTAGAAAAAATAAAAGCATTTCCAAAATATTGTTTAATATTAATAGATATAAATATGCCTGGAATGGATGGATATGAAACTGCTAAAGCTTTAAAAGAAGCAGTTGGAGATTCTATAGGAAAAATGGTTGTTATGAGTGGAGGTAAATATTATTTTTTTTAATTTTTTATTAGATGAATTGGAAGAAAGTGAATATTCTTCTAAAGGATTTTGTCATTATATTCAAAAACCCGTTGGAAAAAAATCTTTTGAAAAATTAATTTCTGAACTTAAAATTTAAGTATTAAAAATAATTTTGGTGTTTGTCTTGTTTTGATGATTATAATAATATTATTAAAAAAAATCTTAGTTTTTTATTTATTATAATTTTCTTTAAAATAAAAAATAATAAAAATTTATTATAAAACCAATTTTATAATGTTAAAAGGTTTAAATTTTCATTTTGTTTTTTTTTTATTTTTTTTTCATTGTTTCTTAATATTTTTTCCATCAATTTGATATTAATTTAATTTAAATGAAATAAATGTTGTGATTAATATTTTAAATTTCATTTACCTTTTAATAATCCATTTCAATTAAATAAATAAATAAAAAAGCATGTCAACAACTTCAATAAAGTAAGCAATACACCTTTAAATAACATTTTTTAATAAAAATTAGCAATAAAATATTTATTGGAGGAATTGCGAAAGATATTAGTGAGTGTATAATAAAATAATTTTATTTTTTAGTTGATTTAAAAGAATATTTTGAGAACAAATTTTGTCCTATTACTGATTGTGTAATAATGATAGATAAAAACACAAGTAAAAAATTTATATAAAAATATATTTAGACCATCCAAGAGGATTTGGCTTCATTACTTTAGAAAATTCAAGTATGGTAAATGAAATATTAAGAACACAACCTCATTATATTAATGGGAAAAAAGTAGATTGTAAAATTGCAATTCCTAAAAATAAACTTAATAATGAAAATTCTAAAAAATCAAAGAAAAAAATGAAAGAAAAAAAAAACAAAAATAATTCAATTTCAATAAATATATCATCAAAATCACAGCCATTATATTTTAGAAAAATGTTTGTAGGAGGTTTGCATCCCTCTTTAACAACACAAAATTTAATAAGTTATTTCAGCCAATTTGGTGAAATTGAGAAAGGGATAATAATGACAGATAAATTAACAGGAAAATCAAGGGGATTTGGTTTTATAATATTTTCAAATAAAGAAACTGTTGATAAAATTATGACTTATAGTAATTGCCATTTTCTTTATGGAAAGTGGGTTGAATGTAAAAGAGCTCAACCTAAAATTCAAAATATGAAAATGTTAGATGAAAATGAAACTTTTCCTAAGTTAAATTATCATAATAATGATTATTATATTACTGATAATATTATTAATGGAAATTTTATTAAGGAAAATTATGATCATAATGATATTATTGTCAATGAAAATCATAGTGAGTCTTTAGTTAATGATAAATTTAAGTTAAGTGAAAATTTATTTTTATATCAAAATTATATTCCTAAAGAGCAAATTAAGTTTTTAATTCAAAATAAAGAAAATTCAAAAATTCAAGAAAAAGAAAAAGAAAAAATTGAGGGTTTAATTGGTGAATGTAATAATAATAATAATAATCTTTTAAATGAAAATATTATTAATGAAGAAAAAAAAGAAATTAAAGATTCATTTAAAAAGAAAAAAAGTAATAATACTGTTATAAACAATATAGAAGAAGAAAAAGAAAAAATAATCAATAAAGATAATAAAGAAAATAATAACCATTTCCAAGATTTTTTCAATAATAAAATAGTAAATCCATCTTCATATAATTATTTTCATTATAAATTATTTGATTCAAATGGTGAAGATATTACAAAATTAAATTCTTATAATAAAAATTTAGGAAAGATCAGATTATTTCCAGAAGAAATGGATGATTCTTTTGAAAAAAATAAAAAGAATAATTCAATAAGTTTAAAATCAAATAAAACAATATCTTCTGAAGAAATAGAAGTATCCTCTGAACTAATTGAAAAAAATGAATCTAATATCTCAAATAATGAAAATGGATTTGGTCCAGATAGAAATAAGAAAGAAAAATCCAGAAGTTCTGGATATTCTAATGATAGCTATAGACCATATTAAATTCGAATATTTTTTTAGATTTTTTAGTTAATATATTAGCTTTTTGTAAATATAATATATAATTGATTGATTAATTAGTAAATTTCTTAATTTGTAAGGTGATTATTTTATCCCTTTCTCTATAGGTTTTATGTTGTAATCATTTTTTATAATAATATTATTTATAAATATTGTACTAATTAAAAAAATATATTGTTAGAATATATTAATGGTTTAGCTAGATTTAATTAACTTTAAATAGACTTATTATATATTGTTTTAAATTCTTTTTATTTTTCATAAATTCAAAACAATTCAAATAATATTTCTAAAAAATATTTTTATTAAAAAAAAATAATATAAAAAATTTATTAAAAATAACATTTAAATGCTTGAAAGTATATTCCAATTTGCAAATAACGTAACAATTCCAGATCATATTCGTAAAAAATTAGAAGAAAGGGAATTTCAAGAATCAAATTTAAGTCCATTATCAGAAATAAAAACAACATATTTAAAAGACATTGAAAATTTAGATAATTTAATCGAAATAATATCAACTCAAATGAAAGATTCTCCAACAAATAATATAATTGCTTCAATAAGAGAGAAAGTAAATTTAAAAGGAATAAAAAGAGATATAGAAATTAAAGGTCAAATCCCAGATAAATATAATGAAAGTATAAATCAATTTAAAGATGATTTTTTATCAACAATAACATCAACCAAATCATTTTTTGCATTAAATGATATGAAATGTTTGAATATAGAAAATACATATGGTCAAGGAAATAAATTTGAATCTCCTGAAGTTTTTGATATAAATGGAGATGAAACCACAATAGATTTAAAAGGTAATGATGGTATTATTTTTATATATGAAAATCCAGAAGATTTTGAAGTTTTAAAAAATAATGTCACTAAAATTAATATTTATTGCATTTGTAAAACTGATGATTTTTTCGAAAGAAGAAAATATTTAATTGATAATGGTTTAATTAATCTATATCCTCATTTTTTTATTGAACCTGATAGTAATTCTTTTAAAGGACTTAAATTACCTAGAATGATAATATTAAATGAAAATGGAGTTGTTTTTGAAAATAAGCCAATTACTCATGAAAAAATTATACAATTTGAAAATAAATTATTATATAGACAAGATGATAATTTTGATTTGAAAAATTATTGGTTTTTTATTGCTGATAATAAAACTAAAAAAGATATTATTAATATTATTAATCAACAATTAGATAATTCTGGATTTAATAAAGTTTATTTTTCTGTTGAATCTTTTGCAGATATTAGTAGAGATAAAGTCAAAAGTAAATCTATTCCTATTTTTGAAGGATTAGTTGATAAAAATAAAAAAGGAGATTTTGAAAAATGTTTAAGCACTCTTTTAAAAGATACTAAATTTGAAAATGTGAAAAAAAATATCAATTATGAATAATTGATTAAAATTTAAATATTTAATTTTTTTTCTTTTAACAAAACACCAAAAAAAAACTTTATAAAAAAAATAAAAAAAACTTTTCACAATACTATTATAAATAATGATAACTTATAAAAAACTTATTAATAGTTATTTAATTATCTTATATTTTTGAAAATATGTAAATAAATAATATTAGACCAAGAATAATAGCTCCAATAATAATAAACATTTTAATTTTTCTCCATTTTTCAAGTCTTTTAACTCTTTTTGTAGTATCAGCAAAATTATGAGAATCTTGACTTAATTTTTCAGCTTTATTAACAATAAGTTGAATTTGATCTCCTCTTTCATTAACAAGTTCACTAGATTCAATAACTTGTCTATTCATACTTAATAAATTTTCTTTTAATTCATTAATATTCTCATCTAAAATATTTGAATTTGTGTTATATTTTTGCATTTTTTCAAAAAGTTTTCTTTGAAATTGATTATTTAAACAATATTGAGGCTCATTAGAATAATCTTTTTGAGTTGAAAAATTTTTAAAAAATTCTTCTATTGTCTTATCTAAACAAACAATAGCCGCTTCTTGAGGAAATGCATTTTCACAAAGGTATAAAAAGGTTATTCCATTTTCATTTCTGTAAAATATATTATAAGTATTTTGAATTGTTAATAATCCTCTTTCATTTAAACATTTTGGTAATGTTCTTATACATATTGAAGTAAATGTTCCTTTATATTCTGAATAATCACATAAAGGTTTATTATTTTGAGCTATTAATCCATAAATTATTGACATTTTTTAAATTTTTTATTTATAATGTTTATCTTTATTTTTTTATAAAATTAATATTTTTCTTTATAAGATTGTATTAAGTTTATTTAAATTACACTTATTAGTTTTAGGTTTAAAAATCAAAATTTTATTTATTATTTAAATAAAAAATTAATAATATCATTTAAATGA
>JAEEGI010026339.1_pt1 | contig 11202 bp, 5 predicted proteins | sample 8958751 | NCBI WGS metagenome assembly JAEEGI01 (sample SAMN16246545, study PRJNA631951) | gut metagenome | biome: gut microbiome; feature: rumen; material: KS-attached | host: Bos | place: Iran: Karaj | collected 2018-10 | reverse complement strand
CAACTATTTCAAGAGCGGTTGTTCCTGTGATTGTCGTAGCGCTGTTAACACCTCCAAAAGTGCCACGCACCTCCTTGACGAGTTTGCGGAACATCTCATCCCCTTTTGTCTCATCAAGTTCAGCCCAGCGCTGCACCGTCTTGGCCTTGACCAAGAAGGCGAGAATGGCGTTCATGTTGAAGTAGTCCATGCGGGCGATGTCGGAGGCTTTCTCCCATTTCAGCTCGTCCATTTTCTGCTCACGCTCCACGAAGTCGGCATCGGCGAGGATTTCCTCGATCTGTTTGGCTTCCTCGAAGTCGGCCTCGGGCAGCTCCACCATATAGTCCTCCCCTTTCTTGCCCAGGCGCTTGGCCAAGTAGTTCACCTTCATGTTGCGCAGGCGACCATCAAAGTCGAAGTACTCGCGGATGAAACGGTTTTTGTTCTTGGCGGCTTTGTCGTAAAACTCGGCACCAAGGCTGTTCTCATCGAAACCCTCCTCCATGAATTCGACCAGTTGTTGGTCTTTCTCGGAGAGTAGCTCCATGATGGACTCCTTGACAGCAGCATAGTCGAAACCCGTGTTCTCGAAGCCCGAAGTCAGTTCCGGCAAGCCGGCCACGATATAGACGTAGTTATCCATTAGCCAAAGAGGATTTTCTTGGTGGCGGGACGCAGGTAGTTGGCGATAAGTTGGGTAAACTCGTCATCGGTGAACTGGAGCACATAGCCGCCGTCCTTGGGAGAAACCTTGAAGCCACCGTTCATCTTCTTGGAGTAGTCTACCTTTACCTCACCCTTGAATTGTTTGGCGATTTCGTTTTTCACGAAAGGCTCAACTTCAGCTTTGAGTGCCTCAGGAAGAATGAGGTTCAAGTCAACGGGCGATGCATTGGCAGGATTGAATGCCTTCACCACGCTGGAAATCAACTCCTTGACAAAGGCGGCATTGCTCATGTTGGCTTTCACGCCTTCAGTGGCGGACTTCGACACCACCATGCGTTCGATTTCTTGTTTCGTCACAGCGATGCTTTGCGTGGCGGCCATCTTCACGTCGGCGGTCACCTTGGTCTTCAGTTCCTCAGCCTCTTTGTTGGCTTGGGCTATGATGCGGTCAGCCTCGGCCTTGGCGTATGCCACGATGCGGTCGGCTTCAGCCTGTGCCTTTTGCACCAACTCCTCACCGTCCTGTTTTCCTTTCGACAAGCCTTCATTGTAGAGCCTGTCGGTCAACTGTTGCAGTTTATCTTGCATATATTTTCGTTTTGTTTGTTATTTCTGAAATAGGTTGCAAAATTAGGCAATCCCTATTTGAAAACAAAGGGAAAACGGAAAATATTTTTTGCATTGAGATTCTCTGGGCTTTGCTCCCTTACGCGCTTCGCGTCATTGCGAGGAGGAACGACGAAGCAATCTAGTGTAAAAGCTCTTTATCTAGATTGTTTCGTCCCTCGCAATGACGCGAAGCGGCAGTCCGACGCGAAGCGCGTTCGTTAGTCAATGACGATCTTCTGCGTCTTCACGTAGTTACCGTTGATGAGACGCAAAACATAAACGCCCGGCGTCATCCCTGCGGTAGAGACGTTGCGCGCAACGTCTGTACAACGAACGATGCGTCCCGTGACATCCACAATCTGCAATACGCCCTCGCCGTTGACGATGATGTTGCCATTGCTGATGAAAGCGAAGGTCCCTGAGCATGTCGAAGGGCCGTCCTCGTTGTTGGCGCTGAAGACCAGTTTGAATCGGGTTTCGTAGTCCGTCGTCTTGGCGGTGAAGGTGTAGGAGGCTGGCCCTTCGACAGGCTCAGGGGCCAGCAAATCCACGTCTGCACCCGTCATATTGTCGATGAGGTGCAGGTAGTCGAATTCAACATTTTCGCTGCCGAGGCTCAGTGTATATTGGCCGTCTTCCTTGGCTTTGAAATTGACAGGTATTGTAGAGACGTAGCGCGCTACGTCTCTACCAACGTTGACCACTGCGTAATCCCCATTGTCCTGTGGAATATAGAGCTTCGTGCTGTTGCCCCTCAGCTGGAACTTGGGCAGCTGGCGGCCTTCGCCGAAACGGATGATGGCGCGGTCGATAACGGCGGCCCCTGAGCCTGTCGAAGGGCCACTCCTGTTGGCACGACTGAGGTTGAGGTTAAGGCTCCTACCTTTGCTAGGCGCTTCAGTGGTGAAGGTCAAGGTTTCTCCGTCTTGTTCGGCGACGACAAAGATGGCTTCCATGGCGCCGATTGAGGTGCTTGTGGCTCCGACGATCTCGCTGCCGTCGTCGTTCATGGTGTAGAACGGGCGGCCATCGGCGAGGTAGACGGTCTCGGCGAAGGGGTTGCCCACAAGGTTCCAGCCTGACAAGTTGACGCCATCGGTCTTGGTGAGTGTGACTTCGCCAGTGCCGCTGTAAGGTGTGCCAGTGAAGACCAGCATGGTCTCCGTCTGGCTGGCATAGAGGTAGCCCCTGCCCGACGCCAAGTCAAAGTGGTAGTTGTCGTACACGGTGTCCTTCCAGTTCTCCCATTCCAGATCAGCGGCTTGGTTGAAGCGGTAGAGGTCGTATTCATCGGTGAGGAAGCCGTTGGTTTCGGTGGGTGTGATATCGTTTGCCACGGGCGAGGCGATCAGATTCCAGCCGTTGTCATCCGTGCCGTAGCCGGCGATGGTGCGGAGGAAGTTCCGCTCTGTGTCGTAATAGAACACCTCACCGAACTGGATGCCGTTGCCGTAAAGGGTGAGGCTACTCACGTCGTAGGTGGCGTTGGGGTCGCCTATGGGCAACACCGCCGGGTTGGTGAGTACCAGCTTGCCCTGCGCCGTACCAAGGGTCTCGGTATAGTAGCAGTTGTCAAACGTGCCGCTGTAGTTGCGGCAGAAGGTGGCTCCGCTGGTGATGTTGGTCTCGCCATCGGCCGGGGTGACGTCGGTGGCGGGGGCGTAGAGGCAGTCGCTGATGGTGATGGTGCCGTAGTGATAGCCTATGAGGCCGGCACAGAGGGTTGTGCCGTTGGTGGTGAGCATTCGTCCGTCATATACGCAGCCACTGACGGTGAGCGTGCCGTGATGGACTGCCACGATGCCGCCATGCGTGCCGTCGCCGCTCTTGCTGCTGTGGATGACGACGCTGCTACGGCAGTCGCTGACGCTGACGGTGCCCCACTGGCAGCCGGCGAGGCCGCTGGCGAATTTATTGGAGGTGTAGATGTGGCCGTCCACATGGAGGCTGTGGATGTAGGCGCCGTTCTCGAGGTTGCGGAAGGGCGCGGCGTATTCCTCAGTGATGGGGCTCTCGGCGGTGCCGTAGGCAATGGTGAGTGTGTGGCCTTGGCCGTCGAAGGTGCCCATGAAGTCGTGGTAGCTGCTGCCCGCCATGCGCGTGACGCTGATGTCGGCGGCGAGCTTCACGGTCTTGCCGATGAAGTGGTTGTAGGTGTCGTTGTCCTGCAGGGCGTCGCAGAAATTATTCCATTCCGTGGCGTTGTGGATGATGTATTCCGTCACCGCGTCGATGACGACATCGGCGTCGGGCATGGTGAAGGAATACACCCCATTGGCAAGGGTGAGTCCCGTTGCCGTGCCGCCTTCGGGGGTGTAGGTGACGGCGTAGAAGCTCTCGGGAGCCAAGAGGTTGAGGCCCACTACGTCTCCGTTGCCAGCATAAAGCACACTGTCATACATGATGCCCGTGCCGTAACTAGTGATGCCACTGATGTCATATTCGGTGGTTTCACTGGCCATCTCCATGAGGACCCCATCGCCAGGGGTGATGCTGTGGGCCAGCTTGCCTTGCGCCGTACCAAGCGTCTCGGTGTAGTAGCAGTTGTCAAACGTGCCGCTGTAGTTGCGGCAGAGGGTGGCTCCGCTGGTGATGTAGGTCTCGCCATCGGCCAGGGTGACGTCGGTGGCGGGGGCGTAGAGGCAGTCGCTGAGGGTGATGGTGCCGTAGTGATAGCCTATGAGACCGCCGCAGAGGGTGGTGCCGTTGGTGGTGAGCAGACGGCCGTCGAAGACGCAGCCACTGACGGTGAGCGTGTTGTGGTGGACTGCCACGATGCCACCATGGGTGCCGTCGCCGCTCTTGCTGCTGTGGATGACGACGCTGCTGCGGCAGTTGCTGATGCTGACGGTGCCATACTGGCAGCCGGCGAGGCCGCTGGCGTATTTGTCGGAGGTGTAGATGTGGCCGTCCACATGGAGGTTGCGGATGACGGCACCGTTCTCGAGGTTGCGGAAGGGCGCGGCGTATTCCTCAGTGATGGGGCTCTCGGCGGTGCCGTAGGCAATGGTGAGTGTGTGGCCTTGGCCGTCGAAGGTGCCCATGAAGTCGTGGTAGCTGCTGCCCGCCATGCGCGTGACGCTGATGTCGGCGGCGAGTTTCACGGTCTTGCCGATGAAGCGGTTGTAGGTGTCGTTGTCCTGAAGGGCGTCGCAGAAATTATTCCATTCCGTGGCGTCGTGGATGATGTATTCCGTCACCGCGTCGATGACGACATCGGCGTCGGGCATAGTGAAGGTATAGACCCCGTTGACAGGGGTAAGTTCCGTTGCCGTGCCGCCTTCGGGGGTGTAGGTGGCGGCGACGGCGGAGAAGCCATTGTGAGCCACGAGGTTGAGGCTCACCTGGTCTTCGTTACCTGCGTAAAGCATACTACCATACTGGAGGCCCGTGCCGCAGGTGATGATGCCGCTCACGTCGTATCCGGTGGCTTCGCCTGCAAAGACTGGGGTGACATCCTCGCTGGTGATGCTGTGGGCCAGCTTGCCTTGCGCCTCACCGAGCGTCTCGGTGTAGTAGGAGTTGGCGGGCGTGCCGCTGTAGTTGCGGCAGAAGGTGGCTCCGTCGGTGATGTAGGTCAGGCCCGAGGGCAAGGTGACCTCGGCGGGGGTGTAGAGACAGTCGCTGATGGTGCAGGTGCCGTCGCTATGGTAGCCTACCAAACCGCTGCAGAGGGTGGTGCCGTTGGTGGTGAGCAGACGGCCGTCGAAGACGCAGCCGCTCACGGTGAGTGTGCCGTGTTGGTTGGCCACGATGCCACCATGGGTGCCGTCGCCGATCTTGCTGCTGAGGATGACGACACTGCTGCGGCAGTTGCTGACACTGACGGTGCCCTGCTGACTGCCGACGATGCCGCTGGCGAATTTTTTGGAGGTGTAGATGATGCCGTGCACATGGAGGTTGTGGATGTTGGCACCGTTCTCAACGTAACGGAAGGGCGCGGCGTAATCCTCAGTGAGAGGCCTTGTGGCGGTACCGTAGGCGAGGGTCAGCGTATGGCCTTGGCCGTCGAAAGTGCCCATGAAGTCGTGGGTGCTGCTACCCGCCATGCGGGTGACGCTGATGTCGGCGGCGAGTTTCACTGTCTGGCCGATGAAGCGGTTGTAGGTGGCGTTGTCCTGTAAGGCGTCGCAGAAATTATTCCATTCCGTGGCGTTGTGGATGATGTATTCCCATGTCGCCGTGACATTCACATCCTCGGCGGGCATGGTGAAGGTGTTGCCCGCGATGGCTTCGCCGTTGACGTAATAGGTGACCTCACCACCTGCGAATTCATAGCCGAGGGTGATGGTGTCGCCGCTGGGTGCCACTTGGTAGGTCGTTTCGGGCATTTCGCCATAGGCAGGGATGGTGAAGGAAATGGCATTGGAGGTGATATGCTCGCCAAAGGTGATGAGGTAGCCTGGCACGGCACCGTTGTTCTCGATGATGTCATGTCCTTCTGCGCCCACGTCGGTGGCGTTGACCACGCCGTTCACAGTGCAGCCGAGGTAGTAGTTGCAATGGAGGGTGGAGTTACCGTTGTAGCCCACAATAGTGCCGTAGTAGGCGTTGCCGTTGATGGTAACGTTGATAGCGACTTGACAGTTCTCGATGCTGTTGCCACTGGCACAAAAGCCCGCGATGCCGCCGACATTAATGTTGCCGCTGACAGTGACGTTGTTGGCGACTTGGCAGTTCCCAATGCTGCATCCATCCGCGTTATAGCCCACGATGCCGCCGACAATGTTGGAGGAACCGCTGACGTTGACATTGTTGGCCACGAGGCAGTTCTCAACACTGCTGCCACCGTTGCTCCAGCCCACGATGCCTCCGACATACGTATAACCGATGACGTTGACATTGTTGGCCACGAGGCAGTCCTCGATGCTGCCAAGGTAGCTCTCGCCCACGATGCCGCCAACATTCCAGGAGCCGCTGATTTGGGCATCGGTGAGAATGAGGTTCTTCACTGTGCTGTTTTGGCAGTAGCCGAAGAGACCTTGGTAACTGTTGTTGTTGTTGATGCGGATGCCGCTGATAGTGTGGCCGTCGCCATCGAAGGTGCCTGAAAAGGGGTGGTCCTCACCGGAGTTGTAATAATGGCCGATGGCCGTGTGGTTGTTCTGCGTGGCGGTGTCGTAGGTGAGGTCGGCTTCGAGGCGGAAGAACTGGCCTGCATAAGTAGTGCCGTCGTTCACCAGCTGCGCCAGCGTTTCAAGTTGCGCAATGTTGTTGATGCGGTAGGGGCTTTGCTCTGTGCCCTCGCCATCCCAGGGAGCCTGCGCCATGGCGTTGGCGGCGAAGAGGAGCACGAGGAGGAGCAGCGTGGCTACTCGCGCGATTTTGTTTTTTTTGGTAGATGTGTTCATGATGATATTTTTTTAGTTGTTAGTTGTCAGTTGTTCAGTTAGCAGCCATGTCATCCCCTCCTTTTAATCCACCGCCCTTCGGGCACCCCCTTAAAAGGGGGAAGGGAGAGGATCTATGGCTGCGTCATCGCTGGGGTCTGGCCTGCCGTGGTCATGCCTGGTGGTCGTTGCCCTGACGGGCCCAACGTTGCACGTCGGGTTATGGTAGGGTCACCCTTTCGGGGCTGGGCCGCAGCAGCCATGTCGCCCCTTCGGGGCTTTTTCGGCGGTAAAGGTAGGAAAAAATTGTTTTTTCTGTGAGAAAACTTTGCCTTTTTTGCTAAAAAAAAACGGCAACCGTCGGGTCTCCTTCGGGAGGCTCGGCAACCCCATTCAAAGGCGATAATACGACCCCAAAATCCGGGCAAACCACTTCGCGGGCATGATGCGCTTCAGCAAAACAGAGAGTTTTTGTTCAAAAGATGCAACCACATAGCCGTTGCGGGAATTCTTTTTCTGAATGATTTGGCTGATTTTGCGGGCCAAAACGATGGGTTTCAAACCACCGTTTTCATCGTGCTCTACCTTCTCCATGGCGGTCTTGTAGATGGGATAGGCTTGCAGCGCGGCTTCGTCGGCCACCTTCTTGCGGCTGCCTGTGAAACCCGTGGCGAAGTCGCCTGGACGCAGCACCACCACCTTGATTCCCTGCTGTTTGACCTCCAAACGCAAGGCCTCACAATAGCCTTCGATGGCGAACTTGCTGGCGGAATAAAAGCCTTGGAAGGGCAATCCCATAAGCCCACCGATGCTGCTCAACGCGATGATTTTGCCACTGCCTTGTTGGCGCATATGGGGCAGCACGGCATCCACACAATGCACCAAGCCCATGAAATTGGTGTCCATCTGCAAGCGGATTTCCTCCTCGGTGGCCAGCTCCAACGGACCTCCAATGCCCATGCCCGCATTGTTGACCAACACATCGATACGGCCCTCTTTTTCAACGATTTCGTCGACGGCTTTTTTCACGGCTTCACTGTCGCGGACATCCAATTGTATGTAGTGAACTTGGGGCAAGGGCTCCACCTCGCGGCGCACGGTACCGTAAACGGTATGGTCTTCCTGAGAGAGCAGCTTCGCCGTTTCTAAGCCGAAGCCTGATGAAATTCCTGTGATAAAAACTACCATGAAACAACCTCTTTTACACTCTTGACCGTCATGGCAGAGGAACATCCGCCATCTCCTGAACACGAAGACGACACTCTTCCGTTTAGGAGATTGCGGGTCAAGCCCGCAATGACAGTTAAGGGCAACGTATTCATTTATAACACTCCAGCGTCCTTGAAAGCCTTGGTGATCTTGTCAATCGCCTCATCCACTTGCTCGAAGGTGTGTGTCGCCATCAAAGCGAAACGAATCAAGACATCCTCCTCGGGGACGGCGGGAGCGATGACGGGCGTGACGAACACACCGTCGTCCAACAGCCTGTTGCACAGCCAGAAAGCTTTCTCCGAGTTGCGCACAAAGAGCGGGATGATAGGCGTCTCGCTATGGCCTGTGTCGAAGCCACGGTCTTGGAACTGCTTGCGCGCATAGTTACTCAAATCCCAAAGGTGCTGGATGCGTTCCGGCTCGCTCAACATGATGTCGATGGCCTTGCTGACAGCAGCCACATTCGCGGGCGGCATACTGGCGCTGAAAATCAAGCTTCGGGCATTGTGCTTCAAGTAGTTGATGATGTCGAAGTCGGCGGCGATGAAGCCTCCCAACGAGCCAAACGACTTGGAGAAGGTGCCCATGATGAGGTCGACCTTATCGGTGAGGCCGAAATGGTCGGCAGTACCGCGTCCCTGATGACCCAACACGCCCAAAGCATGGGCATCGTCCATCATAATATCGGCATTGTATTGCTCGGCCAGTTCCACCATGCGCGGCAACGGCACGATGTCACCTTCCATCGAGAAAATGCCATCGGCCACGATGAGTTTAACAGCATCGGGGTTGCAGAGTTTCAGCTTGGCTTCGAGGCTATCCATGTCGTTATGGTTGTATTTCCACACCTTGCCGAACGAGAGGCGAGCGCCCTCGATGATGGAGGCGTGGTCGAGGCTGTCCAAAAGCAGGTAGTCGTTGCGGCCACAAAGTGCCGAAACCACACCCAAGTTGACCTGAAAACCAGTGCTAAAACAAACGGCGGCTTCCTTGCCAACCAATTTGGCCAGCTTTTCCTCCAAAGCCACATGGATGTCAAGCGTGCCGTTCAAAAACCTTGAGCCCGAGCAGCTCGTGCCGTATTTCTTGACCGCTTCGATGGCGGCTTCCTTCAGGCGCGGGTCGTTGGCTAAGCCAAGATAACTGTTTGAGCCGAACATCAGCACATCCTTACCCTTGATTTTCACCACCGTGCTCTGTTCCGACTCGATAGGTTTATAATAGGGATATATGCCCTTTGCCTGAGCCTCTTGCGGGGCTCTGTAACGGGCGCATGATTTTTTCAAAAGATTAGTTTTCATCGTTTTACTTGATAGTTTTTACATAAGTTCTGGCCCTCTTGGTCAGATCGTGCTCAAGATAGCGCCACAGGTTCTGCACGCTCGTATTGTCCTCCAGCTCACGCGTCGACTCGATGTATTTGATGCCGTTTTTCGTGATGCCTTTCGCAAACTTGTCGAAAATCATGGCATTCACGCCCTTGTTCTTGTATTTCTCGTCGATGGCAATCAACAACAGGTCAATGGTGTCGTTCTGCTTGAACGCCTTCAGCATGTGCATCCACCCGAAAGGGAAGAGCGAGCCTTGGGCTTTCTGCATGGCTTTGGCCAGCGAGGGCAAGGCCACACCGAAACCCACCACTTGTTCATCCGAGTCGAGGACGATGGAGACGTAGTCGACGTTGATGTTGGTTACGAACTGTTTCTTAAGGTCATCGCATTGACCAGGAGAAAGTTCCGAAAAACCGTGCAGCTTTGCGTAAGCCGAGTTAAGGCAACGGAACACGCCATCCAAGAAGGGCTCCAGTTCCTTGCGGTTGTGGAAAACGGCCTGATGCAGGCTGTTCTTGACGGAGACCAACTGAGCCATACGCTCGTATCGCTCTGGGATGACCTCGGGCACTTTAATAAGGTATTCCACATAGTCGGCATCCTTGGCATAACCCAAGTCCGTCAGATGCTTTTCATAATAAGGTGCGTTGTATTTGCCGTAGGCGGTGGGTAACTTATCAAATCCCTCCACCAAAACGCCGGCAGGGTCAAACTCAAGGAAGCCCATAGGACCATTCATCATCTCCAAACCATTCTCCTTGGCATACCGCTCAACGGTGTCCATCAAGCTTTTGGAAACATCACGGTCATCGATAAAGTCCATCCAACCGAAGCGGCAAATCTTCTCTCCAGCCTTCTCGTTAAACATGCGGTTGATGATGCCTGCCACGCGACCCACAACCTCGCCCCGCTCGTTGTAAGCCAGCCAATACTTGCTTTCGCAAACCTCGAAGGCGTGGTTTTTTTCTGGCGTCAGCGTGTCAAGGTCCATCGACTCAATCTGAGGCACGTAATAGGGATTGTCCTTATAGAGTTGGTTGGGAAAGTGGACAAAAGTCCGCAAATCCTTCCTCGTCTTAACTTCCTTAATCTTTGTAATCATCGTGCAAAAATAGGGATTTAATAAAACCGATTCTCATTTTTTTCTCTTTTTTTTCAAAATTGGTCGAACGAAAAACAATAATTGATAAATTTGCCGCTTCTTTATCATTCATCGGAATAAAAACAACTTAGATACAACATGTCAAACAATTCAAAAGGACACATCACTCAAATTATCGGCCCTGTGGTTGACGTCTATTTCGAAAGCGGCGAAGCCAACCTCCCGAAAATTCACGACGCCTTGGAGGTGAAGCGCCCCAATGGCAAGCGCGTGGTGCTCGAATGTCAGCAACACATCGGTGAGGACTCGGTGCGCACCATCGCCATGGACTCCACCGACGGCCTCATGCGCGGCATGGAAGTCGACCTCTTGGGCAAACCTATCTCCATCCCAATCGGTGGTCAGATCAAAGGCCGTTTGCTCAACGTGACGGGCGACGCCATCGACGGCATCGGCAACCTCGACCGCTCGACGGAATACCCTATTCACCGCGAGCCTCCCAAATATGAAGACTTGGCCACCTCGAAAGAAGTGCTTTTCACCGGCATCAAAGTCATCGACCTGCTGGAACCCTACCTGAAAGGCGGTAAAATCGGTCTTTTCGGAGGCGCTGGCGTGGGTAAGACCGTGCTCATCATGGAACTCATCAACAACATCGCCAAGGGCTACAACGGCTACTCGGTGTTCACTGGCGTTGGTGAACGTACCCGTGAGGGTAACGACCTGCTCCGTGAGATGATCGAATCGGGCATCATCAAATACGGCGATGAGTTCGTCAAGGCCATGGAAGAAGGCGACTGGGACCTCTCAAAGATTGACAAGAAAGCACTTGCCACTTCGCAGGCCACCTTGGTGTTCGGTCAGATGAACGAGCCGCCTGGGGCACGTGTTAGCGTGGCTTTGTCGGGCTTGACCGTGGCTGAGTCGTTCCGCGACAACCAAGGCGATGGTGTGAGCGACATCCTGCTCT
>JAEEGI010026338.1_pt1 | contig 11203 bp, 10 predicted proteins | sample 8958751 | NCBI WGS metagenome assembly JAEEGI01 (sample SAMN16246545, study PRJNA631951) | gut metagenome | biome: gut microbiome; feature: rumen; material: KS-attached | host: Bos | place: Iran: Karaj | collected 2018-10 | reverse complement strand
CGCAGAAGGAGGGATTTGAACCCTCGCGGCGTTTTTAGACACCCTACTCCCTTAGCAGGGGAGCCCCTTCGGCCTCTTGGGTACTTCTGCATGCCGCTCGAACATAGTAGCACAGCGGAGGGGGCTTGTCAAGGAAAAACTGGATCCGCGCGAGAAATTCGGGAGATGAGAAAGAAGGCATTGGGGGCGACACCTCATCCGTCACGGCGCTTGCGAAGGCCGCGCCGCGCCACCTTCTCCTCAAGGAGAAGGCATGGGGGCGGGTACCCCTATCGGCCTGACGGCCACTTCCCCCAGAGGGGGAAGCAAGAGCGGGGAGGGGAGAGCCCGTTCAGACCGCGGAGCGAGTCCGATACTGCCGGCGGCGGATGAAGTAGTAACTCAGTTCCACGATGCAGCAGAGGGTCCAGCCCACGGGATAGCCCAGGCCCACCAGCCGCGGGGTGTTGGCCACCAGGTGGGTAATGAGATAGAGATAGATCTGCCGCACGCCCACGAAGCAGGAGAGCATGATGATCATGGGACCGGCGGAATCGCCCCGACCCCGGAGAGCGCCGGCCAGCACGTGGTTGACGCAGTTGAAGAGCAGGAAGAAGACGTTGCTGCGGATGAAGAGCACGCCGTAGCGGATCACATCGCTGTCCGGCGAGAAGAGGCGGACGGCGGGGGACGCGAAGACGAAGAGGGCCACGGCGATGACCAGCGTGACCGAGGTGCTGAGCAGCAGCGCAACGCCGGTGCCCTGGTCCGCCCGGCGCTCCTTCCCGGCGCCGATGTTCTGGCTTACGAAGGTGGTGGAGGCCATGGCCATGCTCTGCATGGGCAGCATGATGAACTGGTCCAGCTTGTTGTAGCTGCTCCAGCCGGCCATCACGTCAGAGCCGAAGACGTTGACATAGCCCTGGACGAAAATGTTGGAGAAGGCGGTGAGCACCTGCTGGATAGCCATGGGCAGGCCCACGGCAAAGATCTTTTTCAGCAGGAAGAGCTCGATCTTCAGCTCCCGCCAGACGAGACGGTAGATGTCCTTTGTGCGGGTGAGCAGGAGCAGGATCAGCGCGCCGGAGACGAACTGGGACAGGATGGTGGCCACGGCGGCGCCGGCCACGCCCATCTTCAGCACCAGGACGAAGAACAGGTCCAGCGCGATGTTGAGAAGGCTGGTGAGGATGAGAAAATACAGCGGCCTGGTGGAGTCTCCCACGGCGCGGAGGATGCCACTGCCCATGTTGTAAATGAGAAGGCCCGAGATCCCGCCCAGGTAGATGCGCAGATAGACCGTGGCCTCCGGCATCACGTCCTCCGGCGTGCTCATGAAGTGCAGCAGGGGCCGCACCAGGGCTACGCCCAGCAGGGAGAAGAGCAGGCTCAGCACAAAAGTGGCGGCCATGGTGGTCTCGATGGCGCGGTGGAGCTTGTCCATGTCCCGGGCGCCGAAGTACTGGCCGATGACAACGCCCGCGCCGATGGAAAAGCCGTTGAAGAAAAAGACCATCATATTGACGATCACGGTGGTGGAGCCGATGGCCGCCAGGGCCTGCTTGCTGACGAAGTTGCCGACGATGACGGAGTCCACCGTGTTGTAGAGCATCTGAAACACATTGCCCAGCATCAGCGGCAGGGCGAAGAGGATCATCTGCCGCAGGATGGAGCCCTCGGTCATGTCCCGGGCGGTGCTGTGGGGGTGAAGTTTCATGGAAATGTCGGCTCCCTTCCTGCAGATTTCCATCAAAGCATAAATCAAAGAGAGCCCCCTGTCAAGAGCGCGCCGCGGGGGATTAACAGCCATGGGATAATGATTTCGGACGGGAGGGGAGAAGATGGAACACATGAGAAAGGGGACCGGACCCAAAACAGACTGGGAGCGGATCGAAGAGGATTTCCTGGCCACCGGCCTGAGCTACCGGGCCCTGGCGGAAAAACACGGCCTCAGCCTCAGCACGGTGAAAAAGCGGGCGGCGGAGGGACACTGGCAGCAGCGGCTCCTCAGTCTGAGACGGGAGGAGGAGCGGGCCGCGGCGTCCACGGGCGGACAGCTCCTGGAGCTGCGGGAAAACCGACGGGCGCTGCTGCTGAACACCGCGGACGACCTGCTGGAGAAGCTGCGGCTTGCCCTGGACCAGCTGGAGCCGGAAAACACCCCGGCCCTGGCAAGCCTGGCCAGGACCCTGAAGGACCTGCGGGAGCTGCTGGGCCTTCGCAAGGACGCCCTGGACCTGGAGGAGCAGCAGGCGCGCATCGAAAAAATGCGCAGCGAGATCCGGAAAACGGAGGAGGAAGAGGCTCCCGCCGGGGTGCTGATCCTGCCGGAGATCCGGGACGTGGAGGATGGAGTGACCAGCTGAGCCGGCCGGGGAGGGCGCTTCTTTTTTGCACAAGGATTGTCTCAAAAAGACAGAACCGGAAGTGGGAAGAGAGGGAAGAGATGAGCGAAGTGATCTGGCGGCCGCAGGAGAGACAGGCGGTCTTTATGCAGCGGGGCGAGGACGAGGTGCTCTATGGCGGTGCCGCCGGCGGCGGCAAGAGCGACGCTCTGGTCATCGAGGCCACGCGGCAGGTGGACATTCCCTATTACAAGGGGCTGATCCTGCGCAAGACCTATCCCCAGCTCACGGAGCTCATCGAAAAGAGCCGCCGCTATTACCCGGCGGCCTTCCCCGGCGCCCGGTACAACGAGCAGAGGCACACCTGGACCTTCCCCAGCGGCGCCAAAGTGGTCTTCGGCTCCCTGCAGCACGAGCGGGACAAGTTCAACTACCAGGGCAAGGCCTTCGACTTCATCGCCTTCGACGAGCTGACCCAGTTCAGCTTTGAGGAGTACATCTACCTGAAAAGCCGCAACCGGCCCAACGGGCCGGGCACCCGGGTCTACATGCGCAGCACCGCAAACCCCGGCGGCCTGGGCCACGCCTGGGTAAAGGAGCGCTTCATCACCGCGGGGGAGCCCCTGGAGACCCTTTGGGAGGAGGCGGTGGTGGTGTACCCGGACGGGCACAGCGAGAAGCAGCGGCTGAGCCGGGCCTTCGTCCCCAGCACCGTCTTCGACAACCGCATCCTGCTCCAAAACGATCCCCGGTATCTGGCAAGGCTTGCCAGCCTCCCCGAGCGGGAGCGCAAGGCCCTGCTCTACGGAGACTGGGACAGCTACGAGGGCCAGTTCTTTGAGGACTTCCGCATGGAGCCGGACATGCGCGCGGCCAACGCCGCCGGGGTGGACCTGCCCCGGGAGACCCTCCGGCAGCAACGGCGCTGGTGCCATGTGATCGAGCCCTTTCCCATCCCGGAGGCCTGGAAGCTTTACCGCAGCTTCGACTGGGGCTACAACCGGCCCTTCTCCCTGGGCTGGTGGGCGGTGGACCCGGACGGGGTGGTCTACCGCATCCTGGAGATGTACGGCTGCACCGAGACCCCCAACCAGGGAGTCAAGTGGGTACCGGAAAAGGTCTTCCGGGAGATCGCCCGGGCGGAGCGGGAGCACCCCTGGCTGAAGGGACGGCGCATCGGCGGCGTGGCGGACCCTGCCATTTGGAACGCGGAGACCGGCGTCTCCATCGCGGAGACCGCGGGGCGCTGCGGCGTCTGGTTCGAGAAGGGGGACCACCAGCGCATCCCCGGCTGGATGCAGCTGCACTACCGGCTTTCCTTCGATGAAAACGGCTTTCCCGGCATGTATGTGTTCAACACCTGCAAGGCCTTCCTCCGCACCGTTCCCGCCCTGCGCACCGATCCCAACCGTCCGGAGGATCTGGACACCGCGGGGGAGGATCATGTGGCCGACGAGACCCGCTACTTCCTCATGTCCCGGCCCATCCAGCCCAGAAGCACGGTCCGGCCCGACAAATCCAACCCGGGGCCGCTGCACCTGTTTCTGGACATCGAGGAGGCAAAGCTCCCGCCTCCCGTCTCCCGGCCCAGGCTGGTGCGGGTGACGGACGAGGAGAAGGAAGGAGAAAACAATGGAAAAGAATAAGGAAAGGCTTCCCGAAGCCGCCGGGAAGGAGGACTCCCCGCCCATCGGGGAAAAGCAGGTGGAGGAGGCCTACCAGACCCTGCTGCGCTACCGGGCGGGCAAGGCCAACCTGGAAAAGCGCCTGGTGGAAAACCAGCAGTGGTACCGGCTGCGCCAGTGGGAGTGCATGCGCCGGGGGCAGAGCGAGGTGGAGCCCGCCTCGGCCTGGCTCTTAAACGCCATCGCCAACAAGCACGCCGACGCCATGGACAGCTTCCCTCACGCCAGCATCCTGCCCCGGGAGGAAGGGGACCGGGAGGAGGCCAGGATCCTCTCGGGCATCCTGCCGGTGGTGCTGGACGCCTGCGACTTTGAGGAGGTCTACTCCCGGGCCATGGACGACAAGCTGGAAAGCGGTACCGGGGTCTTCGGCGTGTTCTGGGACCCGGCGCGCCTGGGCGGCATGGGTGACATCCGCATCTGCGCGGCGGATCTCATCGACCTCTTTTGGGAAAGCGGCGTCACCGACATCCAGGACAGCCGGAACCTCTTTTATGTGACGCTGCGGGATAACGACCTGCTGGAGGGGGAATATCCCCGGCTGAAGGAGCGGCTGCAGGCCCCGGGCCTGGATCTGAACCGCTATCTCTATGACGATGCGGTGGACACCTCCGGCAAGAGCGCCGTGGTGGACTGGTACTACAAAAAGCGGGTGGGCGGGCGGACCGTGCTGCACCTGTGCAAATTCGTGGCGGGGATCCACGAGCCCCTCTTTGCCAGCGAGAATGAGCCCGCCTATGCCGAGAGGGGCTGGTACGACCACGGGCTCTATCCCTTTGTGCTGGACCCGCTGCTGCGCTGCAAGGGCTCGCCCGCGGGCTTCGGCTTCCTGGATATCGGCAAAAAGGCCCAGGAATACATCGACCGGGGCGACCAGGCCATTTTGCAGAACATGCTCTTCAACGCCCGGCCCCGGCACTTCATCCGCTCCGACGGGGCGGTGAACGAGGAGGAGTTTGCCGACGCTGCCCGGGACTTTGTCCATGTGGACGGAAACCTGGGCACGGACAGCATCCTGCCCATCCAGCCCAATCCCCTGAAGGACATCTACGTCACCATCCTGCGGGACAAGATCCAGGAACTGAAGGAGACCACCGGCAACCGGGACGTGTCCACCGGCGGCACCACCGGCGGCGCTACCGCGGCCAGCGCCATCGCAGCCATGCAGGAGGCGGGCTCCAAGCTCACCAGGGACTGCAACATGGGCTCCTACCGGGCCTTCCGGAAGCTGATTTTGCTCTGCATCGAGCTGATCCGCCAGTTTTACGACGTGCCCCGCTGCTTCCGCATCCTGGGCAACCAGGGCAGGGAGGATTACATCCGCTACTCCAACCGTTCGCTGCGCCTGCAGAGCGGAGAGGAGCCGGACGCCTACCGGCTGCCCCTCTTCGATATCCGGGTGGAGGCGGAAAAGCAGAGCCCCTACAGCCGCATGGCCCAGAACGAGCTGGCCCTGCAGCTCTACGGCGCGGGCTTTTTCGCGCCCCAGAACGCCCGGGCGGCCCTGACCTGCCTGGACATGATGGAATTCGAGGGGAAGGACTTCGTGCTGCGGGCTATCCAGACCAACGCCCGGGAGCTGGCGGAGGCGGCCCCGGTGCAAGCGCAGGACCCGGCGGGAAGCCTCCGGGGCGGAGAAGCGCCGGGGGTGCTGCAGGCGCGGCTTCGGACGGCGGAGGCGGGAAGACCCAGATGATGCGAAATGGGGGATCGACAGCATGATCCAGGTCCGTTTTGAACAGAACCGGGAGCGGGGCGTTCTCAGCATGGAGCTCCGGGGACACGCGGGCTTTGCGGCGCTGGGGAAGGACCCGGTCTGCGCCGGGGCCAGCGTCCTGGCCATGACGGCGGCCCAGTGCGTGAAGAGCATGGAGGAGGCCGGGCGCCTGCAGAAGAAGGCCCACATCCTGATCCGAAGCGGAAGGGTGCTGGTGACGGCAAAGCCCCGGGAGGAGGCCTTTGACGAGGCGCGGCTCCTCTTCTGGGCGGCCGAGACGGGACTGAAGCTCCTGAGCGAAGCATACCCCGGATATATAAAAGTGAAGAGTGAAGAATTACGGTATCACACCTGCGGTGTGATGGATTCCAATTTGTCCGCGAAGCGGACACCATAACGATTCACTATTCACTATTCTTTCTTCCTTCATTCAGTGTCGCCTACTTACAGGCAGAAAGGACGATCGCATGAGCAGTTTTTCTCTGAGCCCGCTGTTTGATCTTCAGCTTTTTGCGGAGGACGGGGCAGCGGGGACAGGCGGGCAGGAAACGGCGGCTCTCGCCCGGCCGCAGACGGGCGCAGACCGCTCTTCTTTCCCCGCGGGGCAGGAGGGCGGCACTCCCGACGCCGGGGAGCACAGAGACGCGGCAGCCGACCGGGCAGCCCGATTCGAGTCCCTGATCAAAGGCGAATACAAGGATCTCTATGATAAGCGGGTACAGGAAACCATTCAGAAGCGGCTGAAGGGCAGCGCCGGCATCGTGCAGAAATACAGGGAACTGGGCCCTGCCCTGGAGCTGCTGGGCCAGCGCTACGGCGTGGACGCTTCGGACCCCGAGGCGCTGCGCCGGGCTATCCAGGAGGAGAATGCCCCGGCATCCGATGGAAAGACGGGGAGCGGCGGCCCGGAGCGGACCGAGACCCTGCGGCAGGAGCGGGCCAGACGCCAGCTTTCCGACTGGCTCCAGCAGGCGGAAGTGACAAAGTCCCGCTACCCCAGCTTCGACCTGCAGCAGGAGGCCAGAGATCCCCGCTTCCGCAGCCTTCTGCGCAGCGGCGTGCCCCTGCAGACCGCCTTTGAGGTGCTGCACCAGCAGGAGATCCTGCCCGCGGCCATGGCCTATTCCGCGAGACGTGCGGAGGAGCGCATGGCGGACAGCGTCATCGCCGGGCAGCTCCGCCCCGCCGAGGGGGCCATGGGCGGCCAGAGCCCGGTGCTGAGCAAGCGGGACGTGAAGTGCCTGACCAGGGCCGAGCGGGACGAGATCGACCGCCGCGTGGCAAGGGGAGAGAAGATCCGGTTTTAAGATGTTACCGCTTCGCGGGGACCTCATCCACCGCAAGCGGTCCCCCTTCCCCGTGCGCGGGGAAGGCTTTCGGAATGGCTCTCTCCAGAAAAATGCGGGTGAGCGCAAGGCTCGCCCGACAAAAGCGTATGGAGAGGAGATAAGCACATGAACAAGATCCCTGATTTCATCCAGCTGTTTGCCACCCAGACCACGCTGCTGAACAGCACCGGGAACGACCTGTCCCCGGAGATGAAGACCTATTACGACCTGCGCCTGCTGGACTATGCCCAGGCAAACCTGGTGCACGACCAGTTCGGCCAGAAGCGCCCCATCCCCAAAAACGGCGGCAAGACCATCGAGTTCCGCTCCTTCAGCCCCCTGGCCAAGGCCACCACGCCCCTCACCGAGGGCGTGACCCCCAGCGGCAACCAGCTGGACGTGAAGACCATCACCGCCACCGTCAGCCAGTACGGCGACTTCATCGTCCAGTCCGACGTGCTGGAGCTCACCGCCGTGGACAATACGATCCTGGAGGCCACCAAGCTCCTGGGCCGTCAGGCCGGCGTCACCCTGGACACCGTCACCCGCAACGTGATGGTGGGCGGCACCAACGTGATGTACGCCCCCAAGATCAACGCCTCCACCGGCGCCGAGACCGCTGTGACCTCCCGCGCCGGCCTGGACAATACCTGTGTGCTCACCGTGAACCTGGTGGAGCAGGTGGTGGCCGAGCTCCGTGCCCAGAACGCCCCCACCATCGACGGCGACTACATCGGCATCATCCACCCCTACACCGCCTATGACCTGATGCGGGATCCCGACTGGCGCGATCCCCACAAGTACGCCGACACCACCAACCTCTATGAGGGCGAGATCGGCAAGATCGGCGGCGTGCGCTTTGTCCAGAGCACCGAGGCCAAGATCTGGCGCGACAGCACCTGCCCCGCCCAGAGCGGCGCGAACCCCGCCTACTACGCGGTGTTCGCCTCCCTGTTCTTCGGCGACGGCGCCTACGGCACCACCGAGGTGGAGGGCGGCGGCCTGCAGACCATCGTGAAGCAGAAGGGCTCCGCCGGCACCGCCGATCCCCTGGACCAGCGCTCCAGCGTGGGCTGGAAGGCCCTGAAGACCGCGGAGATCCTGCTGCCCAGCTACCTGATCCGCGTGGAGCACATGTGCCGCCGCTACTCCGCCACCGCGGGGGCCAACTGAGCGACAGAAGACGGATTGCCACACCGCTGACATCGGTCACTGGCTCGCAATGACAAAAAGGGGGAGAGCGCTGGCTCTCCCCCTGCGGGATCGAACGATCAGGAAGGAGAAATACCATGGCAGAGAGCAAGAACAAAGAGCAGGCTCCCGATCAGGAGGAGCTCATCAGCATCCGCCTGCCGCTGACCAAGGAACTGCAGAACGACGTGTTCGTACGGGTGAACCACCGCACCTGGCTCATCAAGCGGGGCGAGACCGTGAAGGTGCCCGCCTGCGTGGTGGAGGTGCTGGAGCACGCGGATCAGGCCACCGCAGAGAGCCTGCAGTACCAGGCGGCCCACGAGAGCAGAAGCTGAGGAAATGGCACACAGGGAGCGCGCAAACGCTCCCTGTGGTTGAGCGAATAGAGAATAGTGAATAGTGAAGAATTGCGGTATCGCCTTCGGCGATGGATTCCATTTCTCGCCGAAGACGAGTCCTTGCCTCTCTATTCCCACATAGGACCCCTCAGTCACGGCGCTTGCGTGAGACGCGCCGCGACAGCTCCCCTTAGGCAGGGGAGCCTATAAGGAAGGTGATTATAATGACCGCAATGGACGCGATCCGGGAGGCGGACCGGCTGAGGCCCAACAGCTATCCCACGGAGGAGAAGCTCCGCTGGCTTGCGCGCCTGGAAGCGCGCATCCGGGAGGAGATCCTCCTTCATTATGAGCCGGAGACCACCGCGGCGCAGGAGGCCGACCCGGAGGAGCCGGACCGCAGGCTCTGTGTGGAGACGCCCTATGACGAGATGTACGTCCACTGGCTCTGCGCCCAGATGGCGCTTTTTGAACAGGAGCTGGAGAGCTTCAACGCGGCGAACGCCCTGTTCGAGGCGGTGTTTGCCCGCTTCCGGAACGCCTACAACCGGGAGCACCGGCCCAAAACGAGAGAAAAGCGCTATTGCTGAGGAGGCGGCGCCATGTATTATCCGAAACTGAAGCCCCTGAGAAGCCGACGTGTCACCACGGACCGCTTTCGCGGCTATGAACACCGTCTGCGCATTCCCGACGGGGCTTTTTTCAACACCGAAAACCTGTGCGGGGATGCGTACCCGATGCTCTCCAGCAGAAGGCCACGGGGCCTTGTGGCGAATCTGGAGGATCCGGGCGGCCTGCTGGAAAAAGACGCGCCCTGCTGGGTGGCGGGTGGGACGCTCTATGTAAACGGGCTTGCCACCGCGCTGACGGGGCTTTCCTCCGGGGAAAAGCAGCTGGTCAGCATGGGAGCCAATGTGCTCATCTTCCCGGACAAGGTCTATTACAATACCGCGGACCCTGCGGATTTCGGCAGCATGGAGGCGAGCTACACCACCCTGGGCGCCGTGACCTATACCCCCTGCGATGTGGACGGCAAGCCCTACAACGTGGGAAGCACCGGAACCCGGGAGCCCGCAGCCCCGGAGAACGGGGAAATCTGGATCGACACCGCAGATGGCGGGACGGTCTATCGCCAGTGGAGCCAGGTGAGCCTCCTCTGGGTGGAGATCGAGACCGTGTACACGCGGATCGGCTTTACCAGCCGGGGGGAGATCCCGCGGCTATTCAAACAGTACGACGGCGTGACGATCTCCGGCAGCCAGAAGGAGGAACTCAACGGGGAGAAGATCCTTTACGCGCTTGGCGGGGACGAGAACAGCGACGACTATGTGGTGGTCACGGGCCTGCTGCGGGAGGCTTATACCGACGAGGAAAGGCAGCTGAAGCTGGAGCGAAGACTTCCTCCCATGGACTATGTCTGCGAGTGTCAGAACCGGCTCTGGGGCTGCTTTTACGGCAGCGACGGGGAGCAGAACCTGAACGAGATCTACTGCAGCGCCCTGGGAGACTTCAAAAACTTCCACCAGTACCTGGGCCTGAGCACGGATTCCTGGACGGCAAGCGTGGGTTCCGACGGTCCCTGGACCGGGGCGGTGAACTATCTGGGTACGCCCTGCTTTTTCAAGGAGAACCGGATCCACCGGGTCACCGTCAGCGCCAGCGGCGCCCACCGGCTGGAGGAGACCGTGTGCCGGGGCGTGCAGCGGGGCAGTCACAGAAGCCTCTGCGTGGTGGGGGAGACCCTGCTGTATAAGAGCCGGACCGACGTCTGCGCCTGGCAGGGAGGCTTTCCTCAGAGTGTGAGCGGAGCGCTGGGGGAGGAGAGCTGTTACGAGGCCGCCGCCGGCAGCATCGGGGAGAAATACTACATCTCCATGCGCAATGCCGCGGGGGCCTGGAGCCTGTACGTCTATGACCTGGGAAAGGGGCTCTGGTATCGGGAGGACGGACTCCACGCGCTCTGCTTTGCCCGCTGCGGCGACAGCCTGTACTGCATCGACGGGGAGACCGGAGCGCTCTGGGATCTGCAGGGAGCGGCAGGGGAGAGAGAAACGCGTTTCCCCTGGCTGGCCGAGACCGGGGTGCAGAGCTATGAGACGGCGGATCGAAAATACCTCTCCCGCTTTGACTTCAAGCTGCAGCTGGCCCGGGGCGGAAGCATGCGGGTCTGGCTGAACTACGACAGCGGCGAGGACTGGCTCCCCGCCGGAGAGATCGAGGGACGGGGACTGGAGACCGTGCTGCTGCCGGTACGGCCCCGCCGCTGCGACCATCTGCGTCTGCGGCTGGAGGGCGAAGGGGAGCTGCGCCTCTTCTCGATCACAAGGACCCTGCGGAGAGGGAGTGATCTGCCGTGAGAGAGCTGCCGCCGGTCCTGTCCGGGGATGCGCTGCAGCAGATCGCCGCCCTGCGGGATTATCTGGTGCGCGCGGCCCGGAGCAGCGAGAGCGAGACCGAGGAGACCGCCTCCGCCCATGCTTCCGGTATTTTGAAACAGGCGGGGAGAGCGGGCGGCGCGGCGGCTCTCCCCGCGGGGAAAAGCCAGCCTTCCGATGTGCTGCAGCGGGAGGCAAGGCTCCGTGCCCTGATCGTGAAAAGCGCGGAGGAGAGCCGGGAG
>JAEEGI010026331.1_pt1 | contig 11203 bp, 8 predicted proteins | sample 8958751 | NCBI WGS metagenome assembly JAEEGI01 (sample SAMN16246545, study PRJNA631951) | gut metagenome | biome: gut microbiome; feature: rumen; material: KS-attached | host: Bos | place: Iran: Karaj | collected 2018-10 | reverse complement strand
GATGTCCGATCACACAGGTTGACAGGCGCGGCCATGACGGTCCTTTCCGGGATCGCCCTCTACTGTTTTTTCGCCCTGAAATACCCCTATCACCTTCATTTTCAGGAGCAGTACCAGCTCTTCGAATCCACCTGGGACTATTTCCGTACCGTGTCGGCCGTCCCCGGCGGATTCGCCGACTGGCTGGGGAGGTTCCTGACACAGTTCTGCTATTATGCGCCCGCCGGCGCGGCCGTCCTGGCCGTGCTCCTGTGCGGTGTCCAGCTGACGACCTGGGCCGTTTGCCGCCGCCGGACTTTGGCAGCTTATGCCCTGTCCTTCCTTCCCACCGCCACCCTCGCCGCGTTTTACTGCGATGAAAGCGCCCTGATGGGCGGGGCCGTCGCCCTCGCCCTGTCGCTGGGCGCAGCCGCCCTCTGCATCCGCATCCCCGGAAACAGGCTTCGTACCCTCGTGGAAGCCGTCCTCCTCCCCGTACTGTACCTGGCTTGCGGCCCGATTGCCGTCATATTCGTCCTCATCGCCCTCATCGACGCGTTCGTCCGGGAAGGGCTCCGGGCCTGGCCCGCCGCGGTCATTTTCCCGGCGCTGGCGGTCCTCTGCCCCCTCGTCGCGAATCACCTTGCCGCTTATCCGCTCGCCCGGCTGACAACGGGCGTCCACTACTACCGCCTCCACAATTTCCTCCCCGGCATGCTGTGGATATCGGCCGTCTGCGCTGTCCTGGTCGTCGCTTTCTCTTACCTGCCGATGAAAGAGCGACCCGCGAAAAGACAGCTTTTCACGGGCATGGGCCTGTTCCTGGGCGTTGCCGCCCTCGGCACCGTACTGGTCGTCCGTTCCGCCGACTGGGACAAAGAGGAATGGATGCGCTACGACTTCATGGTCCGGATGGAAATGTGGAACCGCATCATGATGACGGCCGACCGGAAGAACCCGGACAATCCCACGACGGTTTCCTGCCTGAACCTGGCCCTGGCGAAGACCGGACGTATGGCCGACCATCAGTTCGACTATTTCCAGAACGGGCCCGACGGCCTCCTTCCGGAATTCATCCGCGCCTTCACCGGCCCCGTATCCACCGGCGAAATCTACTGGCACCTCGGAATGGTCAACACCGCCCAGCGCTTCGCCTTCGAGGCGCAGGAAGCCATCCCGGACTTCCAGAAGAGCGCCCGCTGCTACAAGCGCCTCGTGGAGACCAATATCGTCAACGGCGACCTGGACGTGGCCCGCAAGTATCTGTCAACGCTGGAGAACGCAACCTTCTACCGCCGATGGGCCCGTGAAACACGGGCTTTGCTGGATGCGGGAACCGTCTTCGAGGCCCGGCCGGAACTCGCCCGGGCGAAAGCCCTGCGCCTCAAGGAGCACGATTTCCTGTTCAGCGACACGGAGATGGACTCCATGCTGGGCCTGCTCTTCGTGGAGAACGCCGGGAACGACCTGGCGCTGCGCTATCTGCTGTCCTGGTGCCTCCTGAAGAAGGACCTGGACCGCTTCGCCGAAGTCATCTCCCTGCTGCAGGCGCCTGAGATGCCCAAATCCTACCAGGAGGCCCTGCTTCTCCGCTGGGTGCTCACCCATTCCGATTTCGTCGGACTCCCGCCCTATTTTTCTCCGGAAAACGCCCGGCGCATCAGCCAGTTCATCAGCGACGCCCGGACGGACGCCCCGGAGGAGACGATGCGCCAAAAATACGGCGACACCTATTGGTTCTATTACTATTACAGATACCGGACCCAGCCATGATGAAACGTATCTTCCGCCCGGTCCTCCCGGCCCTCGCCCTTGCGTTCGCCGCCTGCACGCCCGGGGCGCGAAACGCCGCTCCCGCGGGCTGTCTGCCGCACATTTATCCGGATTACACGGGCGTCACCATCCCCGTGGGCATCGCCCCGCTCGACTTCGCCCTGCCGGACGCCGAAAAGCTGGAAGTCCGGATCGAAGCCCCGGACGGCACCCCTCTCGTCTCCCGCGGAGAGTCCTTCACCCGGTTCTCCGTCCGGAAATGGAAAAACCTGCTGGACCGGAGCATCGGAGACTCCCTCCGCGTCCACGTCACCGCCCGGATGGACGGAACGTGGAAAACATACGACAGTTTCGGAATCTTCGTTTCACCGGACCCGATCGACTACGGCCTCAACTACCGCCTGATCGCCCCGGGATACGAAGTTTACAGCCACATGGGCATCTATGAGCGCGAGTTGGGTTCCTTCAAACAGCGCGGCCTGCTGGAGAACACCCAGTTCGACGGCTGCGTCAACTGCCACGCCTACAACCGCGGCGACCCGTCGGCCTTCAGCCTCCACATCCGCGGCGACCACGGCGCCACCCTGCTGCAGGTGAACGGTGAAATGGCGGCCTACAATACGAAGACCGACTCCACGCTCGGATTCTGCGTCTATCCCTACTGGCATCCCTCCGGCAAATACATCGCCTACTCCACCAACAACACCCGCCAGGGATTCCATGTCCAGCCGGACAAGATTATCGAAGTGTTCGACCTGGATTCGGACCTGCAGGTGTATGACGTGGAGAACAATCAGATCATCACCGCGCCCCAGATCAAACAAAAGGGCGTCTGGGAGAGTTTTCCGGCTTTCTCTCCCGACGGCCGGACGCTCTATTTCACCGCCGCCCGGGAGGTTCAGATTCCGGGCGAACTCCAGCAGTCGCAGTACAACCTCCTGAAAGTCAGTTTCGACCCGGAGACCGGCACCATCGGCCCGGATGTCGAAACCGTTGTCGACGCCGTTTCCATGGGCAAAAGCCTCACCTTCCCGAAACCTTCCTTCGATGGCAAGTACCTGATGTACACGCTCTGCGACTACGGCACCTTCTCCATCTGGCACCATGAGTCGGACCTGTGGCTGCTGAACCTGGAAACCGGCGAAACCCGGCCTCTTGACGAGGTGAACAGCCCCGACACCGACAGTTATCACAACTGGAGCAGCAATTCCCGCTGGTTCGTCTTCTCCAGCCGGCGTGACGACGGGGCATACACCCGCCCGTACATCGCCCATTTCGATGAAAACGGTGTGGCCGGCAAGCCCTTCATGCTCCCCCAGCGGGACCCGGTCAACTATTACCGGAAACTCTACCGTTCCTACAACGTCCCCGAGTTCGTCACGGGGCCGGTCCCCCTGGACAGAATACGCGCCCAGAAGCTGATCGACGCTCCTGAGCGCGTACCGTTCGGTTTCCGCTGGTCAGACTAGCTTACGGCGCGGAGTTATAGACGCTCTCCAGCGTATAGGATGCATCTTTCGTCGTGACGGCCTTCACCATCAGGCCGACTAACGTCCTGGCATCCTCGTCCACGAACTGTCCGGTTCCATGGTCGATGTAGGCATGGCGCTCCGAGCCGACACCTTTGGCGCCGTTGTCCCAGAGGTACATCGGCAGCAGGCGGTCGGCGGCGGCCTTGCAGAAATACTCCATGTAATACTTCTGATACGGGAAGTCCGCGGCGGTGTGGCGCGAGCAGCCCATCTCACCGAGATAAACCGGAATATTCTTGTCCAGATAGGCAGTCTTGAGATTGTTGAAGACATCGACGACCGCCTTCTCATTGTCCCCGCTCGGGCGCTTGTCCGCATCGGCCGTATGTCCCCACTGGCGGATGAGCGGATCCTTGAGCGTATAGTCGTACGGGTCGTAGTCGTGGACGGCCACCATCAGGCGGTTCGCGGTGGTGTAATCCTTGGGCAGGACCAGACCGGCGATCGTAAAGCCCGGGTTGCAGGCGTAGCCCGGGATGCCGAGCCAGCGGGTGGCGTTGTTCCCGCCCGTGCTGCGGACGGCGTCCACGAAGGTCTGATTCCATTCATTGAGGACCTTGTACTGCGCGTCCGGATTCTTCCGGAAGGCATCGCTCCAGCCCCAGCCGCCGTCCTGGATCTCATTGAAGGACTCGAACACGAGCCATTCGCCCTTATCCTTGAACTTCTCCGCGATCTGGGTCCAGACGCGGAACACCTCGTCCTTGACCTTCTCGTGATTCGCCGCGTTGTTGTAGCACTTGCTGATGTCCTGCCAATAGCTCTCGTCATGATGCGTGTTCACGATGGCGACGAGGCCTGCTATTTCGGCATACCCGACAATCTCCGCCACGCGGTCGAGCCATTTCTGTTCGAGCGCGTAAGCCGGAGCGGCGCCGATATGGCCTTCCCAGGTCGTGCAGATGCGGACGGCCTTGTAACCGGCGGCCTTGACGCCGTCCATGGTGGCCTGGGTGCATTTGGGATTGCCCCAGACCGTCTCCGAGGACACCCCGTTGCTGATGGCGTCCATGTGGTTGCCCATGTTCCAGCCCGGCCCCATCGCGTCGAAAACCATCTGCGGAGTCAGCTCCGTCGTGCCGGCGACGGAAGGAGCGACAAAAGCCTCCTGCTTGACGCTGACCGACACTTTCTTGTCGCTGCAGGACACCGTCAAGGTACCCGCGGAAGCCTCTTTCCGGTTCGCCCCCGCCAAAACCCGGACTTCGGTATGGTGATCCTTGTCAATCTTGCCGGTCTCGACCACGACCCAGGAAACGTCGGCCGAAACATGAGGCTGGGTGGAAGAAGTGACCGTGAAGGTCTCCTCACCACCGGAACGGTCGAAGGAAACGGAAGTTTTGTCCACCGACAGCTCCACCTCGGGATGATGCTGCAGGACATTGATCATCAGGCTCTGCTTGTCCCCGATGACCCGGATGCTGGTGGAGCGGTCCAGGGTGCCGTTATAGTCCGGCACCTTGACATTGTACTGATATGAGTTCCCCGAAACCGGACCCTGGCTGACGACGGCCCAGTCACCCAGGCTGCTGACCGCAGGCTGGATGCCGCTCGTGATGGTGAGCGTCTGAGAACCGCCCTTCGCTTCGAATATCAGTTCCACAGGGTTGGAAGTAAGCTTCACGGGATCCGGGGCGGGTTCTTTCCCGCCGCAGGCGGAGAGGATCAGGGCGGAGAGGACCAGGGCGGCCAGCACCGCCGGGACAAATTTCCAGTTTTTCATTTTCAAGTCATTCAAAAGATTCGGCCGGAACTTCGCGCCAGACACGGCCGATCTCCGCGGCGTCGAAGCCGACGGAGGCGTTGCCGAGGTCCGGAACGTTGAAGGACCGGGTCATGTTGTCATAAAAATGGGGGTCTTTCTGCGGGAGCAGGAAAGGCCGGGTCACGCAGCCGTCTTCAGACACGTGGCAGAACCAGGGCTTGCCGAACATCCCGTCGCCCCGCTTGGATGCGAAGACGAACCATTTGGCGTCCGAAGACCAGCTGTGATAGGTGTCGGACTTGTCGGCATTGACCTCGTCCAAAGTCAGCACGTCACCGGTCCGGAGGTCCAACATCCGGAGGTCGCATTCCCGGTGGTTGATGGGGAAGGTGCCGTAGTCCGCCACGGTGAACAGCAGCCAGCGGCCGTCGGGCGAGGCCTTGGGGTGACAGACCGACAGGCCGCGCTCCGTCGCGCTCCAGAGCGTGTCGGCCGGCCCGCCCAGGGTACCGGTTTCCGCGTCGAAAGGCCTCCGGACCAGGGAATACATGGTCTGTTCGACCTCCGCCGGCAGGTTATGCGCCGGCGCGGCGCAGTAGTACACCCAGTTCCCGTCCGCGGAGAAGACGGGGAAGGTCTCGAACACGTCGGGACGGGCGGTCTCCGGGAAAGTCATCATCCGGTTGCCGTCGAAATCCGCCACGCAAAGGTCGGAAGACGTATCATACACTTCCATCCGGCGGTTCCCGAAGGGATGCATGGCGGGAATGATGATGTTGGTCGAGAAGACGCCGTATCGGCCCGCGGGATGAATCTCCCCATACACGGTGGAGGAAATCATCGTCGAATCACGCAGCGTCAGCTTGCGCAGGGTTCCGTCACGGTTGAGAATGGCGCCGCCGCCCTCGCCCCGGAGGTAGAACATCGACAAGTCCCCCCTTCCCTGGGCATGGATGTGGCAGTTCATGCACTTGTTCTTCGTGTTCCGCCAGTCAGAGATGGGCTTGCTCTCGAAGTTCGTGAGGTTTCTTTCAACGATTTCCAAATCGTCCCAGACCTCGAACCCGGGCTCGATGAGCCGGTAGGTCAGCCAGCCGTCGACCGGATCCGGACTCACATGGATGAACCATAGGAAAGAGATCGGCCCGGAGGGAGTCTTGTACTGCGAAAGCACCTTCACATCCTCCCCCGTCGCTCTCATTACGGCCCAGTCCTTTTCCTTCCAGATCACTTCCCGGCCCTTGAAGGTCACGGACTGACCGGCCGACGTGAACGTGGTCATAAAACGCGAGGCCTCCGGTTCCGTGTAGTAGAAATTCAGCGGCGCGATGTTGCAGGGAACCGTCACTTCCCGGTAGTCCGGGAAGACGGGCGACGGCCGGTCCGTGCCCGCACCGGCAGGGCGCACATCGGCCTTCCTCCCGCAACCGCACAGGAGGAGCAGCGCAAACGCGAGGATGACCGGTTCAATTCTTCTCATTTTTCACCGCGTAATAGAAATAATACCAATAAGAGCGGCCGAACTCCTCGGTCAGGTTCTTTCCGGAACCGCCGTCACGCTTGTAAATGGTCACGAAACGGTTGAAACGGTCAAAGGCCTCCTCCGAAATATGGTAATGCTGAAAATTCTCCGGGTCCATGCCGCCCTTGGCCGCTAGGAAAATGAGCATGGCCTCTTCGTACAGGCGGGACTGCGTCAGGGACGGGGCGAAATCCGACACGAAGGCGTCCAGATCCTTGGTCAGGAGGTCGTAGCAGAGCAGATAGTCCAGCGCCATCCGGTTGTCCGGATGGGAATTCAGCAGGACGCGCAGGATCAGCTGCGTCTGATCCATGCCGTGAATCACGTCGATGCGGGGCAGCAGAGCGCGCTTCCGGTCAATGCGCGCCGCATATTCCGGCGACCAGGCTCCGGGAAGGCGTTCCCGGGCCCATTCGCGGTCCTTACGGGAATTCAGCAGCATCCGGAGATACTTGGACGCCGCTTCGAAGTCGCCGGTTACGAGATTGGTCTCCGCCAGGCGGCGAAGATACCGGGAACCCGTGTGCGACGGAGAGAACAGCATGCCCAGCATGGCGTCGCGCTCCGCCATGGACATGTCCCCCAGGGCGAACCAGACGTCCCCCGCGCAGCCGATCTGGAACGGCGTGGACTTCTCCCCCACCGGGAGGAAAAGACCCCGCTCGAAGGGCTGGTAATAGTCCATCAGGCGGTCGGCAAGCTGCCCCTTGTGCGCGTTGGCCAGGTTGTAATAGTAGGTGCCCACCAGGGTTTTTCGGTCTTCGGCGGCGAGCGCCGCCACGGCGTCCCAGTTTTCCAGCGAGGCTTCGACCGCCAGCCCCATCATCTGCTCGGAAATCCGGTCGGGACGCCCCCAGGCCTCCCGGGCCTCCCGCAAGGTCAGCCCGCACTGGGCGGCGTATTTCCGGAAATAGGGATGGAGGGCGAGAAACAAGACCTGGCTCGCGCCGGCCGCGAGCAGAAGCGCGGCCAGCAAGATGCCGATGATCCGGATTCCCTTTCTTCCCATGGCCTATTCCTGCGGCTTCGGATACAGATTCATCAGAAAAGCGCCAAGGATGCTGTCCTCGCCCAGCGAACGGGCCATTTCCCAGGTGCGCTCCTTGTAGAGCTGATGCACGGAATCGGCCTCCGCCTTCCTCCCCGCGTCATACAGCGGGCCGAAAACCCGGTTCCGGGCCATGGTCAGGTCCTTCCAGACCTGCAGGCTGTCGTTCTGGGGCGTGCCGCCGCCACGGCTGTCCGGACCGATGGTCACGTAGATGTCGCCGGGCTCGGTGACCACGAGCAGATTCTGCCCCTTGTCCCGCTGACGCTTGCCCAGCCGGATCTCGCACATCCAATGCTCCTTTCCCTTGAAAAAGAACTCGTGGTTATGGATGTGGACCGAATCCACGAACTCCGCCGTCTCATGACCCAGGGGAACGAGGAAGATCTGCATGTCCTCCAGGTCATTGGAGGTCACGCGGCCATGGATCCGGTACTGGTCCCGGCCGCAGGAGGAGATCAAGACGGCCGAGAGGGCCGCCAGCAGGAAGAAAGCATTTCTCATGGTTTGACCGTTGCTTGGACACGTTTGTCAGAGAACACTTCGCGATACACCCCGCGGGTGTCGAAGCGTACCCGCTCCTTCGTGAAATCGGGAGCGTTGAACGAATACAATATGCTGTGATAGAATTTCCGGGGATTGCGCTGCGGCAGCACGAAAGGCTTGGTGCAGCGGCCGTTTTCGTCGATGGACGCGATATACAGCTGCACGTGCAGCCCGTCGTCCCGCCGGCTGGAGAAAAGGAACCAGCGGCTGTCGGAACTCCAGTTGTGGTAGCTCTCGGACAAGGGACTGTTGACCTCGTCAATCGGCCGCCTCTCCCCCGTCTGCAGGTCCATCAGCCACAAATCCGCCTCTTTGTGGTCGATCGGAAAGACGCCGAAATCCGCCTCGTTGTACATCAGCCAGCGGCCGTCGTAGGAGGGACGGGGGAAGCTGACGCTGCGGCCGGAGGCGCTGGCGGGCAGGACTGTCTCAATCTCCCCGAGCACGCCCGCTTCAGGATCGAAGGAAACGCGCATCAGGTCATAGCGGATGCTGTCCACCTGCCGGGGGACCTCATAGGCCTTCGCCTTGCAATAATACAGGGTGCGTCCGTCCGGAGTAAAAGCCGGAGACGATTCCAGCCAGTCTTTCGTCGTAAGGCGCGGGTCCACGATCAGGGAGTGGTCCCGCAGATCCATCACCACCAGGTCGGAGGCCATGTCGAACACCTCGATCGGCTGCTGGTCACCGGTCCAGAAACACTGGCGGACAGGATTGATGGAACCGGCCAGCCAGCGTCCGTCGGGATGCCAATAGCAGTAGGCCATGTTGCCCAGGGTGCTGTCGGCCTTGGTGGTCACCCATTCGCGGACACCGTCCTGCTGGATGAGCGTGGCGCCATGCCTGCCGCGGAGATGGAAAAGGAACTGAGAGGGGTCGGTCGCATTGGCGGTATGGCAGTTCATGCACTGGCCCGGCGTGAGCGTGCTTTCGATGATGGGATCCTCCTGGAAGGTATGTATGTCGCGCTGATAGAGGCCGATGCGGCTGTACGTGGTATATCCCGGAGCGATCTTGCGGTAGGTCACGCCGTAGTCGGTGAGAGGCGCGTCGCTGACATACATGATGAAATCGCGCCACTGGGTCCATTGGCTTTCCTTCCGGCCCAGGACCGTGAAATGCAGGGAGCCACCTGCATTCTGCGCGGTCAGCTTGTGCCAGGCCCTGACCGGGAACGAAGCCCAGCGGCCCTTCGTTTTCAATTCCCCGCCTTTGCTTCCTTTGACTACCACGAATGTGCGGTCAAATTCCTCGGGAAGGTTGAAATTCAAAGGCGCGATGCCGGCGGGGATCGTCACGCCGATGTAGTCGGGATAGATGGCGGGCAGGTCGTCGGAAAAGACCGTGTTCCTGGCGCAGGCGGCCAGCAGGAGGACCGCGATGATGGGAATCAGCCGTTTCATTTCACTTCCTCCGTCCGTTTGAGCCACTGCCAGGCGGAATAGTAGTCCGCCGCCATGAAATTGTTCTTGTTCTGGTTGTACAGAATCGCCATCATCAGGTCGAGTCCGTCGTACACGGTGATGAAGTCATCGCGGAATCGGACCGAACGGATGTAACCATAGACCGGATCGGCGTTCACCGCGGCATCGTCCCCGACCATCGTCTTGCGCCGGAGGGCGGATTTGCGGTAGAAGAGGCTGTGCGAAAGGATGTCCAGATACCTTTCCGCCGGCCCGTACCACCCGTTGACGAGGTTGCAGTCGGCCATGCGTGACAGGAAGCGTCCGCTCCTCCGGCCGTTCTGGATGGATTCCTGCATGTCAAAGAAGTACTGGAGCGTGATGTTGGGCATGCCCATCATCCACAGCAGTTCGGCCGACGTGATGTCGGACACATTGTCCCGGACGCTCGGCTGCACGAGGCCTTCCGTCCCGCATTGATAGAATTCCGTCATCCGGGATTCGAGCTGTCCGGTCATGAACAGGCAGAAATTGACGGAACAGGCGCTGACCGGGTTCCGCGGCTGATACTTTTCCGCCCGCGTGACGACATCCTGATACCGCTCGTGACGGATGAGGTCATCATAGGCAAGCACCTCATAGGCATCCCGGTCATATGCCGGCCGGATACCGAGGGCGGTTCCCAGCACCAGGACGGCAAACAGGGCCCAATCCAGAAAGGCCGGGAAGGACTTGAAGCGAACCCCGCAACCGAAGATACAGGCAAGCGCAACCAGCGGAATGATGACCTGCAGGGCCGGCAGCATTTCGCGGATACGGGTGTAATTGATTCCGAAGAAAGCGTCCCGCATCGGGTACTGCGACGCCATGAGCCGGTAACCGGCATAGAAAACCACGGCAGTGAACACCAGGATGACCGCGTCCGCCGGCTTCCGGCCGAGAAGGACGGAGAACAGAACCGGGACGACGACCACCGGACCGGCCAGCCACCATCCGAGCGGGATGAGCCAGAGCCGGTGCCAGCCCGCCTTTGCGAAAAGCGGGCAGAGAAATACGGAAAATAGCAGGGCGACGGGATAGCTCACAAGCACTTCCATGTTGCCCATATGCACGAGCATCAGCAGCGAGGGAAGAAAGCTCAGGGCATAGAGCCTCCGGCTTTCCTGCGGGTTCACGCATCGGGCGGACCGCCAGACCGCCAGCTGCAGCAGGACGGCCAACACGGCCAGAACGAGCGCACCCGACCAGCGGAAATAGAAGAACTGCGCCAGAAACTCCGAACACCAGTCCGCAAAACCGCCCGGAAGCGCCATACGCTCCCGGAAATAGTCCCAGGTGTAGAGAAACAGCTGGTTTTGCTCATGGTAATTCAGGGCCTGGGGGTACATCCACATCCAAAATGCGAAGACCCCTGCTCCCAGGATTGCCGTCACTGTCATTCTGCCCGTCTTTTCCATATCGAATGGGAAAAAAGGCAGCCGCCAGGAAGCGGCTGCCTTCGAAAGAGAGAATGGACTTAATTCTTGGGTTTGAACCGCCACCAGGTGCACTCACCCCAGTCGGAGCTTCCGGCGTAGTTGCCGATGAGCGACAGGATGGTGCCGTCCAGGTAGACGATCTCGTATTCGGTCGTCACCACACCACCTTGGTTGATGGCGAACGGGAACAGGATACCCGAGCCGCCCGTCGTGGTGA
>JAEEGI010026330.1_pt1 | contig 11205 bp, 21 predicted proteins | sample 8958751 | NCBI WGS metagenome assembly JAEEGI01 (sample SAMN16246545, study PRJNA631951) | gut metagenome | biome: gut microbiome; feature: rumen; material: KS-attached | host: Bos | place: Iran: Karaj | collected 2018-10 | reverse complement strand
CTTCTGAACCTCTCCCGCCGCGACGACGGCGTCCAGGCGGAGCTGCAGGACGTCGATCTCAAGGCCGCCGTGGACGGCACGCGCCGCCTGCTCGAGCCGCTGGCGCAGGAAAGCCGCGTCACGGTCGAGACCGACCTCGCCGAGGGCTGCGTCGTCCGCGCCACGGAGGACGATATCTATCATATTGTATTCAACCTCGTGGAGAACGCGATCAAATACAATCTCCCGATGGGGAAGGTTCTTGTCTCGACTTCGCGCGAGGGGAATCGCTGCCGCCTCGTCGTGGAGGACACCGGCATCGGCATTCCCGAGGCCGACCGGCCGCACGTCTTCACGCGATTTTACCGCGTGGACAAGGCGCGCAGCCGTGAGCACGGCGGCAGCGGTCTCGGCCTGTCTATCGTGCACGACGCCGTGAAGCTTTACGGCGGCGGGATCACCGTCGAGCCCGTCGAGCCGCACGGCACAAGGTTCACCGTCGACTTCCCGGCGGCGGAAGATAGTTAGGAATTAGGAGTTAGGAGTTAGGAATGATCCTTTAAACTCCAAACTCCACACTCCAAACTCCACACTGAAATCCCCGCAAACCCCTACATTTTGTGCCGATTTCTCCCTCCAACCACAACTCGACAACTTTCACAAAATTTAAGATAAAATTTCTCCGAAAAGACCAAAATCCCCTCTTGACAAACAAGGGGGGATTTGATATTCTATCAAAGCGCCTGTGCGTAGGTATGGGCGTAATATGCGATGAAGCGGGAGATTGCAGCAAAACCGCTGGTAACTTCCGTGGAGTATGTCCGCTGTCGGATCCTTTTCCGGCAGGCAATCGGGCGGCTGAGGCTCCTGACACCGCGTATATCACCCGAAAGGGAGCGAAAACCCGGCGAAAGCCGGTTCGTTTTTCGGACGGGGTTTGATACGCACGGTTGGGTGTACAGAAGCTTCACCCGTGCGAAACCAGGCAGAGCCAATGCTGCCAATCAAATTCGTAACGGAGGAAAAACAACATGGCAAACAAAAAGATGATCCGCATTCGCCTCAAGGCGTACGATCACCAGCTCATCGACAAGGCGGCCGAGAAGATCGTCGAGACCGCCAAGCGCACCGAGGCGAAGGTCTCCGGCCCCATTCCGCTGCCGACCAAGACCGAGATCGTCACCATCCTGCGCGCTGTTCATAAGTATAAGGACAGCCGCGAGCAGTTTGAGCGCCGCACCCACAAGCGCCTGATCGACATCATGAGCCCCACCCAGAAGACGGTTGAGGCCCTGACGACTCTGGAGCTGCCTGCGGGCGTCGAGATCGACATCAAGCTGTAATTTAACCCACAATCTCACCCATACCCGCAGCTTGCGTATGCGGGCGGGTCAAGTCAGAAGCCTCTGTCAGCGCCGAAAGGGCTGTTACGCGGTCTGACCAATAACCTGAAGGAGGATACCTAATGAAAACAGCCATCATCGGCAAGAAGGTCGGCATGACGCAGATCTTCGATGAGGCAGGCAAGGTCGTTCCGGTCACTGTGATCGAGGCCGGCCCCTGCACGGTCACCTACAAGGCGACCGAGGAAAAGGAAGGCTACAACGCCGTCCAGCTCGGCTACGAGGACGTCGCCGAGAAGAAGCTCTCCAAGCCTGAGAAGGGTCACTTCGACAAGGCCGGCGTGGGCTACAAGAAGCACCTCAAGGAATTCCGCCTCGAGGACACCAGCGAGCTGAACGTCGGCGACGTTCTGAAGGCTGACGTCTTCAAAGAGGGCGACAAGGTTGATGTCACCGGCATCAGCAAGGGCAAGGGCTACGCCGGCGTCGTCAAGCGCTTCGGCCAGGGCCGTACCCCCACCACCCACGGCGGCGGTCCTGTGCACCGTCACGCGGGCTCCATGGGCTCCAGCACCGACCCGTCCCGCATTTTCCCGGGCAAGAAGCAGGCCGGTCACATGGGCGTCGAGCAGGTCACCGTTCAGAATCTGGACGTCGTGAAGGTCGACCCCGAGCTCAACATGATCGTCATCCGCGGCGCCATCCCCGGCCCCAAGGGCGGCATCGTCTACGTCAAGAGCACCGTCAAGAAGGCCATCGTCAAGAAGGGCGACGCCGGTGTCTCCGTCAACCCGCAGAAGGCTTCGGGCCGCAACCCGCAGAAGGCTTCCGCCAGAAAGTAAGGAAAGGAGAGAGAATCAATGCCTACCGCAAAACTGTTCAACATGGCTGCCGAGAACATCGGCGAGGTTACGCTCTCCGATGCTGTTTTCGGGGTGGAGCCGAACCAGTCCGTGCTGCATGATTCCGTCAAGAATCATCTGGCCAACTGCCGTCAGGGCACGCAGAGCGCTCTGACCAAGGGTGAAGTGAGCTTCACCACCGCCAAGCCCTGGCGCCAGAAGGGCACCGGCCGCGCCCGCGCCGGCTACAAGGGCTCTCCCGTGTGGACGCACGGCGGCGTCGCTTTCGCGCCGAAGCCGCGTGACTACAGCTACACCCTCAACAAGAAGGTGAAGCGTCTGGCCCTCAAGAGCGCGCTGAGCGCCAAGGCCGCCGAGAACGCCATCTTCGTGATCGACGATCTGCACATGGACGAGATCAAGACCGCGAAGTTCGCCGCGTTCCTCTCTAAGCTGGGCGTCGAGGGCAAGGCTCTCGTCATCACCGAGAACGTCAACGAGAACGTCGTCAAGTCTTCCCGCAACATTCCCGGCGTGACCAGCACCACCGCCACCATCATCAGCCCCTACACGATTCTGAACAGCCGCGCGCTCGTTCTGGATCAGGCCGCGCTGAAGAAAATCGAGGAGGTGTTCGCATGAAAACCGCTTACGACATCATTCTTCGCCCGATCATCACCGAGCAGTCCATGGAGGACCTCGACATCAAGAAGTACGTCTTTGAAGTCGCCCCCGACGCCGGCAAGATCGAGATCAAGAAGGCCATCGAGGAGATCTTCGACGTGAAGGTCATCAAGGTGACCACGACCTATATCCATCGCAAGGAAAAGCGCGTCGGCGCTCAGCCCTCCGGCATGACCGCCAAGCGCAAGAAAGCCGTTGTCAAGCTCTCCGCGGATTCGAAGAACATCGAGATCTTCGAGGGCATGGTGTAAGGGAGGTAACGAAGTATGTCTATTAAAACTTATAAGCCGACCACACCCGCCCGCCGTCAGATGACGGTCTCCGGTTTCGACGGCGTTGACAAGCATGCCAAGCCCCAGAAGGAGCTGGTGGAGGTCCTCAAGAAGCACTCCGGCCGCAACAGCTACGGCCGCATCACCGTCCGTCATCAGGGCGGCGGCAACCGCAGAAAGTACCGCGTCATCGACTTCAAGCGCAACAAGCTGGACATGAACGCCAGCGTCCTGCGTCTGGAGTATGACCCCAACCGCAGCGCCTTCATCGCCCTGTGCGAGTACGAAGACGGCGAGCGCCGCTACATTCTCGCCCCCGTGGGCCTGAAGGTCGGCGACACGATCCTCTCCTCCGCCGCGGCTGACATCAAGCCCGGCAACGCGCTGCCCCTCGCGAACATCCCCGTCGGTACCGTGATCCACAACATCGAGCTCTATCCCGGCAAGGGTGCGCAGCTGGTCCGCTCCGCGGGCGTCGCCGCGCAGCTGATGGCCAAGGAGAACGGCATGGCGACCGTCCGTCTGCCCAGCGGTGAGTTCCGCAAGGTCCGCATGAACTGCTTTGCCACGATCGGCCAGGTCGGCAACATCGACCACGCCAACATCTCCATCGGCAAGGCCGGCCGCAAGCGTCACATGGGCATCCGCCCGACCGTCCGCGGCTCCGTCATGAACCCGAACGACCACCCCCACGGCGGCGGCGAGGGCAAGAGCCCCGTCGGACGTCCCGGCCCTGTGACCCCCTGGGGCAAGCCGGCCATGGGTTACAAGACCCGCAAGAAGAAGAACGCCAGCGACAAGTATATTGTCAAGCGCCGCAACGCGAAGTAAGGAGGAGTTAAACAATGAGCAGAAGTGTCAAAAAAGGCCCGTTCGCCGCTCCGGAACTCCTGAAGCGCGTCGACGCCATGAACGCTGCCGGCGAGAAGAAGGTCATCAAGACCTGGAGCCGCGCCAGCACGATTTTCCCGTCTTTCGTCGGTCACACCATCGCCGTGCACGACGGCCGCCGTCATGTTCCGGTCTATGTCACCGAGGATATGGTCGGCCACAAGCTGGGCGAGTTCGCGCCCACCCGCACGTTCCGCGGCCACGCCGGCAGCAAGACGGCCGGTAAGTAAGGAGGAGCAGACATGGAAGAAAAGAAAACCGCTCGGGCTCAGCTGATGTATGCCCGCATTGCTCCCCGCAAGGTGCAGATCGTCTGCGATATGATTCGCGGCAAGGATACCAAGCTTGCCAAGGCCTACATGGAGAACACCCCCAAGGCCGCCTGCGAGCTCATGCTGAAGCTCCTCAAGAGCGCTTGCGCCAATGCCGAGACCAATTTCGAGATGGATCCCGACAACCTCTACGTCAAGGAAGCCTACTGCGGCGCCGGCCCCATCCTCAAGAGAGGCCGCCCGAGAGCTCAGGGACGTATGTACCGCATCAACAAGCGCACCAGCCACATCACCATCGTCGTGGCTGAGAAAGACTAAGGGAGGAGGCACAGAACATGGGACAGAAAGTTCATCCGCATGGTATGCGTGTTGGCGTCATCAAGGACTGGGACAGCCGTTGGTACGCCCGTGACGAGAAGGTCGGCGACCTGATCGTTGAGGATTACAAGATCCGTGATTATCTGAAGAAGACCCTGTACAGCGCAGGCGTCCCCACCATCGAGATCGAGCGCGACAGCGCGAAGGTCCGTATCTTCATCCACTGTGCCCGCCCCGGCGTCGTCATCGGCAAGGGCGGCGCTGAGATCGAGCGCATCCGCCTCGCCGTCGAGAAGATGATCGGCAAGCCCGTCGCCCTCTCCATCGTCGAGGTCCGCACGCCCGATACCAACGCTCAGCTCGTCGCTGAGAACATCGCCGCGCAGCTCGAGAAGCGCATCGGCTTCCGCCGCGCGATGAAGAACGCCATGGGCCGCGCCATGCGCATGGGCGCCCGCGGCATCAAGATCATGTGCTCCGGCCGTCTGGGCGGCGCCGAGATCGCCCGCACCGAGTGCTATCACGAGGGCACCATTCCCCTTCAGACCATCCGCGCCGACATCGAGTACGGCTTCGCCGAGGCTGCCACCACCTATGGCCGCGTTGGCGTCAAGGTTTGGATCTACAAGGGCGAGATCCTTTCTCAGACCCTGCGCACCACCCCGCGCACGATGGATCTGAACCGCCGTGATGATCGCCGCCGCGATCGTCGTGACGGTGGCCGCGGCCGCGGCCGTCAGGGCGGCTACAACCGTGACCGTCAGGGTCAGGGCAGCTACAACCGCGACCGTCAGGGTCAGGGCGGCGGCTACAACCGCGATCGCCAGGGCCAGGGCACCCGTCCCCAGGGCGGCTACAACCGCGGTCCCCGTCCGGCAGCTCCCGCTGCTCCCAAGGAAGGAGGCAACAACTAATGCTGATGCCCAAAAGAGTGAAGTACCGCAGAGTGCAGCGCGGTCGTATGACCGGCAAAGCCACCCGCGGCAATAAGGTGACCTACGGCGAGTTCGGCCTGCAGGCTCAGGAGCCCAGCTGGATCACCTCCAACCAGATCGAGGCGGCCCGTGTCGCCATGACCCGCTACACCAAGCGCGGCGGTCAGGTCTGGATCAAGATTTTCCCCGACAAGCCCGTTACGCAGAAGCCGGCCGAGACCCGCATGGGTTCCGGTAAGGGTTCTCCCGAGTACTGGGTTGCCGTTGTGAAGCCCGGCCGCGTCATGTTCGAGATCGGCGGCGTTTCCGAAGAAGTTGCCCGCGAGGCCCTGCGTCTGGCGAGCCACAAGCTGCCCTGCAAGACCAAGATCGTCAAGCGGGAAGAGACTGAGAATGGTGGTGAATAAAGATGAAGGCCAGTGAAATTCGCTCCATGTCCGTCGAAGAGCTCGACAAGAAGCTCGTGGAACTGAAGAAGGATCTGTTCATGCTCCGCATGCAGCACGCCACCAATCATCTTGACAACCCCGTTAAGATCTCCACCGTGCGTCGCGACATTGCCCGAGTCAAGACCGTGATCCGCGAAAAGCAGCTCGAGCAGTGAGGAGGGAGTAAGAAATGAACGAGAACAGAACGACTTCCCGTAAGGTGCGCGTTGGCAAGGTCGTCTCCGACAAGATGGACAAGACCGTCGTCGTGGCCGTTGCCGACCACGTTGCGCACAAGACCTATAAGAAGATCATCGGCCGGACGTATAAGCTCAAGGCGCACGACGAGAACAACGAGTGCGGCATCGGCGATACCGTCCGCGTGATGGAGACCCGCCCCCTCAGCAAGGACAAGCGCTGGCGCGTGGTCGAAATCGTGGAAAAGGCGAAGTAAGGAGGTAACCGAGAATGATTCAGCAAGAGAGCTTTCTGAAGGTTGCCGACAATACCGGCGCCAAGGAAATCAAGTGCATCCGTGTGCTCGGCGGCTCCAAGAGAAAGTACGCCAGCATCGGTGACGTCATCGTCGCTTCCGTCCGCAAGGCCGCTCCCGGCGGCGCGGTGAAGAAGGGCGACGTCGTCAAGGCCGTCGTGGTCCGCACCAGCAAGGCTGTCCGCCGCGCGGACGGCACCTACGTGCGCTTCGACGACAACGCCGCCGTCATCATCAACGGCGACGACAAGAACCCCAAGGGCACCCGCATCTTTGGGCCCGTGGCCCGCGAGCTGCGTGAGGCGGACTTCATCAAGATCCTGTCTCTGGCGCCCGAAGTCATTTGAGGAGGACACATCTATGAAAATCAGAAAAGATGATATGGTGGTCGTCCTCTCCGGCAAGGACAACTACACCAACGACAAGGACTTCATCGAGAAGAAGGAAGTCAAGGCCCACAAGGTGCTCTCTGTCGACCCCAAGGGCGGCAAGGCCATCGTGGAGGGCGTGAACGTCGCCACCAAGCACCAGAAGCCCCGCAAGCAGGGCGAAGAGGGCGGCATCATCAAGGTGTCCACCCCCATCTACGTCTCCAAGCTCGCGCTCTACTGCCCCAAGTGCAAGAAGGGCGTGCGCGTGAAGATGGTTCTCGACGGCGACAAGAAGGTCCGTGCCTGCACCAAGTGCGGCACCGTGATTTGAGAAAGGAGTGACTGAACAATGCCTACGATGAAAACCAAGTATCAGCAGGAAGTCGCTCCCGCTCTGATGGAGAAGTTCCAGTACAAGTCCGTCATGCAGATCCCGAAGCTCGAGAAGATCGTCGTCTCCGTCGGCTGCGGCGACTGCAAGGACAACGCCAAGGCGCTTGAGGCGGTCATCAAGGACATCACCGCCATCACCGGCCAGAAGGCCGTCGCCACCGTCGCGAAGAAGTCCGTCGCGAACTTCAAGCTCCGCGAAGGCATGCACGTCGGCGTCAAGGTCACCCTGCGTCAGGACCGTATGTGGGAGTTCCTCGACCGTCTGTTCAACGTGGCTCTGCCCCGTGTCCGCGACTTCCGCGGCATCTCGGCCGACGCGTTTGACGGCCGCGGCAACTACAGCCTCGGCCTCAAGGAGCAGATCATCTTCCCCGAGATCGACTACGATAAGATCGAGAAGCTCCGCGGCATGAACATCGCCATCATCACCACCGCGAACACCGATGAGGAAGCGCGCGAGCTGCTCCGCCTCATGGGCGCTCCGTTCGTGACCAAGGCTTAAGGGAGGAGAACGAACATGGCTAAGAAATCTATGATTCTCAAGCAGCAGGGTCCTGCGAAGTACTCCACCCGCAAGTACAACCGCTGCAAGATCTGCGGTCGTCCCCACGCTTACCTGCGCAACTACGGCATCTGCCGTATCTGCTTCAGAGAGCTCGCCTACAAGGGCCAGATTCCTGGTGTTCGTAAGGCTTCCTGGTAAGCAAACAAACCCATAGCAAACACAACCCCGCTGGGCCTGAAAACGGCCCGGCGGGTGTGCGTGTCTTTTGCAGGGTGTGAGAAAACGGAGGAAACCCGTTAGATTTCAGACAAAATGTCTAAAACAGAACGGTTACAATCCGTAAAGATTGGTGAAACCAACAAATGACATGGGTTGACGCCTATGGTAAAATAAATTGGTTGCGCCTTTTTTGGTTGCGCTCGTGAAAACGCCCTCCGTCTGGATCTGCGGGAGGCGGTTTCGCGTGTTCAATATAGATTGCCGAGGGAGGCGGAAACGCCGCTGCAAAGCCATTTTTTCCGGTGTCCACCGCCGTGAAAACCGGGCGGAGCAGATGCTGTTGGCGCCGAGCTCAGCAACGAAAACAATTTCTTTGGTTCTTTCTTCGCAAAGAAAGAACAGGGATGGCGAAAGGCCGCAGGGAATCATGCATTCATGCGGAACCTCGCCGCCCAAACCGGAATGTCCGGTAACTTCGAACAAGGAGGAAACACACAAATGCAGATCACTGATCCCATCGCAGACATGCTGACCCGCATCCGCAACGCCGGATCCGCCAGACATGCCACCGTGGACGTCCCCAACTCCAAGATGAAGAAGGCCATCGCCGAAATTCTTCTCGAGGAAGGCTACATCAAGAGCTTCCAGCTCATTGATGACGGCACGCAGGGCGTCATCCGCATCACCCTGAAGTATCTCCCCGGCAAGGAGAAGGCCATCCAGGGCCTCAAGCGCGTTTCCAAGCCCGGCCTGCGCGTGTACGCCGGCGCGGACGAGCTGCCCCAGGTCCTCCGCGGCCTCGGCATTGCCATCATCTCCACCTCCAAGGGCATCATGACCGACAAGAAGGCTCGCGCCAATCACGTCGGCGGCGAAGTCCTCGCGTTCGTGTGGTAAGGGAGGTAACGAGACATGTCTAGAATTGGTAGAGCTCCCATCGAGCTGCCCGCAGGCGTTGACTTCAAGGTCGAGGGCAAGCACCTCACCGTCAAGGGCCCCAAGGGCTCCCTCGAGATGGACGTCGTCCCCGAGATCGACGTTGCCGTCGAGGGCAATGTGGTCCATGTGACCCGTCCCAGCGATGAGAAGGCTTATCGCTCTCTGCACGGTCTGACCCGTACGCTCATCCACAACATGGTCGTGGGCGTGACCGAGGGCTTCCAGAAGACCCTCGAGATCAACGGCGTCGGCTACAGAGCGCAGAAGGAAGGCAAGAACCTCGTCATGAACCTTGGTTTCTCCCACCCCGTGACGGTTTCCGAGACGGACGATATCCAGATCGACGTTCCGAACCCGAACCAGGTGATTATCAAGGGAATCGACAAGCAGAAGGTCGGCCAGTTTGCAGCAGAAGTTCGTGGCAAGCGTCCTCCCGAGCCTTACAAGGGCAAGGGCATCAAGTATGACTACGAAGTTGTCCGCCGCAAAGAAGGCAAGACCGGCGCGAAGTAATTGGAGGTGTGCCTGAATGATTAAGAGACCCAACACGAAGGCGCAGCGCGCGAAGCGCCATGCGCGTGTCCGCGGCAAGATCTCCGGCACGGCCGAGCGGCCCCGTCTGAGCGTCTTCCGCAGCGAGAATCACATTTATGCCCAGATCATCGACGACGTGGCGCAGAACACCCTCTGCTCCGCTTCCACCGTCGAGAAGGGCTTCGAGGGCAACGGCGGCAACAAGGAAGCCGCTGAGAAGGTCGGCAAGGTTCTTGCCGAGCGCGCTCTCGCCAAAGGTATCGAAGAAGTCGTGTTCGACCGCGGCGGCAACATCTATCACGGCCGCGTGAAGGCACTGGCTGACGGCGCCCGCGAGGGCGGCCTCAAGTTCTAAGGGAGGAGGAAACGAACATGGCTTACAACAATGACAGACGCGACCGTCGTCGCGAGGAGGAACCCTCCGAGTTCACCGAAACCGTCGTTTCCCTCAACCGCGTTTCCAAGACCGTCAAGGGCGGCCGCGTGATGAAGTTCAGCGCGCTCGTCGTCGTCGGCGACGGCAAGGGCCGCGTCGGCTACGGTCTCGGCAAGGCCGCCGAGGTTTCCGAGGCGATCCGCAAGGGACTCGAGGATGCGAAGAAGAACCTGACCACCATCACCCTCCAGGGAACCACCATTCCCCACGAGGTCATCGGCGCCTTCGGTGCCGGCCGCGTGCTCATGAAGCCCGCCGCCCCCGGTACCGGCGTGATCGCCGGCGGCGCCGTGCGTGCCGTGGTCGAGGCTGCCGGCATTCGCGACATTCGTACGAAGTGCCTGCGTTCCAACAACCCCGCGAACGTCATCGCCGCCACCATGCAGGGTCTGAAGAGCCTGCGCAACGCCCAGCAGGTCGCCGTGTACCGCGGCAAGACCGCTGAAGAGATTCTGGGTTAAGGAGGACGAAGCGATGGCAAACCTGAAGATCAAGCTCGTCAAGAGCCTTAACGGCAGACACGACAAACACATCGCGACCGCACAGTCCCTCGGCCTCCACAAGATCGGCAACGAGACCGTGCAGCCCGATAATCCCCAGACCCGCGGCAAGATCGCCAAGATCGGCTATCTCGTCCAGGTCACCGAAGTTGAATAAAGGAGGGCCGCGAAATGCAAATTCATGACCTGTCCCCTGTTAAGGGTTCCACCCACGTCGACAAGCGTAAGGGTCGCGGCCACGGCACCGGCAACGGCAAGACGGCCGGCCGCGGTCACAAGGGCCAGAAGGCCCGCAGCGGCGGCGGCGTGAGAATCGGCTTCGAGGGCGGCCAGATGCCTCTGGCCCGCCGCATCCCGAAGCGCGGCTTCCACAACATTTTCGCCAAGCCCCTGGAGAGCGTCAACGTCTCTGCCCTCAACCAGTTCGAGGACGGCGCTGTCGTCGATGCGCAGGCTCTGCTCGAGAGCCGCGTGCTTTCCAAGTGCGTCTACGGCGTGAAGATTCTCGGCAACGGCGAGATCACCAAGAAGCTCACGGTGAAGGCCAACGCTTTCTCCGAGAGCGCGAAGGCGAAGATCGAGGCCGCGGGAGGAAAGGCCGAGGTGGTGTAAGTGCTCCAGACATTCCGTAACGCATGGCGGATCGAAGAGCTGCGCAAGAAGATTCTCTTCACGCTGCTGATCGTCCTGCTTTACCGTCTCGGCAACGCCGTTCCGGTTCCTTTCGTGAACATCGAACTTCTCCAGCAGTATTTCAATTCCAGCAACCTGCAGAACACGATCTTCGGACTGTACAACGTCATGTCCGGCGGCGCGTTCTCCCGCGCGACGATCTTCGCGCTGAGCATTCA
>JAEEGI010026328.1_pt1 | contig 11207 bp, 14 predicted proteins | sample 8958751 | NCBI WGS metagenome assembly JAEEGI01 (sample SAMN16246545, study PRJNA631951) | gut metagenome | biome: gut microbiome; feature: rumen; material: KS-attached | host: Bos | place: Iran: Karaj | collected 2018-10 | reverse complement strand
GTGACCCGATGGGATAGGGGCATAGAGGACATGCCCTGTTCTGCAGACTGTATAGAGCAGTCTGCAGGTTCATGCCGCGAAGCGGCGTAACAGAAACCCTTTCCGATGCAGAGTCGGTGAGGGTAGTTCATGTTGAGAGTACTAAGCTCCCATTTTTTGTAAAAGGAGTACTTAGCGTTTCTGATGCTGTAAAGAGTGCTGAGATAGGAGCGAAGGCAATCATAGTAAGCCATCATCACGGACGTATTCCATATGCTGTTCCGCCGATGATGGTACTTCCGGAAATCAAAGATGCACTTGAGGGGAAGGATGTAAAGATCATAGTTGACTGTGGGATTGCGACAGGAGCAGATGTGTTCAAGGCTATTGCCCTGGGCGCAGATGCTGCTGCAGTTGGAAGGTCAATGATGCCATCACTTGAAAGTGAAGGCAAAGATGGAGTAATAAAATTCATCCACGGAATTGGAGATGAACTCAGATATATCATGAGTTCTACAGGGTTTGAACATGTCTCTGACATAGACAGTTCGGTCCTGTACGAAGTGTAGGAGGGAGAGAATATGCAGAAGATCCTTGTATTGTGTGACGATTTGTGGCACCCGGCAGAGGTTATAGAAAAAGGGTTTGAAGGACTTAAAGATACTGCCTGGGAATTTGTGTTTGTCAGAGATGCAAAAGATATACTTACACCGGAGATGATATCGGAGTATCCTCTCATAATTAACTGCAAGTCATACCATCTGACACATGGCAACTCTGCAGACTGGTTTGAACCGGGTGTTACAGAGGTTGGGCCGAAGGATTTTGAAGAGTATATAAGAAATGGCGGCAGCATTTTGTCTATCCATGCCGGGAATTCTTTTACCGAGGATCACTCTCCGGAATTTGCAGCTCTTATCGGGAATATATTTGTAAAGCATCCGCCAAGGTGTGAAGTCAGGGTAAAGCCTGTAGCTAACCATCCCGTCACAGAAGGGGTAGAGCCATTTACCATAAGGGATGAGCACTATGAGATCAGGGTAACAGCTGATGATGCGGAGGTTCTTCTGGAATCAGAATCAGAGTCCGGCGGAGTGCAGACAGCAGGATATGTCAGAGAATATGGCAAGGGGAAAATATGTGTCTTGACTCCAGGGCATATCTTATCTGTCTGGCAGAATCCAATGTTTAAGAGGCTTGTAACGAATGCGATTAACTGGTGTATCAGTTGAATAAGGTATTGTTACAAAATAATAAGAATGAGGCTTATATGGTGGGCCTACGATGTCCAGCCCACAGATGCGAATGTTAAGATGATTCTTTCAAATGATCAGGCAGATGGAACCATCCGTGATCTTGCGGCACTTCGGGGTACATACAGGATAATACCCGAAACCCGTAAGGCAGTAGAGATTCTTTTTGGTGCCCTGAAGGAGATGGAAGTTTCCAAGGTTAACATTCTCCTTGATGAACCGGTATCCAATTCCGGGAGACTAAAGGCTCTTATTGCAGAGATGGGAGAGAGTTTTCCTTTTGAAGTGGATATCCAGGTACTTAAACAGGTGGACAGGGAGCTTTGGACAAAGGAGAATGTCATAACTTCCGATTCTGTCATAATTGACCACTACAGAAGCTGGGTTAACCTGATGAAGAAATGCGTAGAAAAGTACGGAGCAGATCTGATACAAGTTTGGGACTGTGAGAATAGGAGGGGATAGAAAATGCGGAAGGCACGTACTGAAAAAGAAAATGCTATCAGAGAGAAGATGCTCTCAGAGCTGTATTCTAATGAATACAATAAGTTTATAGGATTTGAGGTACTGGAGCTGAGTTCGACTTACAGCAAGTCCAGGATCAAATGTGATTCAAGGCTTTATAATACATATGGAAGCATCCATGGTGGGGCACTGCTGTCATTCGTGGATGCCATGGCAGGGGCTACAGGGAGTATGAGCGGATACTATGTTACAACTGTATCGGCAAATCTCAACTTCCTTCTTCCTGCGGTAAATACTGAGTATATTTACTGCGAATGCATGAAGCTGAAAACCGGGAAACATATCCTTGTATTTGACATACGTGTTACTGACGACGAAGGGAATCTTTTAGACAGCGGAGAGTTTTCTTTCTTTGCAAGCAAGGTCCCTGTGCTGGGGGACAGCCTGAAGTTTTGAGGAGTGTTATGAAAAAGATATTGGAAGTTGGAGCAGGATGACGGGCATGTTATCGTTGATGTCAGAAGGAAAGATGAATATGCTGAAGGAATAAATGAATTTGATTGTATGAGTAAAGGAAGACGAAGATGATGAATAAGAAGACAATCATGGGGGCACCACGATGGTGTTTTGTTTCTGTTATAGAAACATAGCGAGAAAACCCCTTCCGTCCAGGTTGGGGATGAATCGCGGTACTGTATAAACAGTAAGAACATACGTTTGCCTAAATGCTGCAATCGTGCTATAATACTAGCATAAGACAGATTTTGGAGCAGCTTCTATGGACGAGTATATCTATCTTCGGTATCAGTACCGTATATATCCTAATGACACGCAGCAGGCCCAAGTGCATGTGACAGCCGACTGTTGCAGGTTCGTTCACAACTATTATCTGAACCTGAGAAGCCTTGCGTGGCGCACTCAGCACCGCAACATGAACTACTATGCCTGTGCAAATGACCTTAAGTATTTAAAGCTTGTGTATCCGTGGCTTGGTAAAGCTGACTCTATGGCACTGCAGGAAGAGCTGAAAGACCTTCAGAGTTCTTTTGAGAACTTCTGGCGTGGTGATGCTGCCTATCCGAAGTACTGTTCCAAGAGAAGTTCGGGCCTATCATTCAGGACACGAAATCAGTCTGATGGTATTAGGCTATCGGCTGATAGCAGGTACATCAAACTTCCTAAGCTTGGTTGGACTAAGATCAGGCTTTCTCGTCAGATTCCCGGAATAATAGAAAATGCTACCATAAAACAAAAGCCATCAGGGAAGTATTTTGTATCACTGACAGTAAAGATAGCATCTTCTGTCGTGACAGGATGCAATGCTGGAAATGAGCACGGTCTTGATCTCGGGATTAAGTCGTTCTATACACTGGATGATGGGACAAAGAAAGCTAATCCGAGATGCCTTTACAGATACGATAACAAGCTTGTCAGGGCACAGCGCCGTCTCTCACGAATGAAAAAAGGCTCCTCCAACTGGCATAAGCAGAAACTTAAGGTTGCACAACTTCACGAAAAGATATCAAATACCAGACATAACTTCCTGCATATGGAGAGTACTGAGCTTGCGAGGAAATGCTCCCTTTTGTGCATTGAGGATTTAGGCATATCCGGTATGACCAAAAACCATCGCCTTGCAAGATCCATAAGTGATGTATCATGGTCCGAGTTCATATCAATGCTCGAATACAAGATGGCGCTTCACGGTGGCATGCTTGTAAAGGTACCAAGGTTCTATGCCTCAACACAGACCTGTCATATCTGTGGACACAAGGAGCCGAAAACCAAGGCTCTTGGTATACGCAGATGGACATGTCCTGAATGTGGTATTTTGCATGACCGGGATGAAAACGCTGCGATCAATATACTAAATAAAGGAAAAACCATGTTACTCATAGCAGCATAAACAAAGCAAAGGTACCGTAGGGACTACGGGAACCAAACGCCTGTGGACACCGTGGGTAAAACTCAGCCGTATATTTTCGGTGTGAGACAATAACCCGGGTGGCTGAAGCAGGAATCCACTTCTGTCGTAGACGGTGGTGGTAGTTCAATGCAGTAAGCGTTATTGGTATAATTATATTATATATTGTGTTGTCAGCTCAGCATTTTTAAAGGCTTCAAGAATTCGCTGAATATAATAGATTTGGTTGTGAGAAGAAAGGATGGCTATGAGATGATCAAAGTTTATGGAATGCCTACATGCCCGTACTGCGACTATGTACATGAGCAGATAGAGGGAAGGGAAGATGAATTCGAGTACATCAATATCGGTGAGAATATAAGAAATATGAGCACTTTTACAAGGCTCCGGGACAGCAGTCCGGTGTTCGACCACTGTAAAGAGACCGGTGATGTCGGGATACCGGCATTTGTGTTTGAAGACGGACGGATATCCATCGATCCTGCAGATGCAGGACTTATTGAGTACGGCTCTCCAAATGCCTGTTCCATAGAAGACCATAAGAGCGGACGGAAGGGCTGCTGACCATGAAAAAGCGTGTGGTAGTTTTTATGTTAATAACGGTAATAACTATGGCTTTGTTGGTAGGATGTTCCGCTGCTGAGGACCATGTGGATACACCTCGGTCGGATGCAATAAAAACGGTCGGCATAGATGTTCAAATGGAAGACATCACTGACTTTTATTATACGGAAGAGAACATAAATTATGGCGCTTATTATCAGAGATACCGATTCTATGTAGAAGAAGGAAAGCATATATTCTCTCATGAGACCAGGGAACGCAAGGATGATTACGGTCCCTGTACAGAAGAAGATACTACTCTTGCCGGAACTATAGAGCTTTCAGATGACCAGTGGTCGCGGCTTGCTGAGATTGTCAGTGGCGGAACTGTCAAAGCAAGGGAGGATTCCGCTGAATCTGGCGAAACCGGACCGTGGCTCTATCTATATTGGAATGGTGATAAAGGAAAGTATCAACAGTTTTCTTTTGATTCATATGGTACACAGGCAGAGTTTGAAAAGTTCTGCCTTTCGTTGGTGCAGGAGAAGTCTGGTAAGACTGAGCCAGCTACACATGATGATGAAAATGAAATTGACCCAGCCGAAGAAACATGGAAAACCCCGGTTGAGAATCTCCCGGATGATTTCATCTTTGGAATGGATGCGTCATCTGTTCTGGCAGAAGAGAACAGCGGTGTCAGGTATTATGGTTTTGATGGAAAAGAGCAGGATGTATTTAAGACTTTTTCTGAAGCTGGAATCAATTATATCCGACTTCGTGTCTGGAATGATCCTTATGACGAGGACGGTAATGGATATGGTGGAGGTAACAACGATCTTCCTACAGCGATAAAACTGGGGAAAAGAGCAACAGACTATGGCATGAAGGTCATGATTGATTTTCATTATTCTGATTTCTGGGCAGATCCAAAAAGGCAGCATGCTCCAAAGGCATGGGAAGGTATGAATGTAGAAGAGAAGTCACAGGCATTGTACGATTTTACGAAGGACTGTCTTGCCCAGCTTTGTGATGCAGGTGTCGAAGTGGGGATGGTGCAGATCGGTAATGAGATAAACTATGGCATGTCGGGAGAAAGAAAATTCGAAAATGTTGTTGAACTGTTAAAGGCAGGAAGCCGGGCAGTGAGGGAAACGTCTGAAAGCTATGGGAAAGAGATTGATGTTGCCGTACATTACACCAGGATTGAAGATAAGGCAGAGGTTCTTACTCTGGTTGACAGGCTGGAAAGGAACGGGCTTGATTTTGACATGATTGGGATGAGCTATTATCCGTTTTGGGATGGAGGCTTTGAAAATATGAGCCGTGTACTTGAGCTGATCAATGAAAAATATGGGAAAAAGGCTTTTTTGGCAGAGACGTCATACTGCTATACAACGGCAGATGGTGATGGATCTGCAAACAGCCTGTCGGCAAATGATCTGGTAAAGGGATATCCTGCTTCTGTGGAAGGACAGGCGTCAATGATTCACGATATCTGCAAGTGTGTGAATGAAGCGGGCGGTATGGGTATTTTCTATTGGGAAGGGGCATGGATCCCTGTCGGACTTGCGAATGCAGATAATTCGCCTGTCTGGGAACGGTATGGAAGCGGCTGGGCAAGCAGTTATGCCAGTGATTATGATCCTGAAGATGCAGGACTTTACTATGGAGGATGTTCGTGGGAAAATCAGGCATTATTTGATTTTGAAGGGAATCCTCTGGAGTCGTTAAAAGTGTTTGGATATATGAGACATGGAGAATGAAATGAAAAGTCCCCAGGACTATAAAGAAGTCTTGTACCAATATTTCAGGGGAGAGGTTTGAAAAATAGTGTTTGATAGTATCGGCTTAGATAGATCACCACTATCAATAGGCATTTATTCAGTATATTGGAGGGATTACTTACTTGTTATGTGTGACATATCAAGCGCAAAGTTAGCAAAATACGGGTATTTAATTCACGCAATAAGGTGTTTTTTCGGCATATCAACCCTTATATAATAAGAGCATAGAAGAGAAAAATGCCCATAAGGAAAGGAGTGAACGCCGATGAATAATAGTTTTGTTAAAGGAATGATGTTTGCGCTGCTGATCATTTATGTTGTTGCACCGGCGGATTTTCTTCCGGGACCTGTGGATGACATACTTGCAATCCTGTTCTATTTTACAGCGACTAAGGCGAAGCGTGAGATCAAAAGAAATGCGAATATTATAGAAACTGTTGATTCTGGTGAGAGACCCAATTGAGGAGGATAGTGTAATGAACAAGAATTCAAGACTTTTTGCAGTAATCAGTTACATCACATGGGTGGGATTTGTGATCGCATTCATTTTGAGGGACAAGGATGACACCCTGGTAAAAAGGCATCTGAACCAGGCTCTTTTGATCAACATAGTAGAGACTGTGGGAGGAATACTTATAAGATTTGGCGGAATCTTTGCAACGATTGGATCGATAATAAATATCGCATGCCTGGTACTTTTCTTTATGGGAATAATCAGGGCATTTAAGATGAGTGAAGAGCCGCTTCCGATAATTGGAGAGTACAGCATAATTTCATGAGCTACATAGAACAATAGAATACTGTGAACCGGTGTGAAATCGGTGCGATCTGAGGGGGAGTAGGAGCTGCTGATATTTAAGGCGGCTCCGCTTTATTTGTCTGAAAGCGAGTCCGCGTATGTATGAGTATAAGGCACTGGGCGGGGCTTCTTGATGGGAACAGAGTATGTGCACTGGTGAGGGAACTGATGAGCCAGTATGGAAACATAGATCCGAAGAGGGTTTATATATATGGCTACAGCGCGGGAGGTGTGGGATGCCTTGAAATCCTCAAGTATCACTCCGAGATGTTTGCTGGGGCAGTTTCCATATGCGGAGCAACAGGATGAACAAGTCAAAGAGTGGTTGTTTTCACATATAAATGAAATGCATTGGATAGAAGAATAATGTAGAATAGAAGTATGTAATTCATGTTCTTCGCTGAAAGAAGGGGAAGTGCTTATATGTCTGCACAGTTGATAGTCTGTATAGTCATTTTTCTGCTGACCTGTGTTCTCTATATGAGTGGTGCATGGAGTCTGGCAACGGTTGCGATGGCATCCGTTGCAGCACTTACTTTTTTCGGATGGCTGACTGCAGGAGATGCGCTCAGTTATTTTTCAAACAATACGGTCATTATGGTCGGGGCCATGAGCGTGGTGGCTGCAGGATTTAGCAGAACCCGGTTCTGCTCAGAACTTGCCGGGGCTATTTCTCGCCTGGCACGGGGGAAAATTTCCACAGTCTTTCTTCTTTATTGTATTGTTGCCATGCTTCTGGGGCAGATGGTACAGAGTCCTGTTATTGTGTTTGAAATTGTGGCTCCATTCTGCTTTTCATTTGCGGATTCCACGGGGATTTCAAGATCGAAGATCGCACTGCCTCTCGGCGTTGTTGCCATTGCGACCTGCTGCACTCTGCCAATAGGTAACGGCGCAACACAGGCGGCTGAGTTTAACAGCTATATTTTAGCTTTTTATGATCATTTAGACGGCTATTCCAAGGCTGCACCTGTCATGGGATTCTTTGATCCTATGAAGGGACGGTTGCCCATGCTTGTTTTTACGGTTTTGTACTGTGCTTTTGTCATGCCGCATTTTTGTAATGACAGACAGATTGGGGAAACGGATGACTTTAAAAGGAATGCGGCAGGTAATCATGGCAGTAAGCAGTCGTTACCAGTACTTTCAGAGATAGCGGGAATTGCGGTGTTTTTTGCTACCGCGCTTGGGCTCATGCTGCAGGCATATGTCCTGCCATTTCTTGCAGTATGGCAGATATGCCTCACAGGAGCGGTGTGCATGGTGATCTTTAGGGTTCTTACGCCTTCAGAGGCCGTCCGGTCTGTTCCGCTTAGCATGATGCTTCTGATCGTCGGTACGCTTGCCATGGCGGGAGCGCTTTCTGCAACCGGGGCGGGTGAGCTGATTGGAGAAGTTATTGCCGGATTTAATGTGATCTCCCCAAATAGCTATATTATAGGGCTGGTATTTTTTCTTCTTACATTTGTTCTTGCCCAGTTCATGTCCAACCGCGGCACTATGCTCATTCTCTATCCCATCGCCATTGCTACATGTAATAAGATAAATGCGGATCCACGAGGACTTCTGATTCTGATCGAAGCTGGTGCGCTTACCGCATTTATGACCCCGATGCCAACTGCAGCGGTGCCGGCTATGATGGAGGGCGGAGGATACTCTCAGAAGGATCTTGTCCGGGGCGGCTGGCTTTTTGCCGTTTTGAGCTGTGCCATATGTGTTGGCTGGATCATGACGATCTTTCCAATCATCATAATATAATCAGGTATAAAAAGGAGATTAAGGGATGTTTGACCAGAAACAGGCAACGGCAGTATTTACAAGTTACGCGGATAGATATGATACCGGGAACACATTGATTTTACACAAGATTCAACACACATTCCGGGTTGCACAGCTGGCAGAGCGGTATGCCGGGGCATTGGGGATGTGTGCATCCGATATGGATTTAGCCTGGTTTTTGGGACTTCTTCATGATATTGGACGCTTTGAGCAGGTCCGGCGCTTCGGTACGTTTGTTGACTCCCAGTCTGTTGATCATGCGCAGCTAAGCGGAGATATTCTGTTCGTCGATGGACTTATAGAGTCGTTTCCCAATGAGGGTCTGCCAAAAGACTGGCGGGAAATTGCAGAAACAGCCATCAGAGAGCACAATAAACTTGAGCTCTCGGATACACTTGATGAAAGGACACGCTGCTTTGCTGAAATTCTGCGCGATGCGGACAAGACGGACATTTTTCGTGTAATTTCTGAAATACCTTTTGAGAAGCGCGTGGGTAGCAGCAGGGGGAGCTTCCGGGAAACTGGGGAAGCCAGTCCGGAGGTGATGGACTATGTCTATAAGCACCGCTGCATACCAAGGCAGATACGCCGCTCTCATTTTGAAGGCCGTATTTCACATTGCTGTATGGCTTTTGAACTTGTATTTGATATTAGCAAAAAAACTGTGAGGGAGGAGGGATATCTTTTGGCCCTGCTTGCAACAACTGATGAGAAGGGAAAACAGATCTGGACGGACAAAGAGACCGTGCAGCTTGAGATTGTCAGAAAAGAGATAGAGAAGGTTTTGGGGGTACTTGAATAAAGCGCTAGTCCGGCACGGATTATTCAGGTGATCGATACAGTATTTGAGAGGAGGGAAACATGATACTCGCGTTATACGGAGCCGGTGCACTTGGAAGAGAATTTAAATATGTTGCAGATTATACCGGGCAGTGGTCTGAAATGGTTTTTATCGATGACCATTCTGCTCAGAGCAATCTGCTGGGATGCCCGGTAATTGGATTTCAGACCTTTCGCAAACAGTACAGCACAGAAGACACATATTTTGTAATTACGATCGGTGAGCCCAAATTCCGGAAGGAGGCCTTTGACCGTATGACTGAGGCGGGATATCACGGGGCGCGTCTTATCCATCCGTCAGCAAGTATCAGTCCTGATGCTGAAGTGGGAGAAGGTGCAGTAGTGGGGCCTTCCGTCTTTATCGGATCATTGGCCAGGATTGGAAGAAATTTCTATGCGGCGAGGGGCGCTGCAATAGGACATGATTCGCAGATCATGGATCATACCCGGGTTGGAGTCAATGCTTTTATAGGTGGGCATACGGTCATTGGAGAAAATGCGTTTATCGGGAGCGGGGCAATGCTGAAGGATCGCATCCGAGTAGGAAATTTCAGTGTTGTAGCCATCGGGAGCGCAGTGTTTGATGATGTAGAAGACAACACTACCGTCATGGGTAATCCGGCCAGAATCACAAATGAGGGAACGCAGGAGCTTTTGTATTCACCGAGCAGGCAGCTGGCAGAGGGCGCGGCGGAGGAAAAGCATGCAGGAAATGATCTGAATGAGGAAGAAGAACTAAGTGATGGACACATTGCCGAGCTGTATTGGGATGCATTTTCCTCATGCTTTAAGGACATCGAATTTAATCCTGTCACGTTCAGGTTCCATGATTATGGATGGGATTCCATAAGGCAGATGGAGCTTATATGTAAACTAGAAGAAACATTCCACATCTCTTTTAAAGGAAGGGAGACAATGAAGATAAAGTCCTTTGGTGCGGGACTGGAACTTGTTAAAAAGAAGCTCAGTGAAGCCAATGAAACTAAATGAAGGGAGCTGTGATGGGAATACTTTGGGATTTTGAAAGATTTGCAGAAAACGTGATGCTGATCTCTGACAGCGGTGTGATGGTTAAATATCAAGATCTGGTTACTCTTGGCGATGAACTGGAACAGGCTATTGAAAAAAACGGGTGCATTAGTAATGGAAATAAACCGCTTACGATGTTTGTATGCAGCAATACACTTGGAGCGTTGTCCGGATATGCTGCCCTCATCAACCGGGGATTTCCCATGCTCCCGGCCTCTGAAAAGCTTCCATTGAGAATGCGCAGGGAGCTGATGAACATATACCGGCCAAGACTTCTCTTTATACCGCAGGAAATCCGCAATGATTATAAGGCGCTTAGGGAAATATGCGTGGTTCGCGACTATGTACTTCTGAAGACGAACTATCCGGAGTGCTTCCCGATCAACCCGGAACTTGGTCTTTTGATCACAACCTCCGGATCCACCGGATCAGCAAAGCTGGTGCGGCAAAGCTGGGATAATCTTCGATTCAACGCGTCGGCAATTGCTGATATACTTAAGATCAGTGCTTCTGACCGAACAATCACGTCTCTATCCCTGCAATATACCTATGGTCTGTCTATCCTTCATGCAAACCTTCTTAAAGGTGCAACTATGATTGTGACGAAGAGTGGAGTTATGGATGACGAATTCTGGGATCTGTTTGAAGCGGAGAAGGTTACGTGTTTCCATGCAGTTCCCACTACCTATGACATGCTCCATCATATTGGAATCTTTAAGGAGGATTTTCCTGATCTTAAGACGATGAGTCAGGCTGGAGGAAAGCTGAGCACTGCGCTTCAGGAATACTACGCTCAGTATGCCAAAAAAAAT
>JAEEGI010026327.1_pt1 | contig 11207 bp, 13 predicted proteins | sample 8958751 | NCBI WGS metagenome assembly JAEEGI01 (sample SAMN16246545, study PRJNA631951) | gut metagenome | biome: gut microbiome; feature: rumen; material: KS-attached | host: Bos | place: Iran: Karaj | collected 2018-10 | reverse complement strand
GGTGAGAGTTTGAGAAAAAGATGATTAACTTTGCCGCGAAATCAAGTTAGCAAACTCGTGAGTGACTGATTTTGTCCGATGCAGCTGACTGAATTTCGGCCGACGTAGGCATAGTATGACAAACATGTTCTTTTATGGATACAATCATGAGGATTATAAAACTGCCGTCAATAATTTCTTTAATGGCTCTTATAGTGGAAGCGTTTACATGAAAATGCCAGGATATACGATTGGGACAATAAAGGAGAATCCCTTAATAAAAGATTTTTTACCAGTACAATGAATAATATAATGAAATTCATACTAATCCTTTTAGCTGGTTGCTTGTTAGTGAGTTGTAGGACATCAATGCCAAGTGATATATTTTTCAATACCATAAGTACGAAAGACATACCTAGTATGTCTGAAAAAAGTATTTCATATAGAATAAGCTACCTTAATACTGATTGTATAAGATGTGGCACCATTTCTGAGCCACTCTTTGATTATAATATCAAGTATGACACATTGTCACATTATAAAGTAGTTGTAATTGGATATGTTGTATTTGAAAAAGATAATTATCAAGAGAACCAATATGAGAGAATAGATTCTGTAGGGATAACCCGTCTTGTTATAAGTAGTTTACATTCTCCACGTGAACTATACAGTAAACATGGGGATGAGCATTGGAACGATATACCCTGGGAAGAATGCTCTCTTCCAAAGAAAATCCTTAAGAAAATCAGGAACGATTTCCTCATACGCACGAAATATTCTAAATATTTATTTAACAAATCCGAGCTTAATGACGAGTTGCCAATAAAAGGAATTTCCACGCAATATTGTTATCGCTTATATTGAATCGTGATGCGGGGACGGAGATTTTGATTCATTTTATCACGTTCAACTTGAATGAAGAAGAAATATCATCTATGAAGAAAAACGGCAACATCACCAGGCTGTGGCGTTACGGACTCACGGACAACCTGCACGGCGGCTTCGGGCTGGTGGACAACCTCCACATGACGTACGAGGGCAACATGCTGACGAGCGTGCGCGACAGCGCCTCCCATCTTCCATACTCGGGAGCCACGGACTTCGACGGGGTGTCCGGACAGGAGTATCCCCTCACGTACAACGCCTCGGGCTCCCTCTTGAGCGACGCGGGGCGCGGGATAGCGAGGATAGACTACGACCGCCTGAACAACCCCGTCCGCATCCAGTTCACCGACGGCAGCGTGACCAGGTACGTCTACAGCGCGGCGGGTGAGAAGCTGCGCGTCACACACCTGACGGCGGTGCCGAACATCACGGTCGCCATCGGCAGCGCCAGGGAGCTTTCCCCGTCGGAGATCCTGAGCGCGGACTCCACGGACTACCTCCTCGGGGGGAGCCTCACGCTGAGGAACGGCCGCATCGACAAACTCCAGTTTGACGAGGGCTACTGCCAGGCGACGAAGTACATCCGCAACTTCAGCCAGGACAACTTCACGTTCTACTACTATGACAGGGACCACCTGGGCAGCATCCGCCAGGTGGTCAAGGAAACTGGAAGCAATAATGGAACCGTCGTCCAGACGATGGACTACTATCCATTCGGCGCGCAGTTCTGTCACAACTCCACGGACAGCGAGGTGCAGTCACGAAAGTACAACGGCAAGGAGTTCGACAAGATGCACGGTCTGAACACCTACGACTACGGTGCACGGCAGTACAATCCCGTCACCGCACGCTGGGACAGGGTCGACCCGCTCTGCGAGAAGTACTATGCCATCAGTCCGTATGCGTATTGCCATGATAATCCGATTAATAGAATTGACCCAGACGGGAGGGATGACTATTATTCATCCAATGGGGATTTTATGTATCGAGACAGCAAAGATACAGACAGGATTATGATGACAAGATGGACCATTCATGTAGATTTTAAAGACGGTGAGAAAATGGTTGCTATTGGAGGTGTTCCAATTGAAAAAAAGGATGACATCTCAGCTGAAACATATTCGAACATTTTTACAGACATTGTATCTAAAATGCCTGATGTAGATTTGACGAAACTAAGGAAAGAACATATTTCTGTAATAGTATGGAATGGTATTGAAGATGGTAAATTATCGTCTACAAATACATTTAACCGCCCAGATGAAGAGTCAGGAAAACTTGCATCAACGGGAAATACACGAATCACCGCAAGTATCAATTTAATAAAAGATAATCGAATCTTTTTTTCAACTGTATCAAATATTCAGAGTATTTTAGGCATTCACGAGTATAAGGGACATTTTGTCAATCATATGGGAGATGAATCTAAAACACATCACAATATTTATGAGATGCAAATGAATGACCCGACATGGAATAAGATAACAGATGATTTAAAAGAAAACATCATTAACAATTACATGAAATATCTTCAAGATGAAAAATAATTATGTTATATTTCCTCAGGTTTGGCTATGCACGGTTATGTTGGCCTTGGTTGTATCTTGCCAGGACGGAAATTCAGCTAAGCACACCACACAAATGTTTGACTACTCATTGGTATTTGTGGTGGACAACTATCCAGAAGAATACAAGATACAACAAACTGCCAATGCCATTCCAAGGTCTTTGGTATTCGTCTACAAGATTAAGAACAACTCGTCAAGGCCAGCTTACCTGCCTATCCATTCTGATAATGCGACCGATAGAAAGATACCATCGGAACTAAGTTTATTTGTCGACACTATCAGAATTGGGTCGAAGACGAAGGTGGGGAACTGTCAATCGGGGGAGGAAGAAGCATACGTCTATGATTTGTCTTTCAATGAATACGGAAATGTTGTGGAAAACAGGAAAAAGGTCAGCCCCTACACTCATGACGAAGGGCTGTTGCATCCTGGTGACTCCATCTTCGTAGGCATAAGAGTGGCAGACAGCCTTCTAAAAAAAGCGGGTTTGCCCTCAGACATTAACATTTACGACCTTATGGAAAGAATGCAGGGCAAATATATCCCAGACCAAGAATATAAGCACCATGCATCCCATATGATGGCTGATGTCAGACTATGCAACAGTCGATTTGTCGCATTTTGTTTCAGAATGGAAAATCCTGAAATAAAGAAAGAACCCACACCTGAATTGCAGTGGAAATGTAACGACAATGAGACTGATGAAAATAAACGATACAACCATTTTTTCTCAGGTATGTCATGTTACTACTAATTACTTCTCCTAAATCTTTTCAACAAGCAGCCAAGATTCGATTATGAAACAAAGCCATTTTCTTTTACTGTATATTATCTCTCTAAGCATAGCCGTAGTCTCTCTCTCATGCACAAATATTGAAGAAGATAAACCTGCTAGCGTAGTTCTTCATTTAACAAAAGTAAGAGACATTTGGAAATGCTCCAGCCTTCCATCTGAGGAAAAGCCCTCTTTTGAAAGGAACATTTATCTCGACATATATGTGAAAAACGACAGACAGTTTGACGCTTTTGTCCCAATACACGATAACACTCCGCTAAGTACGGACACCAACTATCAATCAAGACTGGTTCTAAGCGTTGCTGGACATGAAATTGATTGTGAGGTTGGTGTGGATCGCAAATGGACCATTAGTTCGGTTCCCAATGCTATTTATCTCCGCCAATATCGAGTAGATGAAAACGGACATCCTCAAATCGTTAGAGAAAAACAACTATACAGTGGAGACCTGAACAGGAAAATCTATGCAGGAGATAGTGTAGCGGTATTCATACATATCAACGAAAGGCAATTATATGAAGCCGGCATCAACGAAGCCATGGATGTGCACGAAATCATCAAAAAAATGCAGATAAGATATGAAAAGAATTTGGAAGACCTTAAGTTCGATGACCTTCCCATTTCGGACATAACCATTGATCAGCAAAAGCCTCTTGTTGAGATTGATAAATAGAGAAAAATGACTAATATACAACATACAATTCTTTTTACAATATCACATTGGGACCGAGCTTGGGCTTAGGAAGTGGCTATAAAATACGACTTACACCTACAAGCCGCACCCCGACATCTCGCGGGACGGAGTACTCATACGACGTGCACGGATGGCTAGAATCACGATATGGTATCAGAGAGTTACTATGTTTGCAAGTGCTAACACCCCGCCTCTTGGCGACAACATGCAAATAAGGCGGATTATACTTCAAGACATGGCCGAATTATGGGGTGTTCCGCCTGCGGCGGAAAGGTTTTCTTAGCGGACGAGAAGAGAAGGGAACAATAGTATATTACTATTTCGGAAGTGATGGAAGATATGATGTGTTCATAAAAAATGAACCTAACGGTTTTCATCGTTATAATACTGTCGCAAATGAAGATGATTTAATTCCAAACAAGTGGATTCTTAAGAATGATAGTATAGGGTGGGGCACTGATTTCCCTCATATTCTAAATCTCGAAGACTACAAAATGGTTGTAAAATACAAGTGTGGGTTAGGCACTATGTTTACTTGCTATGACGATTTCTATCAAATTGTAAATCTTGAAGACCACAAAATGGTTATAAAATACATGTATCGGTTAGACACTTTGTTTTCTTGCTATGACGGAATGATTCCTGATAATTATAATCACAAATGGTAATTTGTTTAACTAATTGTATCAAGGATGGAGATTTTGATTCATTTTCCAAACAATTATGATGGAGGAGAATTTGATACATTATGGAATCATCCTTTTTTGTATAGGTGGAAATTGGTACAATGCAATAAAAAGACAACAGAACAATGAAAAAGATAAGTTTTTTCGGGAATCACGGGGACAGGTATGAAGTGAACCCAAAAAGTTGGACGGTTAAATAATGAATCGAGGGGACGTGAATCGAGGGGACGGAGTTGATTCGTTTTCCTGATAGTATTAAGGGAATGAGGTACTTCATCTCTATCAACAGCTACAACTACAGACACCCATGAAAGTGAACGTGAACAAGATATATGTAACAATAATGGCGGTGCTCACACTGCCGCCATTCCTCGCACAGGCCCAGGACACGTCGCGTAACTATGTCAGGACCGTGACGATGCTCAACGCCGGCGGGACGGACTCCGTGCAGGCCGTGCAGTACTACAACGGCCTGGGCTGGCCGACTCTCTCCGTCGCCACCGCCGTCGCCGACGGCGGGACGGCATGCACCCTGACTACATACGACGCCCTGGGAAGGGAACGCCGCAAGTATGTGCCCGTGCCGGGCGGCGGCCTTGACTACATGACCGAGAGCACCGTCAGTTCCGCGGGGTATGGCTTCCATCATGACAACGGCGGCTTCTCGGAGAACCATTACGACGCCCTTGACAGGGTGACGTCCGTTGAAATCGCCGGTGACGCGTGGATACAGGCGGGCAGGCAGGACAGGACAGCGTATTTCGCCAACACAGTCTCCGACGAGGTGCTGCACTACGAGGCGCCGGAGGACGGCACCTACAGCCTGACCCTCCCGGAGAACACGTCCTTCCAGTATTATCCTGAAGGCTCGCTCGACAAGGTGGTTTCCTACGACGCCGACAGCGTTTGCGTCACGGTTTTCACGAATCTTCTTGGGAAGAAGGTACTTGAGCGCACTGCCGCCGGCGACACGTACCATGTCTATAACGACCACGGATTGCTCCGCTTCGTCCTCACGCCGGCATTTCAAATAATCTCACGTTCAAAGACAATGTTTGCCTATGAATACCGTTATGACAACAGGGGACGTGTGGTGAAGAAGATCCTGCCCAAGGACGGCACGGAAGGCTCCGTCACCGAGTACTGGTACGACAAGGCCGACCGCGTGGCCTACATGAAGGCCCCCGCACTCGGCAGCCGGTACAGGTTCTACCTGTATGACCAGTTCGGAAGGCTGTGCGTACAGGGGACATGCAGCAACCGCTACTGCCAGTGCGGCTCCAGGCTCGCCAAGGTGTCCTACGCAAGCGGCACCGGAGGTGTCTGCCAGACGGGCTATGCGGCCCCATACACCATCAGCGACCCGCAGCTTGAGATTGTCAACTACTACGACAACTATGTTTTCATCGGCCATCATCTGACAAGTGCCATGCCTACGGTAAGCATCAACACAAACCTGGAACAATATGCCACCGGCTCCCTGACGGGGCAGGTGGTGTATGCGACCGGGGGCGAGGCTCTCGGCACGGTCAGCGTGTACGACCAGAAGGGACAGCTCGTCAGGTCTGTCCGCAAGGGGCTCGGCGGGCATGTGGAGGACGTGAGGACCGCATACTCGTTCACCGGCGCGGTGGACACCAGACTCATTGGATGTGATTGTCAAATCCTTTTTGGTATGGGATTACTATCAAAATAATGAAGAGGGCAGAACCTATCATAGTCTGACGAAGGCTGAGATGCTTCAGGCAAGGGAATTATTACGGCGATACATGACAGATGGCTCTCTCGAGAAAGACCAATATGATAATGAGGATGCCTATCCTTTTGACCAATACATTCGTCAATATGAATCCTATATGGAAAAAGGACATCTATATGTAAGAGTAACCCTAAACACTGATATTTATACGGAAAAGTGCTGTGGCTATACTGTTTTAAAACGAGATGTTTACTCAGTGGAAGATGGTGGACCAAGTCATGCACAAGCAACCATCGATTTGACAGACCAAAAAGTTGTTGATTTTATCACCAACGGCTATGCATGACACAGTAAAACTATTAACTGAATAAGAAAACAATAATTGCAAATTCCCCTTCGTTCTAATAATATAGAGAATACCGTTATGAAAAGAGGAAAAAGAATATGCAACACCCTCAAGGAGGTGCGCATGCAGGTGGCGAAGGCCAACGAAATCAAATATGCTCCCACGGAGTGCCACCATGAAGGTGACTGTGCCGGTACCTGCCCGGCATGTGAGGCAGAAGTGAGGTATCTCGAGCAACAACTGCAACTGCGGCGCCAACTGGGAAAAGCAGTGGCAGTGGTGGGCGTGAGCATGGGACTTGTCGCGCTGACATCGTGTGAGATTAATCAAAATAAGAGGACAGACTTGGATAATCTCCAAGAAATGCTTTCACAACTTCAAGAACCTGGCGGCCACATAGACACTGTTCGCGACACCCTCCCGGTCATGAGTCAGGACAACGACAGTAATGTTATAGAATTAGTCGGTAATGTTGTTGAGCCCCAGCCCTCTTTCCCCGGTGGCCAAGAAGCCCTCCTCAAGTTTTTGAAAGAAAACGTGAAATATCCCGAGCAAGCAGAGGCAGACAGCGTCTCTGGACGAGTAGTTGTGAGTTTTGTCATCAGACCCAACGGCAGTGTAACAGACCCGAGGATTGAAAAGAGTGTCCATCCTCTTCTCGATGCCGAAGCGCTGCGTGTGATAAGCCTAATGCCCAAATGGGAGCCTGGGAGACAATCAGATGGCACTGGAGTCAGCATAAGATATAATCTTCCTATCACCTTCGAACTGGAATAATCCGTCGAAGATACAGGATCACGAATCAGGCAATGCCAACAATTTATTCCGCTATGACCACCTTCATCCGTACATTCCTGTCAAATAGCCTTAATGCTTGGGGCAGAACAGTCGCTCTTGCAATTTTAGCTTCTTTGATGATGGCTTGTAGCGACGGAAAACCCGCATGTCCGAAACTTTTGGAACAGCTTGACAATTATATGAGTCAAAATGACTGTGAAACATATGGGATTTTTCTCACTTATGAAGAAGGCCTGACATATATTCAAATTAGGGGTAGCCATCAGTACAACAAAGTATTAACCGATGGCTATTTTTTCAGAAACGGCAAATTGATAACTTATTCATTCGTTGATAACAAGCCTCAAGATAGCATTATCTATCGCAAAAACACCAAAATGTTTACAGGGAACATTGAGGGTTATAATAGTTTCGACCCATACACTATCGATTCCAATGGAGAACCACCGGACACCAAGTATTTGGTTGCCTTGTCGGCAGATAGCATATTATCAGAAGATGCTGTCCTTGTGAAAGCCAAGCGTAAGCATTTTGTTAATGGTGACAACGTGGTTAGGCACAAGGCATTAAACGATTCAATCAACTCATTCATAAACAAGACAACAGGCCCGATGACAATGCTGAGAATAGCTAAGAAAGATGATACTTTTTGTTATACGATTTGTTCTCAAAACACCTATTGTAAGGAACATACAAGAGGCTATTTTCTCCGCGACGGTCATCCTGTCGTCATTTACTTGGACGAGAATAAGATGGATTTAGACATTTCTTCAATAATTGATGTAAGTGAGTTAAAATCATGCAAAGAAGGAGTTGAGAATTATAGGGATTATCCAGACTATTTCTATTTTTTCAATTGGGGTTATAAAATAGTTGGTGATAAAATTGAGATAATGTCAAGAGAAAACAATAATCCTCCTGTATTATAACGATATTATGCAAAAAGTAATTGACTGTTATTTCCTTATAGTAAGTAGTGTTATCTGCATTATGTCTATAAGTTTTTGTCTTCATGACAACAACTGGGGTAATATTCTCTTTTTTTGTTTTTCTATCAGTGTATCTATTCTTTACATCATAAATATATTAAAGACAATAAATATATTAAAGACATCTGCTTTTTCTCGATTGTATATAAAATGTGTTTCAATATTATTAAGTGTAATAATGGCATTAGTTTTGCCAATTGCAATGATAATGGCAACTTTCAGATATGAAATAGTTTTTTATCTCGCTATTTGTTTTTGTATCCTCAATATCATCTTATCATTATGTATGAAAACGGAGGTACACCAAGAATAGAATCACAAGAATCGGAGGTAACAGATGAGCGAGTTTTATTTTGAAATACACTACGTTGTATATAGGTTTTTCAGGCGGCGCAAAGAAGATAGTTTTGGGCGCGGGATAGCGAGGATAGACTACGACCGCCTGAACAACCCCGTCCGCATCCAGTTCACCGACGGCAGCGTGACCAGGTACGTCTACAGCGCGGCGGGTGAGAAGCTGCGCGTCACACACCTGACGGCGGTGCCGAACATCACCGTCGCCATCGGCAGCACCAGGGAACTCCTCCCGTCGGAGATCTTGAGCGCAGACTCCACGGACTACCTCCTCGGGGGGAGCCTCACGCTGAGGAACGGCCGCATCGACAAACTCCAGTTTGACGAGGGCTACTGCCAGGCGACGAAGTACATCCGCAACTTCAGTCAGGACAACTTCACCTTCCACTACTACGACCGCGACCATCTCGGCAATGTCCGCCAGGTGATCAAGGCGACAGGAAGCAACAAGGGAGTCCTCCTTCAGAGCATGGATTACTATCCGTTCGGCGCGGAGTTCTGTCACAGCTCTACGGCCAGCGACGTCCAGTCACGCAAGTACAACGGCAAGGAGCTGGACAAGATGCACGGCCTGAACACCTACGACTACGGCGCACGGCAGTACAACCCCGTCACCGCACGCTGGGACAGGGTGGACCCGCTTTGCGAGAAGTACTATGCCATCAGCCCGTATACGTATTGTGGGGGGAATCCGATTAGGTTTATTGATCCAGATGGGAAAAAAGTCATACCCGTTTATTATAAAGATAATAAAAAACCTGTGTATTACCATAGTCCAGATAAATTCAAAAAAGCTATGCATGCTTTTGCAAAAACATCATTCGGTAAACAAATCCTATCAGATTTCACTCCAAATGGGTCTTGGATTTTTGGTGTAAAAGGAAATGGAAAATATGCTCAATTTGATTTGATGATATATGAATATGAATTTACTGATATTCAGGCTCATACAACATTTTGGTTTGATAGAAATGATAATAAAACGATTATTTCTCAAACACAATTAAAAAAAGACGAAACTGGGAAGCCCAAATTTAGCATTCTATTTGATATAAATTACAGCGAAAATGAGTTAACTGAAAGCATAACTCATGAATTTACTGTTCATATGACTGATTATAAAAGCGTATTAGATTCATATATTAAGAGCAGTAATTATTCTGAAGCTGAAATGCAATGGAATAAATTTTCGCAGGATTATGAACATTTTGATTTAATCCATAACAAGCAATTGGAAAGTTCAAAAAATTTTTATAAAACTAAAAATGAGCTTATTAGTAAAAATCCTGCTTTAAACCAAGTGTTTACCAATCGATTAAAAGAATATGAATAGGAGTATTATAGTGTTTATGTTTATGTTTATGTCTATGTTCTTCATCTGTGGATGTTATAATCATAATAATAAAGATTATAGAGAGACATTTTATCATATTGATGGGATATCTTCTTATATAGTGGAATATAATAATGATTCTATTATTATATATAAAATAAGAAGAGATAATTCATCATTTAATGATACACTGAAGTTTTATTTGAAAAATGGTGTGTATTATACAAAAGACTTACATGATGAGCACGAGGAATTAATCATGTCAAATGCTATTGTAAAAGATACGATCTTTGAATTTGATGATTATGAGAAAAGTCCAATGTTTAGATATAAAATTATAATTAAAAATGATGGAGATTCCATATATACATCCAATATTTTTGAAATTAACCCACTTATTATTCATGATGGTAATGGTGAAGAAACCCATCCTGTCCATCTAAATATGGGTTTATCTTATGATAAAGATTATAAAATAAAAACGATTACTCACTGGTTGATTTATGAGTCTTTTAAATCAGATGGACAGTAATTCTGAATCGCGGAAACAGGGTTTTTCTTTCGTTTTTCGGCTAGTATCCAGGGAAAAGAGTAATGTCGTCTCCACCAACAGCTACAACTACAGAAGGCCATGAAAGTGAACGTGAACAAGATACATGTAACAATAGTGACGGTGCTTGCCGTGCTCATGCTGCCGCCATGCCTCGCACAGGCGCAGGACACGTCGCGTAACTACGTCAGGACCGTGACGATGCTCAACGCCGAAGGGACGGACTCCATACAGGCTGTCCAGTACTACAACGGCCTGGGCTGGCCGACCGTCTCCGTCGCCACCGCCACCCCTGGCGGCGGAACGGCATGCACCCTGACGGCATACGACGCCCTGGGAAGGGAGCTCCGCAAGTATGCTCCCGTTCCTGGCAACGGCCTCGCCTGCATGGACGAGAGCGCCGTCATCTCCGCGGGGTATGACTTCCACCATGACAACGGCGGCTTCTCAGAGAGCCACTATGACGCCCTTGACAGGGTGACGGCCGTTGACATCGCCGGCGACGCATGGAGGCAGGCCGGCAAACAAGA
>JAEEGI010026321.1_pt1 | contig 11208 bp, 10 predicted proteins | sample 8958751 | NCBI WGS metagenome assembly JAEEGI01 (sample SAMN16246545, study PRJNA631951) | gut metagenome | biome: gut microbiome; feature: rumen; material: KS-attached | host: Bos | place: Iran: Karaj | collected 2018-10 | reverse complement strand
GGTATCTGCGGATCTTCATCGACAAGACCGGCGGCGTGTCGATTGACGACTGCGTCGATCTGACCCACGCGATCAACGGCCCGCTGGATGAGGCGGATCCGATCGAGCAGGCCTACTGTCTGGAGGTCAGCTCTCCCGGCGTGGAACGCGAGCTGACGCGCGACGAACACTTTGCGGCTTATCTCGGCGCCCCGGTCAAGGTGCGCACGATTCGGCCCGTGGACGGCGCACGCGACTTTGCCGGCACGCTCGAAGATTATGCGGACGGACAGATCACCCTGCGTCTTGAAAGCGGCGCGGGCCTGAGCTTTGCAAAAAAAGAGGTGTCGTGGGTGAAGCTTGATGACTTTGAAGGCTTCTCCGACTGACACCGCACGCGATACAGAAAGGATTGATTCGGAAAATGAGCAAAGAATTTATCAACAAGGAGTTCTTCGACGCGCTGCAGCAGCTCGTGGAAGAAAAGGGGATTCCGGCCGACTATATGTTTGAAAAGATTCAGGCCGCGATCATTTCCGCCACCCGCAACCAGTTCGGCAACCGCGAAAACGTGGTGTGCGAGATCGACCCGTCGGAGCAGTCCATGCGCGTCTACGTGCGCATCCCCGTGATGGAAGAAGAGGAGATTGAAGAGCCCGCCGCGGAATGGACCGTGGAGCAGGCCAAAGCGCACGGCTTCAAAAACGCGAAGGTCGGCGACGAGCTGGAATACAACCTCGACCCGATGAAGTTCGGCCGTATCGTGGCGCAGACCGCCAAGAGCGTCATCCGCCAGGGCATCCGCGAAGCCGAACGCGAGCGCGCCTCGCAGGAATTCCAGAGCCACAATCAGGAAGCCCTGACCGCCACGGTCAAGGATGTCAACCCCGAAACGCTCGACTGCACGATTGAGATCGGCCACGCCACGGCGTTCTTCCCGCGGGCCGACCAGCTGCCCAACGACAACTTCCGTCCCGGCCAGCTGATCAAGGTCTACGTGGCCTCCATCACCGAAAACGGCGGCATCGGCTACGCCAATATCTCGCGCCGCCATCCCGGCTTTGTCAAGCGTCTGTTTGAAATGCAGGTGCCCGAAATCTACGACGGCGTGGTCGAAATCGTTTCCGTCTCGCGTGAAGCGGGCTCCCGCACCAAGATCGCCGTGAAATCGAAGGATGAGAACGTCGATCCCGTCGGCGCGTGCATCGGCCCCCGCGGCCAGCGCGTCAACGACGTCATCGATATCCTCTGCGGCGAAAAGATCGACATCGTGCCGTTCAGCGAGGATCCCGGCGCCTACATCTCCGCCGCGCTCGCGCCGGCGCAGGTGCTCGCGGTGGAGCCCGACAGCGAAGGCGCGCGCGCCTGCCGCGTGATCGTGCCCGACAACCAGCTTTCGCTTGCCATCGGCAACAAGGGCCAGAACGTCCGTCTTGCCGCCAAGCTGACCGGCTGGAAGATCGACATCAAGGCGCTGTCCGCCGTGCAGGCGGGCCAGCAGTAAGGAGCCTGCCATGCGCACCAGAAAACAACCGCAGCGCAAATGCATGGGCTGCAACGAAATGTTTGACAAAAAAGATCTTGTGCGCGTTGTGAAGACAAAGCTTTCAGACGACCCGGAAGCCTATGAGATCTCGCTTGATCTGACGGGCAAGAAGGCTGGCCGCGGCGCCTATGTGTGCCGGAACGCCGACTGCCTGCAGAAGGCGCGCAAAGCCAGACGGCTGGAGCGCGCGCTCGAATGCAGAATTCCGGACGAGGTCTATGACAGAATGGAACGGGAGATGGAAGCCGGTGCCTGAACAACAAGCGCTGTCGCTGCTGGGGCTGGCGCGCCGGGCCGGGCGGCTTTCGCCGGGCCATGACGCCGCCGTGGAAGCGATTGTCAAAAACAAAGCGTGTCTTTGCCTGTGCTGTGCCGACGCGTCGGCGCGGCTGCAGCGCGAGATGCGGCACAACTGTTCCTATGCGCATAAATCCATCCCATATTTCACCGCGACGTTTTCCATGGCGGCGCTGTCGCACGCCATCGGAAGCAAGGCCGCCGTCGTCACGGTTGACGATGCCGGCTTTGCGGCGAAGCTGACGAGCTTGCTGCAGCAGATGCAGAATACAGGAAAGGAATGATACGATGCCGAGAGACAAATACAAGGTGCATGAGGTTGCAAAAGACTTCGGCACGACCAGTAAGAAGATTCTCGAACTATTAGCGAAATACAGCGATATCGAACGCAAACACACCACCGTGCTGGAGGATGCGGAGCTGGACTTCCTCTTCGATTCCATCACCCAGGCGAACGAGGTGGCGTCGTTCGACGCATACTTTGCCGCCGCGGCCGAACAGCAGGCCGCAAAGGCGGAAGCCCCGAAGGCGGAAGAAGCCGCGCCCGCCGCGCAGACCAAGGCCGAAAAGCCGGCCGCGGTCAGCGGCAAAGCTGCGCCGGTGAGCGGCAAGGCGGCGCCCGTGAGCGGCAAGGCTGCTCCGGTCAGCGGCAAGGCAGCCCCCGTGAGCGGCAAGGCCGCGCCTGCGTCCGGCAAGCCGGACGCGCCGAAGGCTGCCCCGCAGCCCGCGCCCCAGCCGCCGAAGAAAAAGGAAAAAGACAAGAACAAGCCCATGCAGGCGCGCACCAAGGGCGAGACCAAGCGTGTGGATACCCGCCAGAGCAACGTCGATCTCGACAAGTACAACGAGCGCTATGAAGAGATCGCGCCGGCGAACCGCATGAACAGTGACAATGCGCAGCGCAAGCAAAAGCTCAACCAGAAGAGCAAGCAGTACCGCAAGCCCGGCGCCGGCCGTTCCGCCAAGCGCGAAACCGAGGCCGAACGCCTCAAGCGCATTGCTGCCGAGCGCGCCAAGCACCAGATTACGATCAAGGTGCCCGACGAGATCACCGTGGGCGAGCTGGCCGCCATGCTCAAGATGACGGCCGCCGAAGTGATCAAAAAGCTGTTCTCGCTCGGCGTGATGGCAACGGTCAACGAGGTGATCGACTTTGACACCGCTGAGATCGTGGCCACCGAGCTGGGCGCCAAGGTGGAAAAGCAGGTCGTCGTCACCATTGAAGAGCAGATCATCGACGACAGCGAAGACAAGGAAGAGGACCTGCAGCGCCGCGACCCGGTCGTGGTCGTCATGGGCCACGTGGACCACGGCAAGACCTCCATCCTCGACGCAATCCGCAACACCGCCGTCACCGCCACCGAGGCGGGCGGCATCACCCAGCATATCGGCGCATACCGGGTCGAGATCGGCGGCCAGATGATCACCTTCCTCGACACGCCGGGCCACGCGGCCTTCACCTCCATGCGCGCCCGCGGCGCCATGGCCACCGACATCGCCGTGCTGGTCGTTGCCGCCGACGACGGCATCATGCCGCAGACGATTGAAGCGATCAACCACGCCAAGGCGGCGGGGGTCCAGATCATCGTAGCCATCAACAAGATGGACAAGGAGGGCGCGAACCCCGAGCGGATCAAGCAGCAGCTGACCGAATACAGCCTCGTGCCCGAGGAATGGGGCGGCGACACGATCTGCGTGCCCGTTTCCGCAAAGACCCAGATGGGCATCGATTCGCTGCTGGAATCCATTCTGCTCGTGGCCGAAATGGCCGACCTGAAGGCCAACCCGAACCGCGCCGCCAAGGGCGTCGTGATCGAAGCCCGGCTCGACAAGGGCCGCGGCCCCATCGCCACGCTGCTGGTGCAGAACGGCACCCTGCGTCCCGGCGACATCATCGTGGCCGGCACGGCCGTGGGCCGTGTGCGCGTGATGGTCAACGAGCGCGGCCAGCGCATGAAGAGCGCCGGCCCGTCCGTGCCCGCCGAGGTCATGGGCCTTGCCGAAACGCCGAACGCCGGCGATTCCTTCGACGCCGTTTCCGACGAGCGCCTGGCCCGCGAGCTGGTGGAGCAGCGCAAGCAGAAGGAAAAGGAAGACAAGTTCAACGCGCAGCATAAGGTTACGCTCGACAACCTGTTCTCCTCGCTGAAGGAGGGCGAAATGAAGGAGCTGAACATCGTCGTCAAGGCCGACGTTCAGGGCTCCGTGGAGGCTGTGACCCAGAACCTCGAAAAGCTTTCCAACGACGAGGTCCGCGTCAAGGTCATCCACGGCGGCGTGGGCGCCATCAACGATTCCGACGTCATGCTCGCCGGCGTGTCCAACGCCATCATCGTCGGCTTCAACGTGCGCCCCGATTCCAACGCGCAGGCCGCCGCCGAACGCGACGGCGTGGAGATGCGCATGTACCGCGTGATCTACGACTGCATGGAAGAGATCGAAGCCGCCATGAAGGGCATGCTCGCGCCGAAGTTCCGCGAAGTCCCGCTGGGCAAGGTGGAGGTCCGCACGGTGATGAACCTGTCCTCCGCGGGCAAGATCGCCGGCAGCTACGTGCTGGAGGGCAAGGTCACCCGCAGCGCCCAGATCCGCGTGGTCCGCGACGGCATCGTGGTCACGGAAGACGAAATCGCTTCGCTGCGCCGGTTCAAGGACGACGTGAAGGAAGTCGCCTCCGGCTTTGAATGCGGCATCGGCCTTGCAAAGTTCAACGACATCAAGGAAGGCGACATCTTCGAAGCCTTCGTGATGGAGGAGTACAGAGATTGACGCACGGCGTCAATCTCTGTAAGTTGACAGTCAACAGTTGACAGTCAACAGTCAACAGTTGAAAAAACGGGACGGTTGTCTTTTGAAACAAAGGGAGAGAAAAATGGCGGCTGATTTTAAGGATTTGCTTGTTTGGCAAAAATCCATGGATTTAGCAGAGCTGGTTTACCATCTGGTAAGGCGACTGCCAAAGGAAGAACAGTTTGAACTGGCAAGTCAAATGCGAAGGGCAGTCGTATCTATTCCTTCCAATATTGCTGAGGGACAAGGCAGAAAAACTGCCCGTGAGTTTTTGCGTTTTCTTTCCATTGCAAGAGGTTCGAGAGCGGAGTTGGAAACCCAGCTTTTATTGGCACAACGCCTGGGTTACTTAACAAAAGAACAAATTGAGCCTGCCGTTTTACTTTGTAACGAGGTCGGAAGAATGCTTCATTCTCTGATGCAAAGTATCCATTAAAAATCTTAACTGTTGACTGACGACTGTTGACTGTTGACTTATGTAAATCAAAAGAAAGAACTGATAGAATATGCCGAGTTATAAACATGACAGAGTCGCGGAAGACATCCGCCGCGAGATTACGCTTTTGATCCGCGAACTCAAGGATCCGCGCGTGAAAGACCGCATGCTCACCGTCGTGCGCGTGGAGGTCAGCTCGGACGCCTCGTTCGCCAAGGTTTACGTCAGCGATCTCAAGGGGATCGAAGGCGCAAAAGAAGCGGTGCAGGGCCTGACGGCCGCCACGGGACTGATCCGCCGCGAGGTGGGCCACCGGCTGCACCTGCGCAAAACGCCCGAGATCCGCTTCATTGCCGACGACTCCGTGGAACAGGGCGTGGCCCTGTTCAAAAAGCTCGACGCGGCAGAGGGCAGAGGAACCGACGATGAAGATTGACTTTAAAACGGCCATGCATCGGCTGATGGACGCCGAAGACGTTCTGATTCTGACCCACGCGAACCCCGACGGCGACACGCTGGGCGGCGCGTTCGCGCTGGCGCTGGCGCTGCGGCAGCGGGGCAAACGGGCCCGGGTGCTCTGCGCCGACGGCGTGCCGGAACGCTATGCGTTTCTGGAAATCCCGCCCGAGGACGATTTCACGGAGCGCTATATCATCTCCGTTGACGTTGCCGACCGCACCCTGCTGGGCAAGGCGGTGGAGGAAAGCTACGGCGACCGGGTCGATCTTGCCATCGACCACCACGGCATGCTGCGCCTGTTTGCCAGGGAAAGCTATGTGGAGCCCGACTCCGCCTCCGCGTGCGAGATCGTCTATCTGCTGCTGCTTTCCATGAACACGCGCATCACTAAGGACATTGCCGACCGTCTGTATGCCGGTGTTTCCACCGATACGGGCTGCTTCTGCTATTCCAACGTGACGGCCCGGACCCACCGGATCGCCGCCGATCTGCTGGACCGCGGCGCCGACGTGGCCGGCATCAACGTGCTGATGTTCGAAACCAAGAAGCCCGGCTTTCTGCAGCTGGAGCAGCAGGTGCTGCAGGGCATGCAGCTGTTTGAAAACGGCCGCATCAGCCTTTTGACCATCACCCGCGCCATGCTGGAGGAAACCGGCTGCCGCGACGAGGAAATCGACCCCATCGTGGCGCTTTCGCGTCAGGTGGAGGGCGTGCGGATCGGCATCACCTTCAAGGAGCGGCCGGACGGCAGCTGGAAGGTTTCCGTGCGCACCCACGAGGGCGTGGACGCGGCGCAGCTTTGCGCGCAGTTCGGCGGCGGCGGCCACAAGCGGGCCGCGGGCTGCCAGTTTGACGGCGACAAAGACGCCGCCGCGCAGCGGATGCTGCAAGCGGCGCGGCTGCTGCTGGATTGAGGCGCGGTATGACAGGCTTTTTGATTCTGGACAAGCCCGCCGGCATGACGAGCTTCGTTGCCGCGGCAAAATGCCGCCGGCTGTTCGGCGCAAAAAAAGCGGGCCACACCGGCACGCTCGACCCGATGGCGACCGGGGTGCTCGTGGTTGCGCTGGGCGGCGCTTCAAGGTTCATCGAACTGCTGCCGTGCCACGACAAGGCCTATCGCGCCTCGCTGAGGCTGGGCGAAACCACCGACACGCTGGACGTGACCGGCACGGTGCTGACGCGTTCGCCCGTGCGCTGCGGCAAAGCGGAGGTGGAGGCTGCGCTCGACCGGTTCCGCGGCGAGATCATGCAGGTCCCGCCGATGTATTCCGCGCTGCAAAAGGACGGCGTGCGGCTCTATACGCTGGCGCGGCAGGGGATCGACGTTCCCCGCGAAGCGCGGCCGGTGACTATCCGGTCACTGACGCTTGCCGCCGCGGACGAAGCCGCGCACACCTATACCCTCGACGTTGCCTGCAGTGCCGGAACCTACGTCCGTTCGCTGGTTGCCGACCTCGGAAAAGCGCTCGGCTGCGGCGCGGTGATGACCGCTTTGCGGCGCACCGAAGCCAACGGCTGCTCCGCCGCGCAGAGCGTGACGTTCGAACAATTGGAAATGCTGAAAACGCAGGACGCCCTGCAGACGGTGCTGCGCCCGACGCAGGCGCTGCTCGGCTTCTCGCCGCTGACCGTGACCGAAGCGCAGGCCGTGCGCTTTTCCAACGGTGGCGAGCTGAACCTCGACCGGCTGCGCGGCGCAAACGAAGACGGCCTTTACTGCGTCTTTGCGCCCGACGGCGCCTTTCTGGGCGTGGGCGAAGCGCAGACGGAAACGGGCGTGCTGCGGGTCAGAAAGAACATGACGAAAGAGGCGGCCGGCTGAGCCGCTTCATGAGGAGAACACTTTTGCAACAAAAAGAAACAGGCAGAACAGCGGGGCTTGCGCTGGCGCTCGGCAATTTTGACGGGCTGCACCGCGGGCACGCGCTGGTGCTGCAAAAAGCGAAGGAGTGCGCCCTCGATGCCGGACTGACGCCGGGCGTGCTGCTGTTTGACGAGCACCCGAAGCAGGTGCTCACAGGCGAAGCGCCGCCGCTTCTGATGACGGGCGAAGAAAAACGCGCCCTCCTGGAAGAAGCCGGCTTTACGGTGCTGACCCTCTCGTTCCGGCAAACCAAAGACCTTTCGCCGACAGCCTTTGTGCGGCTGCTGAGCGAAACCTATCACGCCCGCGTGCTTTGCTGCGGCGCCAACTACCGGTTCGGCAAAAACGCCGCCGGCACGGCAGAGACGCTGCGGCGTCTGTGTCCGGCCCTCCGGCTGCAGCTCCACGTGGTGCCCGACGCCGTCTATCGCGGCGAACTGATCAGCTCCACGCGGATCCGCGCCGCGGTGGAACGGGGCGCAATCGAAGACGCCAACGCCATGCTGCTGCGGCCGTTTTCCTATCGGCTGCCCGTTGCCGCGGGCGACCGGCGCGGCAAGCAGCTCGGATTTCCCACCGTCAACCAGTATTTCCTGCCCGCCATGGTCCGGCCCTGCGCCGGGGTCTATGCCTCTAAGGTTGTTTTAAACGGCGTGTGCTATGCTGCGGTCACCAATATCGGCGTGCGCCCGACCATCGGCACCGGGACGTTCCACAGCGAAACGCATATCCTCGGCTTTTCGGGCGATCTGTACGGCCGGCAGGTCCGCGTGACGCTGTTGCGTTATTTGCGGCAGGAACAAAAATTCCCAGATTTAGACGCGCTGCGGGCGGCCGTGACTGCCGACGCCGCGGCCGCGAAGGAAGTGTTGAACGCCTATGAACAGGCTCCGGAAGCTGCAGGTGAAAGCAGTCTTCTTTGATTTTGACGATACCCTGCAGAGCAGAAAGGGCGCCTATCGCCTCTACTGCGAAGCGTTTTTAACCGAATATTTTCCCGCGATCGGTCCGGCGGAGCGCGACCGGAAGCTCGACGAAATGGAAGCGCTGGTCGACGGCGGCTACAAGGACCGCGAGGTCTATTTCCCCGAATTGATCGACCTGTGGCAGTGGAACGATCATCCGCCGCTGCAGGAGCTCTATGATTCCTTCAACTATGATTTCGGCAAATACGTCGTGATGCTGCCCGGCGCGGTGGAAACCCTGCGGGAGCTCAAGCGGCGCGGCTATCTGTTGGGCGCCGTGACCAACGGCGTATCGTCGCTGCAGAACATCAAGCTCGACACCGCCGGGATCCGCGACCTGTTCGACGTGGTGGTGGTCTCCGGCGACATCGGCATCTATAAGCCCGACCGGCGCATCTTTGACGAAGCGTGCCGCCGCGCGGGCGTCAAAAACGAAGAAGCCCTTTTTGTGGGCGACCATCCGGTCAACGACATCGACGGCGCGCTCGGCGCCGGTCTGCCCGCGATCCGGATGAACTACGGCGATTTCAAAGGAAAAGGTCTCGGCAAGGCGACCGTCGCCGAGATCGAAGAGATCCGGCAAGTGCTGGATTTCGTTTGAGAAAGGAGAGTTGACATGTTTTGCAAATCATGCGGCAACAGACTCGGACCCGAGGACGCGTTCTGCACCCACTGCGGCACGTCCGTACCCGGCAAGGCCTTGCCGGCCCAACCGCAGCAGCCCGCGCCGGCCGAAGCCCCGGCTGCGCCCGAGGTCCCGGTTGTGCCGACCGATGCTCCCATAACGGATGACGTTCCCGCCGCGAAGGAAGCCCCCGCAGAGCCGGAAGTTCCAGCCGCGGAGGAAGCCCTCGCAGAGCCGGAAGTTCCCGCTGCGGAGGAAGTGCCCGCCGAGCCGGAAACGCCTGTCGCGGAGGAAGCTCCCGCAGAGCCGGAAACTCCCGCCCAGGAAGAAACGCCCGCGCCGCCGGCTCCGCAGACGCCGCCGGCCGTCCACGCGCCGCACCCGGTGCGCGAAAGCCGCAAGGCAAAAAGCAGCGCGGCCTGGGTCAAGGCGCTGTGCGTGCTGTGCGCCGTCGCCGTTCTTGCGCTGACGGTGGTCAACGCCTTCACCGACGTGTTCAAGACCGACAACGACGCTGTCAAAACGGTGGCGCTGTCCGCTTTGCCCGAAACGGAAAAAGAGGGCTGTCTGGAATTCCTTTCCAATTTTGCGCCCTTCTACGGCAAGACGATCGACTTTGAAGAGCTGGGCCACTATGCCTTCCTCGATCTGCTGGAGCCGGGCAACGCGAACGGACTTTACGCCTCGTTCTATCACACGCCCGATCCGATCACCGACAAGGCCGACCCCGCCGGGCGCTTTGCGCTGGAGGGCGGCGGCTGGCGTTATTACAAGATTCCGTTTTCGGAGCTTGCCAACATCGCCTCGCAGTTCGATCTGGAGCTGATCGGCTGCGCCAACCGCGCCGACTGCTATTTCTATGACGGCTGCTACTATTTTTCCGCGCTGGAGACCGAAACCGGCGTAAAGCGCGACGCCACGCTGACGCTGAACGCTTCCAAGCGCACCGAGGACGGCAGCTACTATCTGGTCTGCGAGACCCAGGACGGCACGCCGGTCTATTGTCTGGTCAAGCTGCAGAAGGAGGGCGAAGCGAGCGTATGGGATCTGCTTGCGCTCTCTGCCGACCCGCTGTTCACCGACGACGGCATGCCGGCGGCAACGCAGAACGGCGGCACGCTGGACTATGAGATGCGTCAGCGCGTCATTACCGCCAAGACCGACGACAAAACCGAATACGCGACCTATGTGATCGACTATCCCTATTTCACCGACGTGACCGACCGCACGGCGATCACGATCAACACCCTCTACGGCGAGATCATCAAGTCCTATAAGCAAAAGGCCGCCGAAGCCGAAGAGAGCTATCAGCGCTATCTCAAGCGCGGCTACGACACGGCGCTGCTGCCGGCTTATACCTATGTGATTTCCACCGTTACCTACGACAGAAACGGCCACATCTCGCTTCTGGACGAGGTGGCGTCCTATTCGCCCGAGGCGATCGCCAAGGCGCGCAAGAAGGCGCAGAAGGAAGCCGAAGAGACCGGCACGCTCGCCGAGCTCCCGCCGGTGCCGCTGTTCCCCGCGGTGACCTATTCCGGCGTGACCGTGGACGTGCAGACCGGGGAGATCCTCAAGAAGGACGCCGTGTTCGGCACGGATTTCAGCCGCTATCAGGATGAACTGGCGCGCATCTACAGCGAGACGAACGCGGTTCCGTCCGAGCAGATGGAAAAGGTGGGCCGCGCCATCTATGACTCCACCTGGTTCCTTTCGGACGACGGCATCCGCTTCTGCTATTTGCACGGCGACGACTACGTTCGCTTTGTCACGCTGCCCTACAGCGCCGTGGATTATCAGTTCTGAGTCTTTCAAATGCAAAACGCCGTACCGGGGGTTCCGGTGCGGCGCTTTTTTCAGTTTGCAGGGGACAGGGAACAGGGGACAGGGAACAGGGGACAGGGAACAGGGGACAGGGGACAGGGACACGGGGAACGTGGGGCGCAGTGGCAAACGGTTCCCCGCGAAGGGGACGTTGCCCGCTTTGCCGCGGCGGCGACGGATGACTTTTCCCCGCGCCGCTGACGCCAGTTTCAGCCCGGACTGCGGTTTCTCTTTCAACTCAACCTGCGTGGTTTGCTGCGTCAGCAGCAACCACCCCTTCTCTTGAACCGCAGCCGTCAGCTTCAACCTGGACGGCGGTTTCTCTTTCTTTCGGGCGAAAGAAAGAGAAAGTCCGCAGAAAAGAGAAAGAAAGCCTCGGGCTTCGGATACGGCGAAAGCGGCGACGGCGTCCGCACCTGC
>JAEEGI010026320.1_pt1 | contig 11208 bp, 3 predicted proteins | sample 8958751 | NCBI WGS metagenome assembly JAEEGI01 (sample SAMN16246545, study PRJNA631951) | gut metagenome | biome: gut microbiome; feature: rumen; material: KS-attached | host: Bos | place: Iran: Karaj | collected 2018-10 | reverse complement strand
GCATCGCCACCGTTAGTGAGGAAGGCCTTGTGACCGCAGTCGCCGCTGGCACGACCACTATCACTATCACTTCAGTTTCTACTCCTGAAGTCAGCACCACCATCAACGTGACTGTGAATCCCAACCCTGACAACGTGGTCTTCACGGTGAACGCTCCTGCCACTGCCCAACCTAGCGACGTCATCACCGTAGAAGCTTATTTGAATGCTCCTGCCAGTGGCAACTATAACGGATTCACCGGTTTGACTCTTGGAATTCACTTCGACACTGAGGCATTTGAACCGTATGGTAATCCGGTGAAAGGACCCGTTGCTGAAGCAAGTATGATGTCAATGGGTGCACTCCCCAACGATACCCATCCTGACGAAGTCCAAATGGCCTGCGTAATGACTCCGGGTAACCCTAACACGACAACAGGTCTTGTGTTCTCCATGCAGTTCACTGTTTTGGCTGAAACTGGCAGTTACGATTTCTATGCCGAGCCTACTTGGGCTTCGGAAACGGTCTCCAACTTCGTCAATAATCCTGGCACTGGTGGCGTCAATATTCCTTACGAAGTCACACCTTCCACCGTTGCAGTAGGCGTACAGATGATAACCTTGGACATCACTGGTTACGGAGAATCTGCTGGCGGCTATTCCCTGATTGCCTCGCCTATCGGAGAAGTCAGTCCTACCAATGTGGGCGGCATGCTCGATAACGAGTACGACCTCTACTACTTCGACCAAGTAGGTGATGAAGAAGGCAAAGAATGGATCAACTACAAAGGTGATGACGGCAACTTCAACCTTGTTCCTGGCAAGGGCTACCTCTATGCCAATAGTGAAGATGTTACACTGACCTTCATCGGTACGCCATACAGCGGCGACGGCACTTTTGAATTGGTTTATGACGACAACGCCGTCGACTTCAAAGGTTGGAACCTCGTGGGCAACCCCTTCACCTGCATGGCCTATGTGAACCGTGGTTTTTATACCCTGAATGAAGATGGTAACGAGGTTGTGTCTGCCCTAAGCAACAACAGCATCGAAGTCATGGAAGGTATCTTCGTCGTGGCCGAAGGACAAAACGAAACCGTGACCTTCAGCACTACCGCGCCTGGTAAGAGCGCCAACCTTGTCCTTAACCTCAACAACGGCCGTAACCTTGTCGACCGCGCCATCGTCAGCTTCGACGAAAGCCGTCAGTTGCCCAAGATCCAACTCAACCCGAACCACACCAAGGTCTATGTCTCACAAGAAGGTAACGACTACGCAATAGTCAACGCCAGTGAGATGGGAGAGATGCCTGTGAGTTTCAAGGCTGAGAACAACGGCAGCTACACCCTGAACTTCACCAGCGAGAACGTCAGCTTCAACTACCTGCACCTTATTGATAATATGACCGGTGCCGATGTCGACCTGCTGGCCACCCCGAGCTACAGCTTCAGCGCCCAGTCGACCGACTACGCCAACCGCTTCAAGCTCGTGTTTGCTACGGGCAACAACAGCGACGACAGCTTCGCCTTCTTCAGTAACGGAAACTGGATTATCAGCAACGAGGGTAAAGCAACCCTGCAAGTGGTTGATGCCCTTGGCCGCATCCTGAGCAGCGAGACCATCAACGGCAGCGCCAGCGTCAACGTGAACGCCGCTCCTGGTGTCTACATGCTCCGCCTCGTCAACGGCGACAACATGAAGGTCCAGAAGGTGGTTGTGAAATAAACAGAATGTCGAACAATAAAAACCTAGAAATACAATGAAGAAACTACCAATGACATTGGCCATCGTCCTCGGACTGAGCGTGGCATCGTTCGCCAACGGCGGCGGTCTGTTTGGCCAAGGCCAGGCAGCCCCTGAGCAGAGCAGCACGACAATGATGAGCGGCACCCGTTTAGGTGGAGGCCCGGCCCTTCCCGGCCACGGATCAGAAGGCAACCAGCCTGCCCCGCTGGGCAGCGGCATCGCCGTGTTGATCGGCCTTGGTGCAGCCTACGCTGTCGCCAAGAAACGCGAGGACTAATCATCGCGTAGATATGTTTCTAAGGAAGCGTCACTTCGGTGGCGCTTCTTTTTTTGTCCATCATTGACGCAGGAAATGGAATGGCATGAGAAAAAAACACTCATTTTTTTTTGTTCCTTTAAGAAAAAACCTTAAATTTGCCGCGGCATAATAATATACATAGGTGTAGACTTTAATTTGACATCAAACAAAAATAATAAACAAGTAACCAAGTATTAATCTAAACTTAATCACTATGAAAAGAAAGTCATTACTTTTCTTGCTGCTGATGGCCGTATTCGCGCCATTGGCAATGATGGCTCAAGAGACCTTGACCATCTACGAAGACGGAACAGCGACAAGCTCCAACGTCCCTGTTCACGGCCTGTGGGCCGATGCCTACCTGAAATGTGAGATTGTCGTTCCTGCTGACCAATTAGTGGAAATGAACGGCGGAACCATCTCGCAAATGGACTTCTATGCGACCTCTCCCGCAGCCGCAGCATGGACAGGCACTTTCCAAGTGTTCCTTATGGAAGTGGACGATGCCACTATCAGCGACTACTACGGCACGAGCGGTGCCACCATCGTTTACGAAGGTCTGCTTGACGGCACCCAAAGCACCATGACCGTGGCTTTCTCCGACAACTACGTCTACGGAGGAGGCAACCTCCTTATTGGTGTGTACCAAATCGTAAAAGGCAACTATAAGAGTATCACTTTTGCTGGTGCATCTGTCACTGGTGCCAGCGGACAAGGTTATAGCAGCAGTAGCCTTGATGCTATTTCTTTCTCTCAAAAGAATTTCATCCCCAAGACCACCTTCACCTACACTCCTGGTGGTGGTCCTATTTGCGAGAAGCCCGAAAGCCTTGAGGCCACTAACGTGACCGAAGATGGAGCCACCCTCACCTGGACCGGCGGCAGCGGCAACTACAACGTGGAATACAAGTTGGCTTCCGACACGGAGTGGACCAGCTTCATGACCAACACTACTGCCACCACCTGCAATCTGACAGGCCTTACTCCCGGCTCGGCTTACCAAGCCCGTGTGCAGAGCGTGTGCTCTGGCGATGCCACCAGCGGCTGGAAGAGCGTGAACTTCAACACCGCCTGCGGAGCCATCACCACCTTCCCCTGGACGGAGACTTTCGAAAGCTATGGCTCAGGAGAATTCAATGATCCTTGCTGGATAAATGAGCGTATCCAAGACGGAGAAGGTTATGGTACATTGAGTGTTTTCAAAGTGTACACCTCTAGCAATGCAGGCAACACCACCCATCAGTTGCAGCTGCCTGACATGCCTGGTGGTACATTGACCAAACTGGTGCTGCCTGAAATGAATGTGCCTGCAAACTACGAATTCTCCATCGATATCTATCGTAGCAACAGCACATATAACGCAAACTATCCTTATGAGGGTATCCGTGTTTATGCCAGCACCGACGGCGAAATCGAAGGTGCCACTGAGTTGGCCTTCATTCCTCGTCAATATACCGAGGGTAATAATGTTATTCCTGCCGAAAGTGCAACTGGCTGGTACACTTACGAACTGCCCATTGGCATGAGCGGCACCTGCTACATCATCCTGCGCGGTGAGAGCCAATATTGCACGGCAACCTATATGGACAACCTCGCTGTTAAGGCAATGCCCACCTGCCCGAAACCCACAGGCTTGGCTGTGACAGCCAACAGCGTCACCGCCCATAATGCCACCATCACCTGGACCGAAAACGGCGAAGCCAACACTTGGATCGTTGAATTCAGCACCAGCGCTGATTTCGCAGAGGTTTTGACCGAAACAGTTGAAGACACGCCTACCTATACCTTTGTCGGCCTCGAACCTGAGACCACCTACTATGTGCGCGTGAAGGCCCATTGCGGTCCTGGCGACGAGAGCGAATACAGCAACGAAGTCAACTTCACCACAGCCATCGCCTGCCCCGCTCCCACAGGTCTTACTGTCAATCCCGGTAACTACAGCGCCACTGTGAACTGGAATGGTACCAGCGAAAGCTACATTGTCAGCTATAGAACGGCCGCCTACGCTGAGGGCATCGTTGAAGAATTCAACAATTATGGTGTTCCCTCTGGCTGGACGAGATACACCGGCCTGGTTGATTATGTCCTTACCGACTCCATTCAATTGCAAACAACAACTAGCGGTTGGGGTTCAAATAGCTATGCCTTGGGCACCTATAATATGAAGCTCAACATCTTTGGCGCTTCATGCAAATACTGGCTTGTGACACCTGAATTTAACCTGAGCCAAAACCTGAGCTTCGACCTCGCACTGACCGACTACAACAACGCGGATCCTATTGAAAACGACACTTTGCAAGCCGATGACAGATTCATCGTCCTGATTTATGCTAACGATGCTTGGCACATCTTGCGCGAGTGGAACAACAGTGGTTCTGAATATGTCTATAACGCCATTTCTGCTACAGGCGAAAATGTCAGTATCGACCTCTCAGCATACTATGGCCAGGACGTGAAGATTGCCTTCTACGGCGAATCGACAGCAACTGGTGGCGACAACGACCTGCACATCGACAATGTGATCTGCGGAACACCTTACGAAGCTGGCGAATGGCAGGCCATCACCACTACCGAAACTACTGTCACCATCCCCGACCTCACTCCTGAGACCGCCTACGAAGTTAAGGTACAAGGCGACTGCGGCGAACTTGACGGTTTGAGCCTTGAGACCGATATCGTCACCTTCACCACCCTCGAAAGCTGCCCGGTTCCCCAGAATGTGGAAGTGGACGACATCACCTACAACAGCGCCACTGTGACTTGGGATGGCTACAACGACAGCTACAACGTCAGCTATAGAATGGCTGCCCACGCTAATGGCATCATTGAGCATTTCGATGTATCAGGCGTTCCCTCTGGCTGGACTAGATACACCGGCCTGGTTGATTATGTCCTTACCGACTCCATTCAATTGGCACCGGCAACTGGCGGTTGGGCAACGAATAGTTACGCCTTGGGTCAATACAACATGAAGCTCAATATCTATGGAACCTATGTCAAGAATTGGCTGGTGACACCAGAGTTCAAGCCTAGCCAAGACTTGACCTTTGACCTCGCCTTGACGGACTATAACAACTCCGATCCTATCGAAAACGACACCTTGCAAGCCGATGACAGATTCATCGTCCTGGTTTATGCCGACAATGCTTGGCACATCTTGCGCGAGTGGAATAACAGCGGTTCCGAATACGTCTATAACACCATTTCTGCTACAGGCGAAAATGTCACCATCGATCTTTCGGCCTATTATGGCAAGAAGGTGAAGATTGCTTTCTACGGAGAATCGACAGAATCTGGTGGCGACAACGACTTGCATATTGACAATATCGTTTGCGGCACCCCAGTTGAAGCTGGCGAATGGGAGACCGTTGAAGCCACTGAATCACCCGTCGTCCTCACTGGCCTCACACCTGAAACCCCATACGAAGTGAAGGTGCAAGGCGTCTGCGGCGACACCGAGACCGAGTGGACTGAAATCCAGACCTTCACGACGCTTGAGCAGACGACTGTCACTCAGACGATTGCCTTAGCTCAAGGATGGAACTGGGTGTCGACGTATGTTGAGGTCACTTTGGACGACCTGAAGGCGGCGTTGCTGGCTGCGTATCCTGATGCGGCCATCAACCAGCTGGTGATCAAGGGCAACGGAGTTGGCCAGACGGCATGGAACCCGAATGCCCACAGATGGATCGGCCAGTTGACGACGATGAATCTTTCGCAGATGTACATGGTGAAGGCGCCAGAGGCGGGCGAGATCACGCTTGAGGGCATGCCGATAGATGTTACCACGTTGGAGTTGACGATCAATCCTGGCGTGAACTGGATTGCGTTCCCGCTGAGCCAGGGCATGAGCCTTGCCGATGCGTTTGCTGGATTCTCGACGAACCAGGATGTGGTGAAGGGTAACGGACTGGGCCAGGCCACGTGGAACAACAATGCCCACAGGTGGGTTGGCCAGCTTCAGAACCTTGTTCCGGGCCAGGGCTACATCTACAATTCCAAGGCGACTGAGAGCAAACCGTTCTACTATCCCGTGCCTGCCGAATCGGAGGCAAAAGCCGAGGTGACAAAGGCGGTAGAGGAGACTATGGTTTCCCCAACCCCTACCCAAGTAGCTGTAAAAACCAAGATGCCAAGGACGATAGACATTGATCTTCCAGCTCCTACAAAATAACAGTTAGAGAGGGAGGCTTCCCGGCTTTTGGTCGGGGAGTCCCCCTAAAACACCTAAAACAGAGAGAAATTCTTAAAACAAATAACAACAAACAAACAAAAACTAAGCACTATGAGAAAATTATTATTGACAGCGATTGTTGCGCTAGCATTCTTCGGGATGGGCATGGCGCAGGAACCAATCATCAACCCGAACGGGTACGAGACGCACTGGCCGGACTTTTTCCCGGGCCAGTATGAGATGAACGACTACCCCGATGTGTACATCGAGGTGGACGGCAGCATCATTACCATCGATGACAGGTGGTACGACATCGAGGTAGCCTCGTTTGTGAATGGCGAGCTCAGGGGCACGGCGTTTTTGAACGGTGCCTACCCGTTAGAGGACTGGTGGCCGAACAACCTTCCGTGGGCCCAGGCGTATGTGAGGTACAACAACTCTGGCGAGCTGGTGACCTTCAAGGTGTACGACCACGGCACGGGCCAGGAATACGATGTGGCCTGCAACAAGGAGGTGCATACGGGCGAGGAGCACATCGAGATTTCGATGTGGGAATTCGACGATGCGGTGATCCTTTCCTACAGCACCGGTGGTGGCTACGAGCTGCCGATTTTGGGTTACGAGGGCGATACGGACAACTACTACCTGATTGCCTCTCCGGTGGGCAATATCGGCGCCGTTTCGGTGGATAACCTGGTGTCGAACAGCTTCGACTTCTACTCGTTCAACCAGTCGGTGGCAGGCGAGGAGTGGGTCAACCTGAGGGAGACCGCAGAAGAATATGAGATGCAGATAGGCATGGGCTACCTGTACGCCAACAGCGAAGACGTGACCCTGGTGTTCAGGGGCACGCCGATCGACGACGAGGAGTTCGAAGTCGAATTGGAGTATGACGAAGAGTGCGCGACCGCATGGAAGGGCTACAACCTGATCGGCAACCCTTACGGCGAGGCGGCCTACCTTGTCGACGGGCGCGACTTCCTCAGGATGGTAAACGGAGAATACGTGCTTGACGATGAAGGCGGCGACATCGAGCCGATGGAAGGCGTGTTTGTCCAGGCCGAGGGAGAGGGCGAGACGGTGCTCTTTGCCCCCTCTTCTGGAGAGACGGGCGGCGATCCGATAAGCGGCAAGAAGTGTGTCCTGAACGTGACCGCAGGCCGTGGTCTTGTCGACCGCGCCGTCATCCGTTTCGGTGAAGGTCACCAGATGACCAAGGTTCAGTTCAACAGCAACAACTCCAAGCTGTACATCCCTCAGGACGGTGAAGACTACGCTGTGGTCCGCAGCGCCGAGATGGGCGAGATGCCTGTGAACTTCAAGGCCGGTGAGAGCGGCAGCTACATGCTGAGCGTCAACCCGAGGAACGTTGAGTTCAACTATCTGCACCTGATTGACAACATGACGGGTGCCGACGTCGACCTGCTGGTCAACCCGAGCTACAGCTTCGAGGCCAACACGACGGACTACGCCAGCCGCTTCAAGCTGGTGTTCGCCACGGGAGCCAACGACGAGAACTTCGCCTTCTTCAGCAACGGCGGATTCGTCATCAGCAACGAGGGTGAGGCCACCCTGCAAGTGATCGACGTGACGGGCCGTATCCTGAGCAGCGAGACCATCAGCGGCAGTGCCAACGTGCACGTGAGCGCCGCTCCTGGCGTGTACATGCTCCGCCTGATCAACGGCGACAACATGAAGGTCCAGAAAGTGGTTGTGAAATAAACAGAATGTCGAACAATAAAAACCTAGAAATACAATGAAGAAACTAGCAATGACATTGGCCATCGTCCTGGGATTGGGCGTGGCATCGTACGCAAACGGTGGCGGTCTGTTTGGCCAAGGCCAAGCAGCCCCCGAGCAGAGCAGCACGACAATGATGAGCGGCAACCGTTTAGGTGGAGGCCCGGCCCTTCCCGGCCACGGATCAGAAGGCAACCAGCCTGCGCCTCTGGGCAGCGGCATCGCCGTGTTGATCGGCCTTGGTGCAGCCTACGCTGTCGCCAAGAAACGCGAGGACTAATCGGTTAGGTCGCTCGTTCGACCAAACCACAGTTCCATTCTTAGCGAGGCACCCGAAAGGGTGCCTCGCTCGTTTTTTCCTTTTTTTTCCTTTTTTCTTGACTTTTGTGAATTTTACCCGTATCTTTGAAGCCTCAAAACCACTATATATACATTTTTTTCTTTATTTGCTAAAAACCTATTGCTATGAAATACAAAATTTTACACTTACTTTTTCTCCTCTTATGCACTATCGGAGTGACGAATCTGGTTGCGCAATCCTTCAATGAGGGGATCCTCAATTACACCGTCAATGCCGATGGAACGACCGTGACGGTGAAACTCAAGTCGGGCGCTACCTCCTCGGGCTCGCTTTCCATCCCCAGCACCGTGACCTATAACGACAACACCTATACCGTGACCGCTATAGCCAATCAAGCTTTCTATCACTGTAGCGGCTTCACAGGCACATTGACCCTCCCGAACACCTTGGTTACGATAGGCAACTATGCCTTTGGATCATGCACCCATTTCGTGGGTTCGCTGACCATCCCCAATTCCGTGACCACGATAGGCAATAGTGCTTTCAGTTATTGCTCTTCATTCACCGGCTCGCTGACCATTGGCAGTTCCGTGTCCTCAATAGGCAATGAGGCTTTCAAGAACTGCACGGGCCTGACTTCCATAATGGTATATCCCGAGTCGGTGCCTACCATGGGTACAGACGTGTTCCTTAATGTGCCAACGGACATCCCGGTGACGGTGCCATCCGTCTCATTGGCGGACTATCAATCGGCCTCAGGCTGGAGCCAGTTCACCAACATGCACTGCATGGAAACGCTGACCGTGTATGACGGCACGACCACCAAAAACACTGTCCCCGCCTACATCTTCTATTTTGACGACTTCACCAGGAGCCAGTTCGTCATCCCTGCCGAGGAATTGACGGAGATGATAGGCACACCTATCAGCAGTATGACGTTCTATACCACCAGTAGCAATGTGCCCTACACCACGGTAAGCCCTGCGGATGTCTATCTTATGGAGGTGAACTACACCTCAATTAGTGCCTACGAGTCCAAGTCGTCCGCCACCATTGTCTATAGTGGCTTTTTCGACATCGTGAGCACAGATAACGGTGGTAAAATGACCATCAACTTCAGCACGCCCTTCACTTACCAAGGCGGTAATCTCTTAGTGGGCATAGAGAACACCGTTGACGTGGGTTACAAAAATATTTATTTCTATGGTCAAACGGTGAACGGAGCATCCATTTCGGGTTACAATTCCACTAGCTTGGATAACGTGCAGCCCACCCAGCGCAACTTCATCCCCAAGACCACATTCGGCTTCATTCCCGCTTGTGACCCCAAGAGTTTGCCTTACGCATACGGCTTCGAAGACCCCGGTGAATTCGACTGCTGGACCATGTTGAATTGCGATGACGGTTCAACCATCTCCCATAGCTCCGCTTACGAAGGACAATATGGCTTTGGTTTCCATTGGAACTACAATCCGCCCCAATACCTCATTTCACCCAAGTTTGATGGAACCACAGGCATGAACGTGTCGTTCAACTACAAGAACGCTTCGAACGACTGGCCTGAGACTTTCCAAGTGGGTTATTCCACAACCACAAAATCGCCTAATGCCTTCATCTGGGGCGAGGAAGTGACCGCCAATGACCTAACTTGGCATCTTTATGAAGCGTCCTTCCCCATAGGCACCAAATATGTCGCTGTCAAACTCAATTCTTACGACGAGTATTATCTTTATCTCGACAACTTCAACTTCGAACCGATCCTTTCGAATATCTTCCTCACCGACGGCTACTGGAACGACGGCGACAACTGGAATATCGGCGAAGTGCCCGAAGAAGGCAGCGATGTCATCATCCAAGCGGATGCTGTCATCCCCGAAGGTTATACTGCTTACGCATGGGATGTTACCCTCGACGGCGGCAGCATCACCGTTGAAGACGGCGGCCAACTTTGGCATCGTACAAGCGGCCTTGTGGTTACCATGAAGAAAAACATCGTAGGCTACGGCAACGCGAACAACCAGGACCACTATTACCTGCTCGCCTCCCCGTTCATTGAGGACATACCTGTACCGACAGCAATGACCTCCCCAGGCTGCGACTTGTATAAGTTCAACGAGAATTATCCGAATGCCGAGTGGCGCAGCAGCAATCAAGATCCTATCGACGAGCTTGAACAGCTTGAGGGTTATCTTTTTGCCAGCCCCAATGACCAGGAGCTATCGCTGACGGGCAGTACAATGATGTCAGGCTCATATAATCTCCCCAATGTGCCTTATAATGAGAATCCAAACAACACCTTCAACGGATGGCGCCTCTTGGGTAATTTCCTCACCTGCGACATTTATATCTATGAGCAAGACGATGATGAATACATACCAATGGATGTCATGGTCTACAACGAAGAGGGTGAAAAGGTGACGCTTTCGGCTGGGCCTATCCCACCGATGAGTGCCTTCTTTGTAAAACTGACGGAAACGACGGATATCTTTTTCACCTGGTATCCCATATCCTATGCAAGGCCGGCAGGCGCCCTCAAAGGCAAGTTTACCGTGAATAGCAATGGCGACCAAGTGCGGTTCTCGCAAGGCAACCTGCAATACATCGGTAGTGCCAGCACGCCTTACTGGAAGTTTGCCGACAAACAGTGGGAGACATTGGGCAACAATGGACAAGGCAGTACGAGCCAAAACGTCGACCGCGACCTCTTTGGCTGGGGCACGAGCGGCTACAACCATGGCGCCGTTTGTTACCAACCTTGGAGCACGAGCCAAACAAACAGCGACTACTTTGCCTATGGCAACCGTTACAGGGACCTCAATTACTCGACAGGCCAGGCCGACTGGGGTTACAACACAATACGTAACGGCGGCAACCAAGAAAACAGCGGATGGCGCACACTGACCAACGACGAATGGACCTATATTCTCACTGGACGTAATACTCCTTCAGGTATCCGATTTGTTTTGGGTAG
>JAEEGI010026319.1_pt1 | contig 11209 bp, 6 predicted proteins | sample 8958751 | NCBI WGS metagenome assembly JAEEGI01 (sample SAMN16246545, study PRJNA631951) | gut metagenome | biome: gut microbiome; feature: rumen; material: KS-attached | host: Bos | place: Iran: Karaj | collected 2018-10 | reverse complement strand
CTTAACGGTTTTTTATTTATATTTATTTTTTTTTCTAAATCTTTATTTAAATGTTTTTTATTTATTGATGAATTATTATTTTTTATACTATTTGATAATGTTTTATTTCTTATTTTATCACTAAAATTTTTCATTATTTCATTTTTAGTTGAAAATTTTTCTCTATTTGTTAAAGGTGTTTTTTTACTATCATTAAAATCACTTGATTTTATTTTTTTATGTATAATTTTTTTATAATTTTGAATTGATATTTGAGTAAAAAACAATTTATTTTTTTTAAGTGTTAAATTTGAATTTGAATTCGATAAATTTTTATTTTGATTTAAAATACTTTTTTTATTATTATTTACTTTTGATTTATAATATTTATTATTATTAACTAATTTTTTTTCTTCAATTGCTTTTATTGTAATATTATTTATATTTTTATTATTTACATTATTTGATAAAAGATTATTTATTAATAAAGGTTTATTATTTTTATTATTATGAGTATAAGAAGAAATATAAATTGTATTATTATTATATTTTTTATCATCTTTATTAATTTTATTTTTTCTAATATTAACTTTATTAGAATTATTAAGTAAATTTTTATTTTTATTTAAAGAAGAAATATTATTTTTTTTATAATTAGATATTTCATTAATCAATTTTTTATTATTTCTTCCTTTTAAATTACTATTATTCTTAGAAATATTTTTATAGTTATTTTTCCCTTTATTTATTTTTTTAATTTTTTCTTTTTCAGCTTTTTCAATCATTTTAACGACATCATCAAATGTATTAGAAATATCATTTTCATTATTATTTAACCCAAAAAATCTTTTTACTCCTGAAGTATCAGTTTGATTTAATATAGAATCAATAGCTTTATCATTAAAAATTAAATCATCAATTAAATTATGATTATATTTACTAAACAATTTTTTTTCTTTTTCATATTTTAATTCTTGCTGATCATCAATTATTTTTTGTTTTTTCTGAATATTATTATAAATATATTTTGATTCAGGTAAAATTATATAATTAGGAAAAATAACAGATGAATTTTCATAATATTCAAAAATTTTAGGTAAACATTGCATACAATTTTCAATTGAATAAATTTTATGAAGAAATTCTAGATTATCTTCTTTTATTAAATAATCTTTAAATTCTGATACTATATGAGTATTTTCATTACATATTATTTCATTTATTACTTTTTTATTATAAAAATTTTCATCATTTGAATATTTATTCTTAAATTTTTTATATATTTTTTTTTCCAATTCCATATTTATATCATATAATCTTTGTTTTATAAATTTTTTATTTGATGACCTTTTTATTTTTGCACTTTCTGATTTTGATTTTAATAAATTTGTATTTAGGGTTAAATTTGGAATTGAGTTTTTTACATTTTGCCAATTTTTATTAGAAGAAAAAGAATTTTTTATTGTTTTCATTTAAAAAATTATTTATATATTAATAAAAAATAATTTTTACTTTCACTAGCCAAAAAATAAAATATAATTAATTTAAAAAATAATCGTTAAATAAAAAAATCCAAAAAAGGAAAAGAAAATTTTATAAATAAAAGTAAAATAAATAAATTCTAATATATAAACTTAAATGCTAATTTAAGACATTTATCAAATAATTGTTTATTTCCTTAAAATATAAAAAAATTACCTTAAATGAATAAATAAAAATTTTATTTATGTTCGAAAAAACTTTCTAAAGCGAAACATAAATTTCTAATATGAAAAACATTATTATTTCCTTTATATAATTCATTATATTTATTAATTAAATTTTCAATAATATCATTACAAATATCTTCATCATAAATTAATTTACTTTTTATCATTTCAGAAAAATATTGTGATAATTGATTATAATTAATTTCTTCGGAATCTTCATCTAATAATAAATATAATAAAAATTTAAATTTAATAATCATATTATCATCATAAAGTTTTAAAATTTTTGAAAAACAATTTAAATAACTATCAAAATCACATTTATGACCTTTATAAACTAAATTTCTTAAAGTATCTTCATAAATTTTTTTTTCTGAAATTCCTTTTTTTAATAAAAATATTTTAGTTAAATTTAAAAACATTTTATCTTCACAAAATAAAGTATTTTCAGAAGTTTTTTTAATTTTAATATAAATTTCAAGCATTTTTCTTAAGTATAAAATATTCATTTTTTTGGTGTGATTTTTGAATTCATTTTTACTCAAATTATTTTTAAATTGTTCATATTCATTATCAAAAGAATCAGTTCTATATTTTTTTTTTAAAGAAGAATTGTTTGTTGGTCTTAAAGAATCATTTAAACTCATATAATTAGATTTATTATTTATTATTCCTCCTATACTTGATGTTAAAGTTCTTGGTGTTTCATATAAAATATTATCATCAAATACTATATCTTCATTTTTATTTTCAAACAATGTTTGATTTATTGATATTAAATCAAAATATCCTTTTTCTTCTTTATTAATGTTATTTTCTAATATTTCTTCTTTTTTTAATAAATTTATATAACTTTCATATTCTTCTTTTTTATTATATAGTATATTTTTCATTGGTAAAATTGCACTTTGTTCGAATTTTAAAATATTATTTCCTTCTTCTTTTTCATTTTCTTCACTAAACTCTTTTTTTATAAATAAACAATTTTCATCTATATTTAATAATTTATTTTCAATTGAAAAAGAAATTTGACTTAAAGGAATATAAGATTGTAAAGTTGGATTTATTAATTTAGTTAAAGGACTATCTTCATCTTCAATTTCTTCATCAGTACTTTCATCATTTTTTTTCTTTAGAAGTCTTTTTTTTTTATTCTTTTCTTCTTCTTTTAAAATTTTCTCTATTTCAATATCTTGTAATTTTTTTATTTCCTTATTTTTATTTATTAAATTATTCTGAATATCTAAAAGTAAACTAACTTGAATTATCATTTGTTTATTAAAATCGTTTTTATTTTTCTCTCCACTTATAAAAGAAGATATATTTGAAGTTAAACTTTGAGTTAAAGAATTATAAAAATCAACGTCAGTCATTTGAAGGAAAAAAATTAAATAATATTTATTGTTCCCAATAAAAAATAAAACAAAAATCAAATAAAAAAAATAAAAAACTTAATTAAAAACATAAAAAAAAGAAAAAATGACAATTTTTCTAATTCAATTTTATCATAATTATATCAAAATCCCAAAATTCAAAAGTGATATAAATAGAAACAGAAGAAAATAATATAATAAAAGTATCACACCATCATAAACAGAAGAATAAAAATAATAAATTAATCATATATTAAAATAAAAAAATCCAAAAATAGAATTTTATTTATTAACATTAAAAGATATGAATAATGAGCTTGTTGTTTTAATAATATATCATATTATGTTTCAGATTTAATTAAACATTATAGTCTTTCAAAAAAATCTTTCACTATAAGAAATAATACATTATGAATCTTCATATTCAATTATATATATTGATAATGTATATTTTCTTCAACTTATTGTAAAAAATTATAGGTTTATCACATAAATCTACTTTAAGTCCAAATATAACATCTAAAAAGAAAAATAAATTAATTCAATGAAACATGTTAATGATGATAAAAAAAATAGAGTAAATAAAAATTATAAAAAATTTAGTTTTATTTTTAATAGGAAATTCCATAATAATAGAGAAATTAATAAATTTAGAATTTATATTAATAATAATCACATTATAAATAAATTAGTGGAGAAATTTTTTTAAGTATTATTTATTTTTTCTCATTTTATACTTTCATATTTTCAAAATATAATAAAAATTAAAAAAATAAAATTCATTTAAAAATATTACAAATTCTTTTTTAAATGAATAAATTGATAAATTAAAAATTTATAAAAAAATAAAAATTTAATTATTTTTTATTTTTCGCTTTCGTTATTAAGAAAATTTTTATAAGAAAAATTAAACATATCTTTTAAATCATCATCTAAACTACTTTTAATTTTATTAATTAAATCAGAATTTATTTTAACATTATTTTTATTAATTTGTTTTTTTTCATTATTTTTTTTTTCAGAAGAATAATTATTAACAAAATTATTTTCATTGAATTTATTTGGAGATTGACTTAAAGTAATATTATTAGTTCTTGATAAAGTATATAAAGATTTATGTGATTTTCTTAATAAAGAATAATTTTTATATATTTTAATTTTTTTTTGTTTAAAATTATTTTTTGATATTTTAATATTTATACATTCATCAATTATTTTTTTTATTGAATTTGATGAATGAAAAGTAGATTGATTATTATTTTTTTTATTTAAAATTGAATTAAATTCATTTATAAATTTATTTTTCATTTCATTATATTTATTTTTATCTAAAATATTTTTTAAGTTATCAAAAAGAAATAAAACTCCTTTTTCATAAGAAATAATAATTTCTTCTTTATTTATTTCATTAATATTATTTTCTAAATTTTTTTTTGATGAATTATTCTTATTAAATATTTCTTTATATAAAATTGAATTTGATGTTGTTAAACATTTTTTATAATGATTTTTATTTAAATTATTTCCTTCATGATATTTTTGTAAAAGAGGTTTTTTTATTTGATTTATTGTATTTATTGTTATATTTTTATTTCGAAATGTTTTATAATTTTTTTCATATGTTTGCTTTTGATTTATTTTTTTTTTTGAATTCGAATTTTTTGAATTTTTGTTTTGAGGAAAAATTAAAGAATTAGTTTTAAACATTTTTTTTTTACTTTTAAAAATATTTTTTTTTCTTTTTTTAATTATCAATATTTTACAAAGTAAATTTTAAATAAAAAAAATTATTATTTATAAAGATAAAAAAAATATTATTTTAAAATCCAATTTCCATTAAAATGTTTTTTATAATTTCTTTTGTTTTTTTTTCACTTCCATTTAAATGAAACATTTTTAAAATATTTTTTCCAGAAATAAAAGAAATTTCAATAGAAATTGAATTTTGATTTTCATTTATTAAAAAATGATAGTCATCATTTTTTTTTAAATTATATTTTTTTTCTTCACATAATAAATTTAATTTTTCTATAATTTCTTTGTTTGAAAAATTAGAAGAACAAAAAGCAAAATCTTTTTTATTTGAATTTAAAGTTAATAATATATTATTTTTATTATTATTATTTATTTTAGAAAAAGGAGAATTTTTCTTTTTTTTACTAATTATTTTTTTTTGAGTTTCTTCATTTAAAAATAATTTCTTTTTAGAAATTTTATTTTTCATATTTTTTGAATCTTTATTATATTGATTTTTTCCTTTTGAATTTTTAGATAAATTAATAAAAGTAGTGATTAAAAATTTATTATTATTATTTTTTTGATAAATTTTTTCTTTAAATAAATTATAACCTTGATTAGAATGAAAAGAAGATCTTAATTTTTTATCACTAAAATAATTATTATTAATTTGAGTAAAAATAATATTTTTTTCATTATTTTTAATCTTAGCAATATTAGGACTTCTACTTGAATTAATATTTAAATAAATTTCTTTTGATTTATTTTTCATTTTACTTTTATTTAAATTATAACTTTTTTTACTTTGTTTATTTTCATTTTGATTTAAAAAATTTGAAACTGCTCTTTTATGAGAATTAATATTTTGAATTGTATTATTTGCATTAATATTATTTTCTAATGTTAATATTGATGATGTTATTATTGATAACGATTTTTTTTTATGAGTTTTTAAATTATTTTGAATTTTTATTGTTGAAATTACACTTTTTCTTTTTTTCTCTTTACTATGATTTATTGAACTTTTATCCATTAAATTTATTGTATTTGAAGGAACAAATGATAATTTTAAATTATTTACATTTGTTAAATTTGGATTTGATGATGTTAAAATATTTTTTTTTGGAATTGGAAAAAATAATAAATTATTCTTTCTTTCTATTGATACTGATGTATCTATTATTTTTCTTACATTTCTATTTGTTAAAGAATATTTTATCGAATTCATTAATTGTTTATATCTTTGAATAAAATTTTTCTCATTTTTTATATTACCTTTCTTATTCATTTCACTTTTTAATATTTTTCTCTTGTTTGAATTTTTTTGTAATTCTATTGAAAATGAATTTATTATAAAATTTTCATTGATTATTTTTGATTTATAAGGTGATATTTCTTTTTCTTTTTTTTCATTGTTTATTATGTTTTTATTTAAATTTTCATTTATTTGATTTACTATATTTATCTTTGTAATATTATTTTTATATATATTAATATTATTAGTAGTATTCTCTTTATTAGGAGAAGTGAAAGTATCTTCTTCACTTATTTTATCTATATTTAAATTAGAAATATTATCATTATTGTTGTTATTGTCATAATTATTATCATTATTCTCTTTATTATTCTCATAATTATTTTCATAATAATTATTCTCTTTACTATTCTCATTATTATTTTCGTGATTATTTTCATAATAATTATTATCATTATTAATATCATTGTTATCATAATTATTATCTTTATTATTCTGATTATTATTATTATTATTCTGATTATATAATTTATCTCTTTCATATTTTTTAACTAGTAATTTATATATGGTAGTAATTTCATTAAAATTATTATTCTTAATATTATTAATAATATCCTCTTCACATTTCCCATTAACTAAATTCTTAGAAATCATATCTTTAACAACAAAATCATAAATTTGAAAAGAATCATATGAATAAACCTGATTAAAATACCTATTATAAAAATTAATAAATTTCATTTTTAAAAAACCTTTTTGTAGAAATTTATGTTTTTTAATATCATTAATTTTAATTCTTTTTTTAGGATTTCCGATTAAAATTTTATTAATTAAATCTTTACATTCAAAGCTTAAATGATCAGGAAGATCAAATTTTCCTAAAACTACTTTTCTATAAATATTTTCATTATCATCATCTTCAAAAGGTAAAAATCCAGAGACCATAGCAAATAAAACAATACCAGAAGACCAAATATCAACATCAATACCATAATATTTTTTTCCTAATATCATTTCTGGAGCTGCATAACAAGGACTTCCACATGAAGTTTCTAATAATTCATTCTTTTTATTTTTATATATATTAGCTAATCCAAAATCTATTATTTTTATTATTTCATTATTATTTGTTAATAATATATTTTCTGGCTTTAAATCTCTATGTGCTATTTTTTTTTTTTTGTGAATATATTCAATTGAAAATATTATTTGAATAAAAAAAAATGATGCAGTTTCTTCATCTAAATAATTATTTTCTACTATATATGAAAATAATTCATTTTCTGCATATTCCATTATTATATAATAATTCATTTCTGTTTCTATTATTTCATATAATGATATTATATTTATGTGGTTAAAAGTTTTTAAAAATTTTATTTCTTTCATTATATTATTTAAATCTTCTTTGTCATTTAATTTTGACTTTTCTAATATTTTTATTGCTACTAATTCATTTGTTGGAATATTTTTTGCTAATTTAACTTTTCCAAATGTTCCTTCTCCTATTGTCTTTATTATCTCATAATCACCTATTTTTGATATTGTTTTTCTATATTTTGGAATTTCAATGTTTTGATTCATTTTTTTAAATTTTTTATTTTTGAAAAAAATATATTTTTTTTAAGAAATAATTATTTAGTTTTATATTTTTATAATGAAATAAGAAAAACAAAATAAACATAAATAAATAATATTATAAATGTTAAAAAAAAATTTTTATTAAATATATTAGATAATCCCTTTTATAAGTATATTATTTACCTTTTATATTGTATATTACATTTAATTATATTTTTTTGTGTAATATAATTAGATTTAATTTTTCATTTTTTTAAATATTTTAATAAATCATGTCTGAAGATATAGAAAAAATAAATTTAGTAAAACAGTATTTATATCCATTCAAATTTACAAATAATAAAACATTAATAGTAAATTTTTTAACAGAAGTATATGCAAATATATATTATAGATGTAATAATAATTTTGATTCATATACTTTTCAAGAAGTAATAAATTTACCAATGATAATATCAGATAAAATCTTTTTAGCTTTAACAAAAAATAAAATAATAACTTTAAATAAATTTTCAACAGGAATTTATGATTTATTTTTTTTTCCAATTAATAAAAAAATAGAATTAATTTTTGACATTTTAGATTTTGATAATGATAAAGTAATAAATAAATATGATGTGTTTTTAATACTTTCTCACTTTCATTTAATTGATAATTCATCAGATTTAATTATCTTACTTGAAAATTTACTTGATAATTTTTTTGAAGAATCAAATATTTTATCTAAAGATGATTTAATTAATTTTTGTAAAACAAAAAATTCAGATATTTTTTTCCTTATGATTTTCTTTTTAAATGCTTATATTAATTTAATAAGAGATGATGAATTGAAACAATATGGTTTATCAATTAATTATTCTAAATTTGAAAATTCAGAAAATTCAAATAATAATAATTTTTGTGATTATGAAAATTTATTAAATTACAAAGTAACAAATTATCTAATTAATTATTTATCTAAAATCACAATTTCAAATGTAAATTTATCAAAAATAAAAGTATATATCAATAAAATATATAAAAGTGAAAATGATGAAAAAAATATAAGTTCAGAAGAAGATAATGAAGAATTAGAAGATTTAAATAATTTCGAAAATGATATGATTGATTGTATTATAGGATTATCAAAGCCAATAAATATAGAACCAAAATCTTTTGAAACAAAAGGTAATGAAAGTGATATTCACACAACAACTTTTTCTAAAGATGATAGTTATAATTCTCCTGACAGATATAGCAAAAAAATTACTTTTAATTGTGTCAAAAGTAATTTTTCATTAAAAAAAACATTTAATAATATTTTAAAACATTCTTCTTCTTTAGAATATAATTCAAATAAAAAATTCATTGAGGATGAAAAAAATAATTGTGTTGAAGGAAAAGAAATTATTTTATTTAAATTTAAAAAAGGAATTAAATCTAATAAAACAATAAAATTACTTTTAGTCAATTATTATCTTTTTTATTATAAATTAAGTAGAAGTAATTTTTTATTTAAAAAAGTTATTCCAATTTTTTCTTTATTTCCTAAAATTTCAAAATCAAACGATAATATTTATTTAAAATTTATAAGTACTGTTCATAATCACGAAGTAATATATTCATTTTATAATAAAAATAATTTAGAAAATTATAAAGAAATAATCAATTTTTATAATTTCTTTCGTAAAAATTCTCATTATAAAGATATTAATCAGGATTATATTTTAAAAAAAGAATTAGGAAATGGAAAGTTTGGTCATGTATTTTTAGCAGAAAGAAAAATAGATTTAAAGGAATTTTCAATAAAATTAGTTAATAAAAAACACCCTAGTGAAGAGGAATATAAAATAAATAGATGGGAAAGTACAATATTTACTTCTTTAATGAATATTCATAATTCAAATATAATAAAAGCATATAAAAAATATGAAAATGAAAAGAATATTTTTTTTATTTTTGAATTTGTGAGCGGACATGATTTAAGAACATATATGAAAATATATAATTATAATAATAATATAAATTCAACAAGTAATATAATAAATATATCAATTCAAATAATAAATGGAATAAATACTTTACATAAATATGGAATTATTCATAGAGATATAAAACCATCAAATATAATGGTATATGATAATAATATATATTTAAATAAAACAGGAAAAGGAAATATTAAAATAATTGATTTTGGTTTAAGTAAAATATTAGGTAAATATGAAACTACTGAAGAACCTTATGGAAGTTTATGTTTTAAAAGTCCTGAATTAATTAAACATATTCCTTATGATTTTAAAATTGATACTTGGAGTATTGGTTGTACTATATATTATTTAGTTTATAAAGAATTACCTTTTGAAAAAGGAAATAAAAACCAAATTAAACAAAGTATTATTTCTAAAAATATTACATTTTATAATAACATTATTGTTAATGAATGTAATTATATTAAAAAATTTGAAGATAATGAATTTTATAGTAATTCTAGATTTTTATATTCTCTAATGAAAGATTGTTTAGAAAAAAAATATGAAAATAGATTATCAGTAAGTGAATTATATTTAAAATATATGGGACAATATAGAAAAAATTATTGTTAAATAAATTTATAAATATTTTCTGTTATTATTTTGATTAAATGTATTAAAGTTAAATTTTTGTACTTTTCGATATAAATTAAATTAATTCAAATTTATTTAGTATATATAAATTCTTTTTGGAAAAGAAATATTTAAGTTATTTCTCTTAATTATAATTTTTAAAATTATGTATATATGTTAAAAATTAAAAAAAATTTTTTTAAAATTATAAATAAAAAATAGTATTAAAAAAATGAAAAAAACAAATGAAAATGATTCAGAAGAAGATAGTGAAGAAGAAAACGAAGAAAAAAGAAATTTAGAATTATATTTAGAAGATAACATAGATAAAAATATAGAAAGAATGGAAAAAAAAGTTGAAAAATATGATAAAGAAGTGAAAAAACAAATAGCACTTTCAAAAAATGGACAAAATAAAGAAAAGCATAAAAAAGAAGCAATAAGTGCTTTAAAGAAGAAGAAATTTTATGAAAAAAATTTGAAAAAATTACAAGATAAAAAATTGACAATTGAAATAAAAATTATGGATATTGATATAAAAAAACAAAAAAAAGAATTAAAAAAAATTACAAATGATTTTAAAAGAAAAGTTGCAATTTTAATTAATCCTGATAGTCAAATTGCTAATATTCAAGAAGATATTGGAAGTGAAGATGGTTTTGAAAAATTAAATATTGATATGAGTGAAGAAGAAGTTAATAAACAATATAATCAAATTATTTCTTTACCTGAAGTTAAAGAAGCTTCAGAACAATTAAATATGTTTAAATATATTTTCCAAAGTGATTAATTTTATAAAAAATAATTATTTGATTTATAGAGAAATTTGTCATTCTTAGTTTTTTTATTTTTTATTTAATTTATATTTATTTTTTTTTTTGGATTTCATTATAAAAAATTTTTCAAAAATTTTTCCTTATTTAATATTATCTTTCTTATCACTTAAATCTAAAATTTATATTATTTATAATAATATTTACAATAAATTAAATT
>JAEEGI010026316.1_pt1 | contig 11210 bp, 9 predicted proteins | sample 8958751 | NCBI WGS metagenome assembly JAEEGI01 (sample SAMN16246545, study PRJNA631951) | gut metagenome | biome: gut microbiome; feature: rumen; material: KS-attached | host: Bos | place: Iran: Karaj | collected 2018-10 | reverse complement strand
TGGGGTTTATAAACACATTGGAGGAAGTGCTGAATAAGGAGAAACCCACACACATAGGCATTGCTTTCGATCCTTCAGGACCTACTTTCCGTCATGAACTTTTTGAGCAATATAAGGCACAACGAGAAGAAACACCAGAGGTTATCCGTCAATCAGTTCCCATCATCAAGGAGATTATCAAAGCCTATAATATCCCCATTTTAGAGGTGAAAGGCTATGAAGCGGATGATGTTATCGGCACTTTGGCAACGAAAGCTGGGAAGGAAGGTATCACCACTTATATGCTGACGCCCGATAAGGATTATGGCCAATTAGTGAGTGATAATGTTTTCATGTATCGACCAAAACACAGTGGTGGATACGAAGTCATGGGCATTCCTGAAGTGAAGGAAAAGTTCGGCATCGAGGATACTAAACAAGTGATCGACTTCTTGGGATTGATGGGAGATGCTTCTGATAATATTCCTGGATGTCCTGGTGTCGGAGAGAAAACTGCGCAGAAACTGATTGCTGAATTTAGAAGTGTGGACAATCTGCTTCAGCATACTGATCAACTAAAGGGAGCACTAAAGACTAAGGTCGAGGAGAATGTAGATAAAATAAAGTTGTCGTATTTCCTTGCTACCATCAAACGAGATGTACCTATTGAGCTTGATATGGATGCTCTCAAAACAGTAGCACCAAATCTGGAGGAGATAAAACGACTGTTTGGCGAATTGGAATTTCGTACATTATATAATAAGGTGGCGGAAAGAAATGCGGGTACTCCCCTACCCTCACCTTCCGCAGCACCATCGATGGGTGATCTTTTCGGAGGACCACTCTTCGAACAACCAAGTGTCGAAAACCAAAAATCAGCTCCTGTTCAAGGCGATTTGTTTGCAATATTTCCGTCCGAAGGGCAAGGAAACGCAGAAAATTCGATTCTCGCAAGCTTAAATTCTTCAGATTTTGACTATCAACTCATTGATTCTGAGGAAAAAAGAATCGAAATTCTGAAAAAACTTTTGTCAGCAAAAATCGTCGCAATAGATACAGAAACAACTAATACAGAGCCAATGAAGGCAGAATTGGTGGGCATGAGCTTTAGCGATGCTGAAAATCGCGCTTACTATGTTCCTGTGCCTTCGAATGAGGAGGAAGCTCGAAAAATCGTCGAGAGCTTCAAGCCGCTTTTCGAGAATGAGGAAATTCTGAAGGTTGGACAAAACATCAAATACGACATCATCGTACTTGGTCAGTATGGTGCAGAGGTGAAAGGTCCCCTATTCGACACCATGCTCGCGCACTATGTCCTGCAACCAGAACTTCGCCACAATATGGATTACCTTGCGGAAGTCTATCTCCACTACAAGACCATCCATATCGACGAGTTGATTGGTCCTAAGGGAAAGAACCAAAAAAGCATGCGCGACCTTTCTCCTTCTGAAGTGTATAAGTACGCCTGTGAGGATGCGGATGTGACTCTCAAACTTTACCATATTCTGAAAGAGGAACTGAAGAAGTACAATGTCGAGGATTTGTTCTATCAGATCGAGATGCCATTGGTGCCCGTCTTGGCAAATATGGAAAGTAATGGAGTGTTGATAGATACTGAATCCCTGAAACAGACATCTGTGCAATTCACCAAACGCATGGAAGAAATCGAGCGCGAAATTTATGAATTGGCAGGACAGTCGTTCAACATCAGTTCTCCAAAACAAGTGGGCGACATTCTCTTCGAGAAACTGCACTTGTTGGAGAAACCTAAAAAGACCAAAACGGGACAATATGTCACCAATGAAGAAATCCTGCAAAGTCTGCGCAACAAGCATGAGATCGTTGGAAAAATCCTTGATTACAGAGGACTGAAGAAGTTGCTTGGCACTTATGTAGATGCCCTACCCCTTCTGATTAATCCAAAGACTGGGCGCATACATACCTCATTCAATCAGGCAGTTACGGCCACGGGGCGTTTAAGTTCTAGTGATCCGAATTTACAGAATATCCCTATCCGTGATGAAGACGGAAAGGAAATCCGCAAAGCCTTTATTCCAGATCCTGGATGCGAGTTCTTCTCTGCAGATTACTCGCAGATAGAGCTTCGCATCATGGCACATCTCAGTGGCGATGCCAACATGATCGACGCTTTCCAACATGGGTATGATGTGCATGCAGCCACATCAGCGAAAATCTATAAAGTGCCCATTGAGGAAGTCACAAAGGATATGCGACGCAAAGCGAAGACAGCCAATTTTGGGATTATCTATGGCATTTCCGTTTTTGGATTGGCAGAACGTATGAACGTGGAACGCAAAGAAGCCAAAGAACTCATCGATGGCTATTTCGAGACCTATCCGCAAATTCAGGATTACATCGAGCAAAGCAAGCAATTTGCAAAGACTCATGGGTATGTGGAAACCATCTTCCATCGCAAACGCTATCTGCCAGATATCAATTCCCACAATGCCACTGTGCGTGGATATGCAGAGCGAAATGCTGTGAATGCACCTATTCAAGGAAGTGCTGCTGATATCATCAAAGTAGCAATGGCGCGAATCTATGAACGCATGAAAAGTAACAATTTGAAATCCAAGCTATTGTTGCAAGTGCATGACGAATTGAATTTCAGCGTACCTACTGAGGAAAAGGCAATTGTGGAAAAGATAGTAAGCGAGGAAATGGAGCAGGCATACTTGATGAAAGTGCCATTAAAAGTAGAGTTTGGATGGGGAGAAAATTGGTTGGAAGCACATTAAAGTTACAGATAGTAAGACGCTTTTTCGAGAAAAAAGATAAAATTTGACATTCTGATAGAAATTTTTTCATGAAAATGTTGTTTGTATCAAAAATGGTTGTAACTTTGCATCGCATTTGAGCGAAACAAGCTTACATAATGTAAGCAATAAACTGATTCCAACTTATATCATAATCTATACTCTTTAAAACATCAGAAAAGGTCAGAACGTTCGTTTCTGGCCTTTTTTATTTCTATTGTTCCACGCAACCAATCTAAAGATTAGAACAATGCCTAAAATGACTAAATATGGGGGATTATTTCTCTAGTTAGAAAAAATTTTTTTCCTCGTTAGAAAAATAGTTTTTCTGTGTGTAGGAACAAATTTTCCATAACGAAGGAATTTTGACAGCAGAATTAGAACAATTATAATATCGTGGAACATTTTATAGAAAGTGTGGATTTTTTGATTATATTTGTAACGAAAAACAAAATCGCAAAAAATGATAGAAGAAGAAAAACACATCGTCTTGAAAAGAACCTGGTATGACTGGATACTCGAGATCCTTTCATGGGGGAGTTTGCTTTATGGATTGCTGCCATTATGGTTATACAGCAAAATACCAGAAACAGCAAAGATTCCAATAAGTTGGATGATGAATGGAGAAGTAAGGAAATGGGGAGATAAGAAAACCATACTGATAATCGTTTTCTTGACTATTGGTATTTTCCTGTTACTCCTTTTCTTGGAGCGAAACTATAAATCCTTGAATTATCCAGTGAAAATCACTGAGCAAAATCGCATTCCTCTATTTCGTGAAGGAGTGAGATTGGCTCGTGAACTTCGTTTTCTGGGAACATTTTTTGGAGCATTCCTAGCAAACATGATATGCTATACCGCTCTTGAAAACCCTATTCCTAATAGTCATTACATCCTGATCTTAATTGTAATTGCCCTTTTTGTTTCTACCGTTTACCACATTTTTAAGATGTACAAAGAAAGATAAGATTTTTTTCACTATCTTCGCACATTATTTATAAATAGAAACTGAATATGGCATTACAATGTGGTATAGTTGGTTTGCCAAATGTGGGTAAATCAACACTTTTCAATTGCCTTTCAAGTGCAAAGGCTCAAGCAGCAAATTTCCCTTTCTGTACCATAGAACCTAATGTGGGAGTCATCACAGTTCCTGATGAACGACTTGGCAAATTGGCAGAATTGGTACATCCTGGACGCATAGTGCCTGCCACTGTGGAAATAGTGGACATCGCTGGTCTTGTGAAAGGCGCCAGTAAGGGTGAGGGACTTGGCAATAAGTTCCTGGCCAATATTCGAGAAACGGATGCCATTATCCATGTGCTTCGTTGCTTCGACGATGGCAATGTGACGCATGTGGATGGTACCATAAACCCTGTGCGCGACAAGGAAATCATTGATACAGAACTGCAACTGAAGGATTTGGAGACAGTGGAAAGTCGCATCCAGAAAGTGCAGAAGATGGCCACTACTGGTGGCGATAAGGAGGCCAAGATCACTTATGGGGTGCTGATGAAATACAAGGAGGCTTTGGAACAAGGAAAATCGGCTAGAACGGTGGAATTTGACACCAAAGATGAGCAGACAGCTGCCAAAAACCTCTTCCTTCTGACCTCCAAACCAGTGCTTTATGTCTGCAATGTGGATGATGCCAGTGCAGTGAATGGCAACCATTATGTAGATGAAGTTCGTGAAGCCGTGAAGGACGAAAACGCTGAGATTCTGGTGATTGCAGCAAAGACAGAAGCAGACATCGCTGAATTGGAAACCTACGAAGACCGCCAGATGTTCCTCGAAGAACTTGGTTTGAAAGAATCTGGTGTGAATCGTTTGGTGAAGACGGCCTTCCACATGCTGAATCTGGAAACCTTCATTACTGCTGGTGAGATGGAAGTGAAGGCGTGGACCTATCGAAAAGGGTGGAAGGCTCCGCAATGTGCAGGTGTCATTCATACGGATTTCGAGAAGGGCTTTATCCGTGCAGAAGTCATTAAGTATGAGGACTATATCCACTATGGCAGTGAGGCGGCTGTTCGTGAAGCTGGTAAGCTGAATGTGGAAGGAAAGGACTATGTGGTACAAGATGGCGACATCATGCACTTTAGATTTAATGTCTAAAATAACTGAAATACTGAAATTGAAATTGAGATAATGAAAGCACTTTTATTGTATATCAACTGGAATCCAGATCCAGTGTTTCTTAACATCGCTGGTAATTTCTCTATCCGTTATTACGGATTGCTGTGGGTAGTAGGCATCTTATTGTCGTATCTGATGGTGCGCCAACAATACATCGATCGTAAAATCGATGAGAAGAAGTTCGATCCCTTGTTCTTCTATTGCTTCTTTGGCATGATCATTGGTGCCCGTTTAGGACATTGCCTTTTCTATGAGCCCGAGTACTACATGAATCATGTGGCAGAGATGTTCCTTCCAGTAAAATTCCTGCCAGATGGCGGATGGAAATGGATTGGTTATCAAGGACTTGCCAGTCATGGCGGTACACTCTGTTTGATCATCGCCTTGATACTTTATAGCAGAAAATACAAGATACACATTGTGGATATCTTTGATATCATCGCCATTGCCACACCTATCTGCGCCTGCTGTATCCGTTTGGCCAACTTGATGAATTCGGAGATTATCGGAAAACCCACAGATGTGCCTTGGGCTTTCATCTTCGAAAGGGTAGATATGGTGCCTCGTCATCCTGCACAACTCTATGAAGCAATGGCTTATTTCCTCTTCTTCATCATCATGGTGGTGCTTTACAAGAAGCTGAAAACCTATAAGCGTGGTTTCTTCTTTGGATTAGTGCTCACAGAAATCTTCGTTTTCCGCTTTTTTATCGAATTCTTGAAGGAAGACCAAGTGGCATTTGAAGAAGGCATGACCTTCAATATGGGACAACTACTGAGTATCCCATTTGTTATTATCGGCATTTATTTCATGTGCTTCTATAAGGGTAAGCGCATGCGGATGGATGTGCTGGAAGAAGTGAAAGATTAAGGATGAGAAAGGAGTTTTACAGCTATTACGGCTTTGTATGGATGATACTGGGATTCATCAATGTGCTGATGATTCTCTTAGCAGATGAGCATACCAGTCGGCTTCGTTTCTGGCTCTATGTAGTAGCTGCCTGCTTTTTCTTTGCATTGAGCATACACCATTACATCAAATACAAAAGATTATGAAAGAGAACAAAGTTATTAATTTCATTAGTATGGTATTTGCCGGCTTCTTGACAGGAGGTGGATTGTTCCTTATTTTAGATTTCTTTTTCCATAGAGTAGGAGAGGGAATACGTATAGTAGATTGGCTCTATTTGTTACTCGGTATAATATTCTTTTTGCAAGGAGTTCTTCTCAATTATCAAAGATTTAAGAAACAAAATAAGAAAGAATGAAAGACAACAAAGTAATCATCCTTGTGATTAAGTTTTTATCCGTTTTGATGTTTATCTGCGGATTGGCTTTGGTTATAGATGGATTGACTACCCTCATAGGAGAGGGGAGTGGCCTTGTAGATTGGATATATCTATTATGTGGAGCTTGGTTTATCTTCCAATCATGTTACTTCTTTTTTGTGGAAGTGAAGAAGCGTAAAGAAAAAGAAAATAATAAGGAATCATGAAAAAGTTTTTTAATCTATATTTACTATTTCCAATCTATATCATTGGATTTATAGCGGCTACGTATGATTTCTTCTTTTATGAAGGAAGAAGTTCTTGGCACAGTGCTTTTTATGCGCTTATCTTCTTAGGAGCAGCATGGTCAAAGTTCGATGATTACAGAAAACAAAAGGAATTAGAGCATAAAAAGCAGCAATATTCAGAAAAATAACGTAATTTTGCAAGCGTTTTTAAATTAGATAGGTATTATGGAATACAATTTCAGGGAAATCGAGAAAAAATGGCAAAAGCGTTGGGTAGACAACCAAACGTATAAGGTAATAGAAGATGAGAACAAGCAGAAGTTCTATGTGCTCAACATGTTTCCTTATCCATCAGGAGCAGGATTGCATGTGGGACATCCTCTGGGATACATTGCATCTGACATCTATGCACGTTACAAACGTCTGCAGGGCTTCAATGTACTGAACCCAATGGGCTATGATGCTTATGGACTTCCTGCAGAGCAATATGCCATTCAAACTGGTCAGCACCCTGCCATTACTACCGTCAATAACATCAATCGCTATCGCTCACAGCTCGATAAGATCGGCTTCTGTTTCGATTGGGATAGGGAAGTGCGCACATGTGATCCTATCTACTACAAATGGACACAGTGGGCTTTCCAGAAGATGTTCGAGAGTTTCTATTGCAACAAGTGCCAGATGGCGCAACCAATCTCTGAATTGGTAAAGCATTTTGAAGCTAAAGGTACAGAAGGCCTGGATGTGGCTTGTACAGAGGAGATTAGTTTCACTGCTGCTGAATGGAATGCCAAAAGCGAGAAAGAAAAGCAAGAAACCCTGATGAACTACCGCATTGCCTATCTGGGAGAAACCATGGTGAATTGGTGCCCAAAACTTGGAACCGTCCTTGCCAACGATGAAGTAGTAGAAGGTCTCTCCGTACGTGGTGGTTATCCTGTGGAACAGAAGAAGATGCGCCAATGGTGCCTTCGTACGTCAGCATATGCACAGCGTCTGCTCGATGGATTGGACGTAATAGATTGGACAGATTCCCTGAAAGAGACACAACGCAACTGGATTGGTCGCTCTGAAGGTGCAGAAGTACAATTCAAAGTGAAGGACAGCGACATGGAATTTACAATATTCACTACGCGTGCAGATACCATGTATGGCGTTACTTTCATGGTATTGGCACCAGAAAGTGAGTTGGTTCCTCAAGTGACTACTGAAGCACAGAAAGCAGAAGTAGAAGCCTATCTGGACAGAACGAAGAAACGCACTGAAAGAGACAGAATAGCAGATCGCAGTGTAACGGGTGTATTCTCTGGCAGTTATGCCATCAATCCGTTTACTGGTGAAGCCGTACCTATCTGGATAAGCGATTATGTATTAGCTGGCTATGGAACAGGCGCCATCATGGCCGTTCCTGCACATGATAGTCGTGACTATGCATTTGCAAAGCACTTCAATCTGCCTATCGTTCCATTGGTGGAAGGCTGTGATGTCAGTGAGGAGAGCTTCGATGCCAAGGAAGGCATTGTATGCAACTCACCAAAGAGTGGGGTAGAGCCTTATTGCGACCTCAACCTTAATGGTTTGACCATCAAGGAAGCCATTGCTGCTACGAAGAAATACGTGAAGGAGCATCATTTGGGACGCGTGAAAGTGAATTATCGTCTGCGTGACGCCATCTTCTCTCGTCAGCGCTATTGGGGAGAACCATTCCCAGTATACTACAAAGACGGTATGCCTTACATGATTCCTGCAGAATGTCTGCCTTTGGAACTTCCTGAGATTGATGAATATAAGCCAACTGAAACAGGTGAGCCTCCATTGGGACGCGCCACTAAATGGGCTTGGGATGAAGTGAATAAGCAAGTGGTGGAGAATGCGAAGATCGACAATAAGACCATATTCCCTATCGAACTGAGCACAATGCCTGGTTTTGCTGGTTCCAGCGCTTACTATCTGCGCTATATGGATCCTAAGAACGAGGAAGCTCTGGTTTCTCAGAAAGCTGACCATTATTGGAAGAACGTAGATCTCTATGTAGGTGGTACGGAGCATGCCACTGGTCACTTAATCTATTCTCGTTTCTGGAATAAGTTCTTGAAAGATATAGGCGTTTCTGAAATGGAAGAACCATTCATGAAGTTGGTTAATCAAGGTATGATTCAAGGACGAAGCAACTTTGTCTATCGCATCAAGAATACCAATACCTTCGTATCACTAGGATTAAAAGATCAGTATGATGTAACACCAATCCATGTGGATGTGAACATCGTCAGCAACGATATCTTGGATATTGAAGCCTTCAAGAACTGGAATCCTGAGTATAAGACGGCTGAATTTATCCTGGAAAATGGCAAATATATCTGTGGATGGGCCATTGAGAAGATGAGTAAATCCATGTTCAATGTGGTAAATCCTGATATGATTGTTGAAAAGTATGGTGCAGACACATTGCGTATGTATGAGATGTTCCTTGGTCCTGTGGAGCAATCCAAGCCTTGGGATACCAATGGTATCGATGGTGTACATCGCTTCTTGAAGAAATTCTGGACGCTTTTCTATGATCGTAACGACAATTTCTTAGTAACTGACGAAGAACCCACTAAAGAAGAACTGAAATCGCTCCACAAACTTATTAAGAAGGTTACAAGCGATATCGAACAGTTCTCATACAATACCAGCATCAGTGCTTTCATGATTTGTGTGAACGAACTATTCACCATGAAGTGCAGCAAGAAAGCCGTTTTGGAACCATTTGTGATTACATTGGCACCTTTTGCTCCTCATATTGCTGAAGAACTTTGGAGTATTCTTGGACATGATACTTCTGTATGTGATGCTCAGTGGCCTGCTTACAACGAAGATTATTTGAAGGAAAACACTATCAACTATACTGTTTCATTCAATGGTAAGGCTCGTTACAACAAGGAATTTGCCATTGATGCTACGAAGGAAACCATCGAAAAGGAAACCATTGCAGATGAGCGTTCTGAGAAGTGGATGGAAGGTAAGCAAGTGGTGAAAGTGATTGTAGTTCCTAATAAAATCGTTAACATTGTCGTTAAATAATGATGACATTACACAAGCCTACTAAGGCAGACATTATAGCAGAGATCAAGGATATGTTTTTCATTACCCTTGGTCTTTGTTGCTATGCCATCGCATGGGCAGCTTTCATGTTGCCTTACCAAATAACCACTGGTGGTACGACTGGTATTGGCGCTATTATCTTCTACGCAACTGGATTTCCTATCCAGACAACCTATTTTATTATCAATGCCATCCTTATTTTATTTGCCATTAAGTTTTTAGGATTTAAGTTTACACTAAGAACCAGTTATAGTATCGTTTTATTGACATTCTTACTTTGGTGGTTCCAAAAACTTATCAATGGTGAAGATGGTATTCCTCCATTAATACTAGGTGAAGGTCAGGAATTTATGGCTTGTATTATTGGTGCTGTTATTTGCGGTTTTGGATTAGGTATTGTCTTCAATGCTAATGGAAGTACAGGTGGTACAGATATCATCGCTGCCATTGTAAATAAGTACAAGGATGTAAGTTTAGGACGTATGATACAAATCTGCGACCTTATCATCATTGGTTCTTGTTACTTTGTATTCTATGATCTAAAACGCGTCATTTTCGGTTTGGTAACTTTATTCATTATTGGTTATGTTCTCGATTATGTGGTAAATGGTGCCCGTCAAGCTGTTCAATTCTTTATATTCTCTAAAGAATACCAGAAAATTGCTGATCATATCAATAAAGATACACATAGAGGTGTTACTGTATTAGATGGTACTGGATGGTATAAAAAACAACCAGTGAAAGTACTTGTTGTAATGGCATATAAGAAACAGTCAGTAGAGATTTTCCGTCTTATAAAAAGCATAGATCCTAATGCTTTTGTCTCACAAAGTGCTGTCATTGGTGTATTTGGAGAAGGATTCAATCAGATTAAAGCTAAAGTCAAGAAAGACAATAAACAAGAGCCTATTGTATTAGATGGTCAAATGATTTCAGAATAATAAGCATGAAGAAAATAGTATTTGCAACCAATAATAAAAATAAAATACGTGAAGTACGTGAGATTCTTGGTAATCAGATTGAAATATTAAGTCTGGAAGAAATAGACTGTCATGAAGATATTCCTGAGACTTCAGATACCATTGAAGGTAATTCAAAACAAAAAGCAACTTACATAGCTGATAAATACCATATAGATTGTTTTGCAGACGATACAGGCTTAGAAATAGAAGCACTTAATGGTGCTCCTGGAGTATATTCTGCGCGTTATGCTGGTATGGAAAAAGGAGCTGGACATAATCGTAGAAAAGTGCTTGATGAAATGAAAGATAAAGAAAATCGTAAAGCTCGTTTTCGTACAGCCATCTATTTAATCATCAATGGTAAGCATCATTTATTTGAAGGCATAATAAATGGCAGTATTACTTATGCTGAACGTGGATTAGGAGGTTTTGGATATGATTCTATCTTTGTACCAGAAGGCTATGATAAGACTTTTGCAGAATTAGGAGATGAAGTAAAAAATAAAATCAGTCATCGTGCCATCGCTATTCAGAAATTAATAAAGTTTCTTCTCACCAATTAATAAACACTCTATACATTAATATATTCTTTAGTTTAAAAAATAAGAAAAAATAAAATGTATAATATACTTAGTGGTTCATTTGGTGTATAACTTTTTTATTATTTTCTTGCTTTTAAAGTTATTAATAATGTAGAGATAAATATAAATTACTTATTAACTATTTTATAATATATAAAATACTATCATTATGA
>JAEEGI010026315.1_pt1 | contig 11210 bp, 9 predicted proteins | sample 8958751 | NCBI WGS metagenome assembly JAEEGI01 (sample SAMN16246545, study PRJNA631951) | gut metagenome | biome: gut microbiome; feature: rumen; material: KS-attached | host: Bos | place: Iran: Karaj | collected 2018-10 | reverse complement strand
AAGGAAATAGACCGGGTGGAAGACCACTTCGGAGCGAGAGACTTTTACATCGATGCCGACAAGGGCTTCTTCCTAAACGGCGAGCACCTGAAACTACGCGGAGTCTGCCGTCACCAGGACTGGGCCGGAACAGCATCCGCCCTGACCCGGGAGAACCACCTCAAGGACCTGGATATCATCCAGGAAATGGGGGCGAACGCCCTTCGTCTGGCCCAGTATCCGGAAGCGCATTTCATGTTCGAAGAAGCGGACAGGCGCGGATTCGTGGTGTGGGAAGAGATCCCCTTCGTCGGCAGCTACGTCCATCTGCCGGAGTTCGATCAGAATCTCCGCACGCAGCTCCGGGAGATGATTCTCCAGAACTACAATCACCCGTCCATCTGCTTCTGGGGCCTGTTCAACGAGATTGTGGGCGACTTCGACGGTATCCTGGCTGAATTGAATGACCTGGCCCACCAGCTGGACCCGGTGCGGATGACCGTTGCCGCCACTTATCAGGAAGGGAGTTTCAACTTCATCACCGACGGGATCGCTTGGAACAAGTATTTCGGTTGGTACCAGCCGAAGATCGACAACTTCGCCAAATACTTCGACGAGTGGCATGCCAAGTATCCGGATGCCCTCATCGGCATCAGCGAGTACGGCGCCGGAGCGTCCTTCAACCAGCACGTGGCGCGGTGGAGGGAGCCTGAAAGGATGGACACCCGCGCCCCCTTCCATCCCCAGGAAATGCAGACGGAATACCATATCCGTCACATCCGCATGATTGCTGAACGCGATTACCTGTGGGGCACTTACATATGGAACATGTTTGACTTCGCCTCCTCGATCCGTGCCGAGGGTGATACTCGGAACCTGAACGACAAAGGGCTTGCCAGCCACGACCGCACCCGCAGGAAAGATGCATATTACGCCTATAAAGCCAACTGGAATAAGGACGAAAACACCGTCTGGCTCTGCTCGAAGAGTTTCACTGAGCGGGAAGATGAGCTGACAGACATCATCGTCTTCACCACGGCTCCCTCAGTCAAACTATTCATCAACGGCAAGCTGATTGGAAGCCGGAAGACAGACGACTATGCCACCGCCCGATGGGATGATATCCGGCTCGGGAAGGGCGAAAACGTAGTGGAGGTCCGTACCGCGCACGGCAACGACAGCGCAGTCTGGACTGTCAAATAGCGCCTGCCGGGCCGTTTCAATCACCTTTGGGCGAAAAGCAGGGCCATGTCGGCGGCAAGAGCGGGATTCGCCAGTTTTTCAGGAACGAAGGACCAGCGGCCGATGAGGGCGGGATCGGAAATGGCGGCAGGGTCGACCATTCCCGTCTCCTTGATGTAATCATAGATCAGGTTCCGGATCTCAGGATATTTGCCCACGATACGGTCCTGCTCCTCATCCGACTTCACCCCGGCTCCCCTTGGCATAAGGCCGCCGCCTCCGCTGGCCCGGTAAGAGGTCATCGCCACGCGATAGCGCGCCTCAGGGTCGAATGCAGCCCCGGACGCAAGCGAAGCGATCCGGACCCGCTCGCCGAAGGGCTTCGTCACATCGACCGTATAGTTGATGCCGGCACCTGAATCGAAGTTGTAGGTCCGGGCCGGGAAAGACCAGCGCTGCTGACCCGTACGCGCATCGTCACGCGGCTCGATTTTCAGCAGGCGCTCTCCCGGACGGGAAACGGTATTGATCCAGCTGTTGTACGAAAACTCCAGATAATCTTTCACCTCCTTGCCCGTCAGTTCGACGACAAAGAGTTGGTTTTCATAGGGATAGATCGTGAACATGTCGTTGAACACCAGGTCTCCCGCCTTGACACGTCCGTTGTAGGTCAGGGGTGCCGCCATCGAAATCTGCGCGCCGGTCGCCTTCAGGCACACCGTATGGATCAGGTTCATATAGTCGCACATGCCTTTGAACGCATCCCGCGTCAGGAGGTCCGACTTCAGTTCACCGACCGGACGGAGCGTAAAGGCTTTGACCGCCTCATAATCAGGACGGAAGGCCTCCCGCATCGCAGGATCCGCCTTCTGCGCATCGACAGGGATCAGGGACGCGACCGGCGTCTTGGAGACGACCCGGCGGCCCTTGACGGTGACGGTGAGTTCCCCATGTCCGATGAAACGCATATGGCTGCCGGAGTTGATCAGGGCGATCCCTTCCCCGTCCTGGGTCAGCGGCCGGTGGTCATGGGCGCAGACCACGAAATCCACTCCCTTCAGCGACTGGAGCAGGTCCTTGCCCTGACTGTCCAGGCCACGGCCGTTGCCGCTTCCCGTCCCCGTATGGGCCGCGACGATGACGACCTGGGGATGCTCCCGCGCGATCACCGCGTCCACATCCTCCTGTACGAGCGGGATCAGGGACTTGAAATCCAAACCGCTCCACAGGCTCTCGTCCAGCCAGTTTTTCATATTGGGATTGTTGTAACCCAGCACCGCGACCTTCAGGCCCGCCTTGTGGAACACGGCATAGGTCGGAAAATAGCGGTCCCCGGTCGCGACTTCGATTACGTTGCCCCCCAGGAACGGGATCCCCCGCGCCTCAAGTTCGGCCGCGACCCGGTCATACACCGGGTGCCCGGTCTCGATGTCGTGGTTGCCGCCGATGACGGCGTCATAGCCCAGATACTCCGCAAGACGAGGGAATACGTGCGGGGAAGCCGTGTCCACATAGTTGAAATAGTATGCGGCGTTGTCTCCCTGCAGGAAATCACCCACGTCCAGCAGGAGTACATTGTCTTTCCCGGCCGCGGCACGCACGCTGTCCGCATAATATTTGATCGCGAACATTGACCTTCGGACTCCCCCGCCCACATAGGTGGAATCGAAATAGGAACCATGGATGTCATTGGTCGTGAGCAGGTGCAGCGTATATACGCCATCCTTCGGGCCGCAGGCAAGCGCCAGGCAGGCCAGGGACAAGAGAGTAAGGAAACGTTTCATAGGATTCATTCAGAAAAACAACGAAAGTTAAGCATTTCTTCCGGCATATCGCTATTTTTGTCTTCATGAAACTGCAAACAACCGTGACTTTTCCTGCCAGCCGCCTCCCTGTCACACCGGAAGACAGGATCCTGGTGCTCGGCAGCTGCTTCGCCGACCAGATCGGGACAAGGCTCTCGCACGCCGGCTTCCAGGCCTGCGTCAATCCCTTCGGCACGCTGTACAATCCCTTCTCCCTGGCTTCTGCGCTATCCCGCCTGTGCGACGGCCGTCCTTTCACGGAATCCGAATGCGTAGAGATGGGCGCCGGCGCCGGTCTCGTCTGCTCTTTCAGCCATCACACCTCTTTCGCCCGCCCCAGCGGGGAAGAATTCCTGGAGAACGCCAACCGCGCCTTGGAGGAAGCCGTCGATTTCTGGCAAGATTGCAACAAGGCGCTCATCACGCTCGGCACGGTCTTCTGCTGGCTGCGTGACGGCGCCGTGGTCGCCAACTGCCTGAAGCGCCCGGCTGCGGAATTCGAACGCGTCGAGATGACCTTGGAACAGGTCACCGCCGTCCTGCGCGGCATCGTCCTGAGCAGTCCCGGGAAGGAATTCATCTTCACCGTCAGCCCGGTCCGGCACCTGGGCGACGGGGCACACCTCAACCAGCTCAGCAAGAGCACTTTGCTGCTCGCCGTAGACGCGCTGATGCAAGACCCCGTCGTCGGGCAGCGCTGCGAGTATTTCCCGGCCTACGAAATCATGATGGATGAGTTGCGGGATTACCGTTTCTACGGAGAAGACATGACGCATCCCACGGCACAGGCCGCGGATTACATCTGGGAACGTTTTCTGGATTTCGCCGTGCCCTCGGAGGACCGGCCCCGCATCGCGGAAGCCGAAAAGGCCTGGCGAGCCTCGCAGCACCGGCCGCTGCATTAAAGATCAACCCCAGCCATGGGAAGATCCATCGTCGACAATGGGCTCAGTGCCCGATCCATCCGACGTTCCGCCTCCCAACAGAGACTCCTCCATGTCGATATGGACGACGGAGGAGGACGGTTGCTCGTATGACGGAGTCTGTGCTTCCATGGCAGGAACTTGTTTACCGCCGGAAACCGCGCATCTGCTGAGCCAGCTTGCCGGTTACGGCGCCTTTCATCATCTTGCGGGTCCCTTCGAACTGCTTGAGCAGGCGGTTGACCTCCGGCAGTGAAGTGCCCGAACCGTCCGCGATCCGCTTGCGCCGGGAACCGTTGATAATCTCGGGATGAGCCTTCTCGTAAGGCGTCATGGATTGGATGATGGCCTCCGTGGTCTTGAAGGCGTCGTCCGGGATGTCCACGTCCTTGAGGGCCTTGCCCATGCCGGGGATCATCGAGGCGAGATCCTTGACATTGCCCATCTTCTTGACCTGCTGGATCTGCTGGAAGAAATCGTCGAGGGTGAACTGGTCCTTGGCGAGTTTCTTCTTTAGTTCGCGGGCCTGCTTCTCGTCAAACTGCTCCTGAGCCTTCTCGACGAGGGAAACGACGTCTCCCATGCCGAGGATGCGGTCTGCGATGCGCTTGGGGTGGAAGACATCCAGCGCCTCCATTTTCTCGCCGGTGGAGACGAACTTGATCGGTTTGCCCACGACGGCCTTGATCGACAGGGCTGCGCCACCGCGGGTATCACCGTCCATCTTGGTCAGCACGACGCCGTCGAAGTCGATGGCATCATTGAAAGCCTTGGAAGTCTCCACGGCATCCTGACCGGTCATCGCATCCACGACGAAGAGCGTCTCCGAAGGATGGACAGCCTGATGCAACGCGGAAATCTCATCCATCAACTGCTGGTCCACCGCGAGACGGCCGGCGGTATCGACGATGACGACGCTGTAGCCTTCGCGTTTCGCCTGCGCGATCGCAGCGGTCGCAACCTTGATGGGATCGGTCTCTCCTTCGATGGAGAAGACCTCCACGCCGATCTGCGCGCCCAGGGTCTTGAGTTGCTCGATGGCGGCGGGACGGAACGTGTCGCAGGCCGCGAGCAGGACCTTCATCCCGCGCTTGCTCTTGATGTTGAGCGCCAGCTTGCCGGAGAAGGTGGTCTTACCGGAACCGTTGAGACCGGCGACGAGCACCACGGCCGGACTCCCCTTCAGGTTGATATCCTGCGAATCGCTGCCCATGAAGTCGGCCAGTTCGTCGTGGACGATCTTGACCATCATCTGCTGCGGCTTGACGGCCGTCAGCACATTCGCGCCGATCGCCTTGGCCTTGACGCGGTCGCAGAATTCCTTGGCCACCTTGTAGCTCACGTCCGCTTCAAGCAGGGCGCGTCGGATGTCCTTGAGGGTTTCGGCGATATTGATATCCGTGATCTTTCCTTCACCTTTGAGGATCTTGAAAGAGCGTTCGAGTCGTTCGGTTAGATTTTCAAACATGGCGTTGTCCGATAAGTGCGGCAAAGTTACGAAAAAAAGCGTTATTTTAGCAGAATGAAACAGCAAACAATGAGAATCGGTATCCTTGGCGCCGGTCACATCGCCGGCAAAGTCTCCGGCACACTGAAACAGATGCCGGAAGTCCGTTGTTACGCTATTGCGGCCCGGGACCTGTGGCGGGCGGAGGCGTTTGCCGGAGAGCATGGCTTCGACAAGGCGTACGGGTCTTACGAGGAATTGGTCCGTGACCCGGACGTGGACCTGGTCTATGTAGCCACGCCCCACAACTGCCATTATCCGCACGTCAGGCTGGCCCTGGAGAACGGGAAACCGGTACTCTGCGAGAAATCTTTCATGATGAACGCCCGCGAAGCCGAAGAGGTCATCGCCCTTGCCCGTCAGAAAGGCCTGCTCCTTGCCGAAGCGATCTGGACGCGTTACATGCCTTTTTCCAAGACCATCAGGGACGTGGTCGAGAGCGGCGTCATCGGCAAGGTGCGGATGCTGTCCGCCAACCTCGGCTATGCCGTCGACTGGAAAGAGCGCCTGGTCAAACCGGAACTCGGCGGCGGCGCTTTGCTGGACCTGGGCGTCTACTGCCTCAACTTCGCGCTGATGTACTTCGACGGCGAGATTTCCGACATCAAGACCGCCTGCGTCAAGAACGAGCTCGGCGTGGATATGCAGGAGACCATCGCCCTCTATTTTCAAGACGGCAGGATCGCCAACCTCCATGCCACGGCCTGGTGCGCCACGGACCGCCAGGGTGTCATTTCCGGAGACAAGGGATTCCTCATCGTCGACAACATCAACAACCCCATGAGCGCCACCGCCTGGGACCGCTATGGCAAGCAGCTCGGCCATTGGGAGGCGCCTGCGCGCATCTCCGGCTTCGAATACGAGTTCCTCGCCTGCCGTGACGCCATCGCCGGCGGAGCCTGCGAGCCGGCCTGCATGCCGCATGCCGAAACGCTCCGCGTCATGCGTCTGATGGACAGCCTGCGTACTGAATGGGGTGTCCGTTTCCCGGGAGACCCTCAGCAATGAGGTCCGGACGACTCTGGTTTTTTATCGTACTCCTCTTGATCCTCGGAACAGGCGGAGCCCCTTGCGCGACCGCACAGACGACGGAGGTCCCCGCACACTGGTACGGGAAATGGGGCCTGACGGCCGGCTACGGCAACCGCAAGATCCTGGAAGATGAGGAGAAGGCCGTTTTAGACACTTTGAATCACTTCCGGGGAGAAGCGACCCTGCAACTGGGTTATATGTCCCCCAAATTCTCCTTCTCCACCCACGTGAAAGGACAGATGCTTGAAAAAGACACGGATTTTTATCACGCCGCCATCAAGAATGAGGAGAAGATGGAATTCAAATCCCGTCAAACCGCCCTCCGGCAACCGTCCGGAAGCTGGCGGACGGATTTCCAATGGAAGCCATCCGACCGGAACCAATTCTCCACCTTCCTGTTGTACCAGATCGAAAGGGACAAGAGCCTCGGAGCTACGTTCGACATGAAGTTTGACATCGAAGGAGAGGATGTGGACCGGATGGGTTTTTCCACGGAAGAGCGGCGTTACATGAAGCAAACCCTGCAAGGCGGATGGCGCTCCACCCACTTGTTCCCGGAGCGGCATCTCTCCCTGATCACCCAGCTTGACGGGACGACGCGGTTCAACAGACGCCATTCACTTTGGGAACAAAGTGAGATTTCCTGGGATAAGACTTATCTCCTGACGCCCCGGAGCGACGTCCATGAAGGCAAAGCCCTGGCACTGCTGCGCAATGACCATTTCTGCGGAGTGCCCACCCTCCTGTTCGAAACGGCGCTCCAGGCGCGCTCCGCCTACACGGAAGACAGAAACGGCGGCAAGACGCAGATCGCCCCGGAAGTCTGGCGGGACTCCCTCAGTATCCAAGAGAGATTCGACCATCTGGCCATTTGGCTTGAACCGGGAGTCAATGTGGACTACCGGATCGGCACCTGGCATTTCCGGGTTGAAGCGACACTTCAATGGTATGGGGAACAATTGACGGATGAACGGCATTTCCGGGACCTGGTCTGGGACTGCCCCAACCCGGTCGGCCGCATCCTCACGGAATGGGCGCCTTCCAAGATGCACAGGATCACTGCGAGTGTATCCCACTCCGTCAAACAGCCTCCCTATGTGCAACGCTGCTGGTTCGAACGGCAAGGCGCCAATGCGGACCAGTTGTTCCGGGGTAATCCGGATCTGGCCCCCTCACGCAGCCAGGAAGTCAGTCTGATATACAACTTCCGCCAGGAACGTTTCAGCGCCTCTTCCCAAAGCCGCCTGACCTACCGGACTAACGAAGTGGAGCGTACTTTTACGAACGAGACGATAGACGGACGCAAATACAAGGTCTTCACCTGGCTGAATACGGCTTACGGAAAGACTTTCTCCCAGGTCGTGACCGCCGGCTGGAGCGGCATCATCTTCAGTGCCAACGCCCGGCTCAGCTACAACCAGAAACTGCAGCAGTCCGCCATGCGTGACCGTGAGGTCCGGACCCATCACTGGGAATTTTCCGCAGACGCCTCCTGCCGTCCGGGAAAAGGCTGGTCGCTCTCTGCCCGCGGGGCTTATGTCGGAGACGTCCAGACCCTTTACAGTCTCTTGGAAGGCTACTGCTCTTTAAGTGCGCGTGTCGAGAAAGCATTCAAAAAGGTCACGGTCTTCATCGAAGGCCGTGACCTGCTGGACCAACCCGTGGAAAAAGTATTTACCTCGGCGGATCTGTCTGAAAGATGGAGTGAAACCGAATATTTGAACAGGAGGGTGTTCCTGACCGGTTTCACCTGGTCATTCTGATTAGAGCGAGCTCTTTTTCGCCGTCTTGACAGAGCCCATGCCGTTGACCTGCTTGGAGAGATTCTCATACTCCAGCCGGCTCAGGTCGACATCACCCGCACCGCTGACGGTCACATTGACGTCCTTGGTTTTGCCGGACAGTTTGGCGTCCCCGGCACCGCTGATGCTTAACGAAACGCTTTCAGCCTCGGCGACGTGGACATCGAGGTCCGCTGCGCCATTGACGCTGAACCGGGCGGTCTTCGCGTCCAGGCTACGGATATCCACGTCGGCCGCGCCGTTGACCTTCATAACGAATTCCTCACCGCAGACAGGACCGTCAGCAACGAACTCCACGGCGCCGTTGCAGTCCAGACGCTCCAAGTTCCGGGAAGACACGGTCATCGCAAGTTTCTTGAAATTACGCAGGGAGACCCCCTTGCTGCCGACTTTCAAAACACCGTCCTCTACGGATACGGTCAGATACTCGAAGAGGTTTTCGTCCATGCTCACGGTCAGGGAGCAAGCGTCCGCCTTGGAATATGTGACGTCCGCCGGGACGTTCAACTCAATGCGGGAGAAATCCCCGACCTCGAAGGTCTTGTCTGTGATGACGCCGTTGCCGGCAACTTTCTCACCGGATTTGGTAAATCCACCGTCCTTGAATCTCACGAACGTGCAGCCGGAAACGAGCAGGCTGCCGGCCACGACGGCCAGGATGACAAATGCTTTCATGTTATACTAGTTTTTTCAAGTCAATATCCAATAATTCGGCCCGTTTGAGGAGTTTGGGCCACTCGTTCTCCAGGAAGGATTTCCGCTCGGCATCAAGGACGATTTCCTTCGCCCCGGGGGCGACGAAATAGCCCAGCCCGCGCTTGGTGTAGATGATCCCGGCATCCGTGAGCTTCTCGTAGGAGCGGGCGACCGTGTTGGGGTTGACCCCGATCTCCGCACCCAACTCGCGGACGGACAGGATGCGGTCCTCCGGCTTCAGTTCGCCGGAGAGAATCCGCTCGCAGAGGCTGTCGCTGATCTGCAGGTAGATGGGTTTATTGCTGTCGAATTCCATGGTCACTTATGCCTTGATGGTTTTGATCCGGGCGTAGATGCCGCCGATGAGCAGGGCGAACACTACGGTATAGATGACATTGAGAGCCACGTTGATCCAGGTCTGCGCCCGGGCGGCGTCGATGTCGCCGAAGAAACGCTCGAGGGCATCATTGTCCAGGCTCGTAGTATGGAAGAAAAGCATCATCAGGATGCCGATGAGCATGGCAAGGCCGATATAGCAAAGGATGCTCTTTCCTACCTTGTTGCGCTTGAAGCACAGGGCGCCCAGGGTGAAGAAGAGGATGTTTTCGCACCAGTTCAGCCAAAGGATCAGCGGGAAGTTGAAGAAGTTGCCGTCGGTTTTGTCACTGATAAAGGATCCCATACCTTCGAAAGGAAGGACAGATCCGAAATCCGGGACGAACAGGGAGACCAGCACATTGCTGACCGTAGTCAGGGCAAGCAGGGCGGCCGGCACGACGACGCAGGTGACCAGAAGCAGGGACAGGGTCTTCTCCAGGGCGGAAGCCGGGAGGGAGATCCAGTCGGTACCTTTCTTGCGGTCGGTCACGCCGCCGTACACCCGGGCGCCGAAAGACAGGCCGACGATGACCATCACGACGAAGGGCCAGGCCCGATAAGTCTGATCCGAGCCGACGTCATGTCCGAAGATGAAGGACAGAAGATAGCTGAATATGAGCCAGATAAAGGGCCAGAGTCCGAGGATGAGCATCGGCAGGCCATAGGTGGAAACCGCACTGCGCACATCATAGGCGAAGTACTTTCCGAAACGGTTGACATCAAATATCTCTTTCATGGCGTATTATTTCTTTAAAAGGTTCTTTACCAGTTCCTTGTTCTTATGGACGGCATTGAAGAAGGCCTCGATGTTGACTTTGGACTCTTCGCCGGTGGAGTTGACCATCACCTGGATAAAACCGCCGGGCAGCTGTTCACTGTAGAGAGCGTCCGGATGGAGTTCGGTACCATAGTCGAAATACAGTTTTTCCGAAATTTCCTCCAAGGTGGCGTTCGCCAGGACGTCGCGCCGGTCCAGGATGATAATGGGGTCGATGATGTTCTCCAGGTCACGCACCTGATGGGTGGAAATCACGATGACGGAATCTTCCGCGGTATATTTGGTCACCGCCTTGCGGAACTGAGCCTTGGAGGGGATATCCAGCCCGTTGGTCGGCTCGTCCAGGAACAAATGCTTCACACCGAGGGCGAGCGCGAAAGAGATGTAGGTCTTCTTCAACTGGCCGGAGGACATCTTATTCATCTTCTGCGCGGGATCGACCTCGAATTCCTTCAGGATCTCAAGGAATCTTTCCAGGCTGAAGTTGGGCCAGAACACGCCCCGGATGCGGGCGAAACACTCTGCCGTGTAAGTGAGGGGACTGACTTCATCCGGCAGGTAGTATTGGTCCTGCAGGAAAGAAGGTTTGCGGTCATAGGGCGTAAAGCCGTCGGTGTCGATGTGGCCCGTGCGGGGCTTTTTCAGGCCCGCGAGCAGAGTCAGGAGCGTGGTCTTCCCCACTCCGTTTTCGCCGAGGAGGCCGTAGATGCGGCCGTCCTCCAGTGTCATGGAAATGTGGTCCAGGACGGAGAGTGATCCGTAGCTGAAACCCAAGTCTTCAATCTTGATCATATCGTGTCGATTTACTGTATTAGTTCATTAGGACACTGCAAAGGTAGCACAAAATAAATTTCCTGCAAATCTTTTTTCAAAAAAATGCAGGAAAAATAAAACAAAGACAAAACTTACTTTACCGGAGTCAGGCGCACCGCGCGGATCTTCAGCGGGCCGCCTTCACTCTGCAGGCCGATGCGGCCCTCCTTGCTGAGGGCCGTGCACTGGTTTTGGAGGACGCCGTTGATATAGGAAGCGATCACGCCGCCCCGCACTTCGATATGGGCCATATTCCATTCACCCTCAGGCTTTTCGCTGGAGGGTTCCCGCTTGTCGATCTTGGGGAATTTAGGC
>JAEEGI010026313.1_pt1 | contig 11210 bp, 12 predicted proteins | sample 8958751 | NCBI WGS metagenome assembly JAEEGI01 (sample SAMN16246545, study PRJNA631951) | gut metagenome | biome: gut microbiome; feature: rumen; material: KS-attached | host: Bos | place: Iran: Karaj | collected 2018-10 | reverse complement strand
CAGATCGATTTCGCCTGTCAGATGAAGATCGGCAGAGGAGTGTTTGTCAACCATTCGCTCACCTGTATGGCCGCAGGCGGCATCACCATCGACGATGGCGTGATGATAGGTCCCAACGTGCGCATCGTCACCGACAACCACGACTTCCAGAACCGTATGGTGCTTCGCTGCAAGCCCGTCCACATCTGCCGCAATGCCTGGATCGGCGTAGGTGCCATCATCCTGCCCGGAGTGACCATCGGCGAGAATGCTGTAGTAGCTGCCGGTGCCGTTGTCACCAAGGACGTTGCTCCAAACACCATCGTGGGCGGCAATCCCGCCAAATTCATCAAGAACATCTAAATACATCTAATATTTCATCACGATAAAAAAGAAGATTATGAAAAAGATTCTGTTTCTCCTGTTGGCCCTGATGACCACGACATGGGCAAGTGCACAGACCGAAGACCAGCTGGCACTGAAGAAACTCGTGGACACGTTTTCCAACCTCGCTGACGTGAAGGATGTCAAGTCGCAGATGGACTTGTTCACCGACGATGCCGAAGTGCACTCAAAGAATGGCGAGAATGTGTTTGTATCGAAAGGCAAGGAGCAGATTGGCAAAGCCTTCGCCGACTATCTCGCTTTGTTCGAAGTGGTCTATCACCTGAACGGTCAGCAGACGGTGGAGATTGATGGCGATACGGCCACAGGCATCTCCTATTGCTTCGTGACACTCATCGGCAATGGCAAGCGAAACCAGAGCGGCGTACGTTATCACGACACCTATGTGAAGCAGGATGGCAAGTGGCTCATCAAGCGCCGCGAGTCCAATTTCATGTTCACAACTGTCGAAGATATGTAATCCCGCCCACATCCAGGAGAACATCGAGGTCTTCGACTTCGAGCTGAGCGACGAAGAGATGCAGCAGATGCGCGCTCTCGACAAGGAGGCACGTTATTTCAATATGCCCTACGAGGACCAAAAGCGCTGGTTCATGCAGTGGAATCCCACGGACTGATATTCACCATCAGATAACTTCCCTCAACTTTCGCACTTGCGAAAGTTGAGGGAAGTTATCGGGAGTTAGTGCCTTTGGGCGCTAACTCCCTTCATTTTCATCAAGTCAAGCGAATGCGAAACTTGAGTAAACGCATAAAATAGGGTTGATGGCAGCGGTTTTCGGGTTGTCAGGTTCGGCAATTCGATTACCTGCAAAAGATTTTACGTGCTGTTCCGTCTGCGTTTTTGATGATATTGAAGCCTTTCCGATTTGTTTGCAATAACGTCCCATTCGGCGAATAACGGAGGTGGATTTGCGATTCATTTCTATCCATCATGATGGGGTCGATATCGCTCATATCTTCCTCCACGATGTTACTGAATATCTTGAAGGTATCATCTGTTTGGTAAGCTTGGCTTGTGCCTATGGGAACATGCAGCGTGCACCGAACGGTCCTCGAGCCACTGAACACGTTTCTCTCGCACGTGGGTGGAGTCTGACAGTCGCAATAGATATCTTTGAGAGCAGTGCATTCAGATATCGCGGATTCGCCAATACTTGTCAAAGTCGAGGGTATATATAATAATTCGAGTTTCGAACATTGGAACAAACTGAATTTTCCTAAGGACTGCACACCTTTGGGTAGGTAAAGTGTGGTGAATGGGCATTGCACGAATGCGTATTTTCCAATTTTTGTGATGCTCTTGGGCAATGTGATTGCCTTCAGACTGTGGCAATGATAAAAAAAGTGATCAGTAATCTCGGTCATATTATCTGGCAGGCTCACTTCTTCCAAATATTCGCATTTGGAAAAGATGTCTCTTCCAAAAAAGGTCACCGAGGAGGGGATAGCCACCCTTTCCAATCCCGAATACCAGAAAGCGTTATTATGTATCTCGTTAACGGTAGAGGGGATGGTGATTTCTTTCAGACTTTCACAACGAGTAAAAGCGTCTGTTGGGATGACTTTCAGCGATGCGGGGATGTTGATTGTCGCCAATTGCTTGCATGCGCTAAATGCTTGTTGACCTATTTCAGTAATGCTGTCGGGCAGGTGAAGTTCCTTCAGTGAGTTGCAACGATAGAATGCCCAGCCGTCAATCATTTTTGTGCTTTTTGGTAAATTGATGTCACTCAGCACTTCGCATAATTCAAAGGCTCCAGGGCCGATGACTTCGGTGCCTTCGTTCAGCTTCACTTTTTGCAAACTACCACAACGGTAAAACGCACGATTGCCGATTTCTTTCACACCTCCCGGTATTTCGATTTCCTTCAGTATGAAATTTTCTTGGAAGGCACCAGGATGCAACTCCTTGAGAACGGGTGACAACCTCACGGTCTCAATACTGTCGCATCTTGCGAAGGCATTGGTCTCGATCACCGTCACTTCATCAGGGATATACAATTCTTTCAGACACATGCATCGTTCGAATGCTAATTCGCCAATGTATTTTAATGACGCAGGGAGCTTTACATACTGCAGAAACCAGCACATTTGGAAAGCGCAACGGCCTATGCTGTCGATGCCATTGGGCATGATGCATTCTAAAAGGTTGTTGCATCCACCAAAGACGTTTTCGTCAATCTTCTTCGTATCTTCAGGTAATGCGATGGCCACTAATCCGTAGCACCATGCGAACATCTCGCGTCCGATGACGCCCGCTTCTGTTTTATTTCTTAAGACGCCATAAGGTTCGCCACCCTCCACGATATGAGCCTGACTTAAATCAAGAATTCTGAGGTTGCAATCCACGAATTTGCCGTTGCTGAATCCTAACATCGTTTGCAAGGTGGTGATGTCAGTAGCGTTGAGATTTCCCATGACCCTTAATGCTACGATGCTGTCCTTGTCGTCTCCGAGTGTCGTTTCCAGTTTTCCTGCCTCAGGTGTCGTAACCTCATAGAAAGTGATTTGCGCACACAGATGCTGCATCAGCAACATCAGGAGCGTCATTAAACCGATACGTCTAAAGTTATGAATAATTTTCATTGAGATTCAAATTATATAGTTTACCAACCATTTGCAAGTTCCCTGGCAGTTCGGCTTGGCTATTGATGCCAGAGTCGCAGCCATTCTCGTCTCTCTGGTAGTCATTATCCGCTTTTGTTTGCGATTCATACGAGATGTACGCTGCAAATATACGTTTTTTTAGGATTAAACAATCAAAATAGACCGATTTTTTCGTTTTTTTTCCTCATTTTTGAGTCCGGTATTTGTTTTTGCAAAATATGTAGCCATTCTATAGGAAGTAAATGCCAAACTATATTCATCGGCATTATGCAATATACAACCATGATAAAATGCGCCAACATACTTTCGCGATTGCTGCCGTGCTCATCGAAGTAGCTTAACTTATTCAAGTTTCGCAAATACTCAACTAGTTTGGGTTGTAAGGTTTTAAGGTCACGAGGTTATAAGGTGAAGAATCCTTCTTTACGTGGCAGCAGAGTGTATTAACTTTAAAACCCCTAAGCGAAGCGACCTAAAATCCTTATAACCAAAACGAAATTGGAGCTTGCGAAAGTTGATGGGAGTAAACTGAAGCTAGCGGGAGTAAATGGGAGTTAACGGACGCTTCTCTTGGACGTGACTTAAAGGGGACAACGTTTCTTGGGTCCCGAACTCAACAGGGACAGTAACGTCCGATAACTCCAGCGCCTTCAGGCGCTAACTCCTATTAACTCCGTGCCCTTTGGCGCTAACTCCCTTCATTTCCATCAAGTTAAGCGAATTCAAAACTTGAACTGACGTAGTGTCATTCATTCATGGATGATGACAGATAGAACTTGGGGGAAGAAGCGCACGTCTTTCGAGGTCGAAAGCCGGTACATTGCATTCACGCAATATCCGGCAGCAATCCATGACCCGACCGACAGCTGCGGGGGCGGCATGCTGCCAGACTCCTTCCCATATCGTTCGATGATGTGCTGAAGCCAGCTTTGTGGATTCTGCCAGAATGCACAATATCGGGTGACGTAGTTCGCCACCTTCAGTTCAAATCCGGATGGATCGTCAGATATTGATGTTATTGGGCCACCATACGGGCTGACGATTGTGAGAAATCCCGCCCAACCGAAATTATAGGGATGCAGGATGGGTATCCCCCTCTTTCGGCACTCCTCGTCGAATGCGAATGGGATATCGCTATTGAAGTCCAGCGCATTAATGGCTATGTCATTGCCATCGATGAGCTGCGAGAGATTCTCGTGCGTAATCATCACGTTGTGAAAGGTGATTTCTGCCTGAGGATTGATTGCCGACAGGCGTTTTGCCAAGGTCTCGGCCTTGTATCTCCCAATATCGTTCTGGCAGTAGTTCTGGCGGTTGAGATTGCTCTCCTCCACCACGTCGCCATCGACAATTGTCAACCGCTCGAATCCGAAACGGATGGCACATTCGGCGATGATGCTTCCTATACCTGCACCTCCCAGTAGGATACGCTTTTGGCCGATGATATCCTGCTCTTCAGGAAGGACGTACAGCCTGTTTCTAATGTATCTTTCTTTCATTATTTTGAATAGTTTTATTCAACAAATGACGTTTTATATCTGTTATAATAATCATGAAGGTCACTTGCCCATGAATAAACTGGGGTGGTGAGTGAGCCTAAATATTCGATAGGTTTGCCCAAAGGATGAGTTTTGATGCCCAGATGGTTGACTACATGCATCAGATGGTTGTCCACTTCGGCAAGCATGATGGCATTTCCTGCCTCTACGATAGGGATGATGGCGAAATGCATCAATTGCTTGAATAAAATAATTGGGGATATACCGCAATAGGAATTCACTGCAAATCGCCCGACATGCCAAAACTGAACATCCTCTGAAGATTCAATGACTTCCGCAGGGTTAATGTTAATATTTTCTGCATAGGCAACGTAGCTTTACGGTCCCAACGGCAAGTGCGGATGCTGCCAATCATCTGTCCCGAAAGGCTCCGTGCTACGTAAGTCAGCGAATTATCACTGCAAATCATTCGTTCTTCATCGACCAGACTCGATGTTTCTTCGTCTATAGTGCCTGTGTTTGTTTCTGACGAATGATGAGAATAATTCTGCTCAACAACGAAATGAATAAGCTCATGCAGCTCTGTTGTCTGCAATCGGCTGATTGTATAGTTTGTTTCCATTTCGCTAAATGCATATTTGTAAGTTTAATATATGGACAACTTTTCCCAGTGTAGTATTAAACTTGTAGGGATTCGTCAGCCGGATAATCCAGCCAACGAATCCCTATTCAGTCAAAACCGAAGGCCGAATGTCGCGTAAAAGCCCTTAAAGGTTTTCAAATCTTCGTTTTTGAAATCGTGAACACGATATTCCACACCCACCAGAGGCACCAGTCTGCGACGAGCTCCATTGACATTTCCCCTCCAATAGATGCCGAGGCCATAACCCACATTCTTGTAGTCGGAGATGCCTATTGGTGCCGTAATGTTCGCCCTGATTTCATACACACCAAAATCGCTTGGATCTATAGGCAATGGTGCAAAGCCGATGCCGCCACCTAACCCGAAAGCATAGTTGTAGTCATGGGTCACACCATTCTTGGGGATGAAATATTGGCCAGTGCTCAATATTTGAGCGGAGAACCGTTGCGTGAATTGATAAATCGCGCCGATTGATACATCTGTCGCCATCGTGGAATGAGAGGGGGCGTACAGGCCGACCCCAGCCTCTATGTGCAGGTCTTTCAGTTTCTCACCAATTTCGTTACTCGTCTGGGCCGTTGCACTCATGAATATAAAGGAAACAAGAAGTGCGGCTAAATGAAATCTTTTCATAATCTTTGGTTTTAATTGTTTCTCTACTCATATCGCTTTTCGATTCCGCGCGGAATGAGAATCATTTCCGCTGCAAAGATAAGGGGAATCTATCACAATGGCACTACACTTTTGTGTAATTCTCCGATTAGGATGACAGAATTACACAAAAGTGTAGTGAACGCAGCGCGGATTAAGGCGACCAGGGCGGATGGATGGCATTTGCGAATGGCATTTGATGGCATTATGGGGAACTCATTACTTAATAAACGAGATAAAAGTTGCCACAAAAAGGGAAAATACCTATCTTTGCATGCAAATTCGAATTCTTCTTAGATACAGATTTTATGGAGGTAAACGCATCCCGCTTTTTCATACCTGAGAATGCCGTCACCGAGACGGAGGGCCTGGACTATGGTGCGGCAGATCTGCTGATAAGGACAGCCGAGGCGCTGTCGCAGACCATCTACCAGAGCGTGTATATCATCGACTATTTCAAGCAGGGTTTCCTCTACGTTTCGGACAATCCGCTTTTCCTGTGCGGACATACCCGTGAGAAGGTGTTGGAGATGGGTTATGGTTTCTACATGCAGCATGTCCCGGCCGATGAACTCGACATGCTGGTGGAGATCAATACTGCGGGATTCCGCTTCTTCAATGAGATACCGAAGGAGGAGCGCCTTGGCGTAAGTATCTCATACGATTTTCATCTGATGGCCGACAAAGGTAAGTTCCTCATCAACCACAAGCTGACACCCCTCATACTCGCAAAAGATGGCAGGGTGTGGTTGGCTGTTTGTGTCGTTTCATATTCAGCGCAGGACAAACCCGGGCATATTGTGGTAAGGAAAAATAATACAAACAATTTCTGGCACTATTCCTTGGAGGAGCACAAATGGTATCAGGACGAGCATCCGACACTGAGCGAAGAGGAAAAGGCCATTCTCCTCCTTTCGGCCCAAGGGCTGAAGATGGAGGAGATAGCCGATCGTATCTTCAAGTCGGTCGATACGGTGAAATTCTACAAGCGGCGTCTGTTCGAAAAAGTTGGAGTCAAGAACATCACCGAAGCGCTCTCCTTCGCCACAAACTACAGGCTGATATAGTGTTATTCGTTAGTTTTGCCTACAATCCACATTTATATTAGGATTGATTTGTAACAGAACATTAAGAAACACCTTTTTCCCTTTTGGGGATATTACAAGATTCTTTCCATTCGTAAAAACAATATTAATACGATCGATAGATGCTGCTGGTGCAGCCCAAATAGATTTCGTATCGCTGATTTTTACTATTTTGGATATATCATACGAGCCATATCGTATGAATCCGCACTTGACGATTATTCTTTGATCAGCGGAAATTTCGTATCTTGTATAGAAGAAAATCGGTATTACTATAAGCAATGCTATTAGATACTCGGCTCCCTTTTTAATAAGAGTGTTAGTATCTATTGAACTACTCGTATAATATAGATTGAAACCCATATATAATACGATTATAGCAATGATAATAATGAATAGATAATCGACCTTGGAATTGAATGTCTGTTTCATACTCATGGTTTTTAAAAATTAATATTTTTTTTCTTCTTATTGTTCAATACAATGGTAGCCTCCACATTCTTTTTACTTACACTGACCCAATCGTATATAGATGGGATGACGATGCAAATAATATAAGAGATAATAGCAAGTATATTTAGATGATTGAAATCATATCTAAAACTACAACTCGCGATTGCGGCAATAAACATCATGGCAGAACAAACCTTGAAGCTCTTCTTACTCGCTGCTTTTCCAATAAATCCTGACAATATGATGGGATATAGTATGCTTTGTAATAGAGATATTGTCCATATACTATCTTTGGAGATTATCATGCACCATGCATTAAATAAGAATGTATAGGATAGCATATTGAATAGTATATTATAAAGAGTAATAATGCTATCAAACAACAAATTGCCTTTTCCCTTTTTCAAATAAGATAAGCAAGTTGCAGTAAACAATAATAAAGAAATAACGGCAATTGCTATACCTTGTATGCTTTTGCTTTGACAATATGTATAATATATGGTTGTATGCAAGATAAATCCCAATAAGCCCATGGGTAGCAAGTACTTAAGTTTTTTATTCATTCGATTAAATTATTAGCTGTCCAGTATAATTTGCTGTTAAGCAAGATTCGTGTATTGTCCATTTATCCTGGAAATACCCATATAGGTTTATTTCCGCTGCAAAGATAAGGGGAATCTTTCACAATGGCACTACACTTTTGGGTAATTCTGTCATCCTAATCGGAGAATTACACAAAAGTGTAGTGGTTTAGGAAAATCATTAACTCAAGTTTCGCATTTGCTCAACTTGATGGATATTAAGGGATTTTTGGGGATATTAAGGGATATTTGGGGACATTACCTTTGCCAAAATGGAATTGGATCCAAGAGACATACGTCCCTTAAATTCCCTTAGAATCCCTTAGAATCATCAACTTTCGTATTTGCGAAAGTTGAGTCATTAATGACAAAAATGGTATTATCTTATAGCCAACTTTTTTTGACCTAAAAGTGGGAAGCCTTTTTTCACACCTTCTCTTTATCTTTGCAGCAAAGAAAACGCAGCAGATATGCTGTATTGCTTCAAAAGGAAGTTTAATTCAATCAACATTAATGTTATGAAAAATGATGCAATTAAGAAGGACGTGGGAATCAATTTTTCCCTTTCCCTTATTATCTTTGCGGCTAAAACAACTAAAACGCACAAACTATGAACTTCAAGGAACAAGTGGAAGCCTACGTGGCATCCGGTAAGAAAGTGCTTGCCCTCATCATCAAGCAGCAGTATTTCGACGAGATCATCGCAGGAACCAAGAAGCAGGAGAGCCGAGAGATCAAGCCGAGCACCGAACGCAAGTATATCGTGTTCGGCGATGACGGCTACGCTATCGAGGACGAGAACGGCAACACCATACCCATCCGTTACGATGCCCTGCTGCTCTATGTGGGGTACAAGCCCGAGCGCGAAGCCGCGCTGGTGGAGGTCGAGAGTGCCGAGACAGCCCTTTACGTCGATGATAACAACGAGCCTATCTTCTACTTCATCGACAAACACACCCGCAAGGAAGTCTTCCTGCATTACTACGACCAGGACACCTACGAGGCACTGGATGAGAACGACAACGTCATCGAGGACTACGAAGCATATTTCCGCGAGGAAATCACTTACAATCTGGGCAAGGTTGTGGCTTCAAAAGTGAACCGCTAAAACCATAAAATCGATTCTAAGAAAGCCTTTATGATAGGTAAAGATGGCCTGCTCTATTGGGGTATAACCAATCTTGGCTAAGATTGGTCATTCTTCTACGGGAGGATGTCTTTTTTTGGCCAAGATTGGTTATGCTCAGGGCGTGGCATTCCCATTCTTGGCCAGAATTGGTTATGCTCCCTTCGCGGCATTCCCATTCTTGGCCAGGATTGGTTATGCTCCCCATTGCGGTATGTCCATTCTCGGCCAGGATTGGTTATGCTCCCTTCGCGGCATTCCCATTCTTGGCCAGGATTGGTTATGCCCCCATCACGGCATTCCCAATTTCGGCTAGGATTGGTTATGCTCCTATCGCAGCATTCCCAATTTCGGCTAGGATTGGTTATGCGCCCAGTCGTGGCATACCCATTTTCGGCCAGGATTGGTTATGCGCCCGTTGTAGAAGGTTCTTCCTCTGTTCGTAGTGTGCTTTCGCAAAGAGAGAAGGTCGGACGGATTAGTGCTGCAATAATGCGTCAAGTTGCGAAATCGCATACAGCGGGCATACCTCAACATGGCGCTGGGCACCGCTAGCTTCTTTATCTTCGAAGTCGAATGCGCCAAAGTTCTCCAATGAGCACCTGACGGCATTGGTTAGATTTTTCTCGCGCATCAGAATCCACAGGCTTTTCATTCCACCTTGTATCCCGGCTTTGACCTCGATGGGCAAAACTGACTGACGAAAACTTGTTATATAGTCCACTTCTGCAAGAGAATTTTTAGCTTGACGTTGCCAATAGAACAACTCATGACGTATGTTCGGGGTGCGGTAATGCAACAGTTCAAGGCCAGCAAGCATTTCGGCCACAGGTCCCTTGTTCACGAGGTCGCTCACTTCACTCGTCAATATCTGTTCGGTAAGTTCGGAGATATCGCCTGTGGTCATATTCAGCAGACGAAGCATCAGACCAGTGTCAAGAAGCAGCATCTTTCGGAATGAAGGATCAGAATCGCTTCCCAAGGGTAATCCATTGGCAGAGGTGTGCGTCACGGGTATCAATAGTCCAGCTTTGATAAGCAGTTCCAATGCTTTCTTCACCTCGGCAGTCTTGTAGCCGCCACCGACCTCGGAATAGACAAATTTCCTTGTAGCTTGTGCAGAGGCACTTCGTAGCGTCAGTCGAAGCAGGGTTGGATCCGCTTTCTTGCGGTATTTCGGAAAATCGTCCTCGTAAGTCAGAACAATGTCATCTTGGATTTCCTGACATGCAAGGTAGTCGTGCGTTTCCACCCATTTGTCAACGACTTCGGGCATGCCACCTACAAGCATATACGTCCTCAGCAGTCCGACCAATTTGTCATGGAGGGGTTGGGGAATCGGCTCTTTCGACGAGGCTCGGTTCCTTGCTTCCAAAAGAAGCTGTTCGCCGTTGGCAATAAGAAACTCGTCAAACGTCATTGGAAAAATGAACATCGAATGGATTCGACCCACGCCGAAAGTGGGTAGTCCCTCAAGTGCGAACTCCAAAAGCGAACCTGCTGCCACTACATGAAGCTCGGGCAGATCTTCCTTGAAAAAACGTAGCGACATGATTGCCTCAGGGCACATTTGAATCTCGTCGAGGAATAGAAGCGTCTTGCCTGGCACAATCTGTTTGCCCGACATGGCTGCGAGCTGAGGGACAATCTTTTTCACATCAAGATCGCCAGTCTGGAACAAGTTTATGAAAGAAGACTGCCTCTCAAAATTTATCTCGACGTAGCTTTCAAACCGCTCGCCCAAATGACGCACGGCTGTCGATTTGCCGACCTGACGAGCACCACGTATAAGCAATGGCTTGTGCGTCGAACGTGAAGCCCATTCGGACAAATATGTATCTATGATTCTTGGACAATACATGTTGATTATTCCTTATTATTCGCGTGCAAAGATAAAGAAAATAAATTATCCAAACAAATAATTTGGCGAAAAATGAAAAAATCCAAACAAATAATTTGTCAAAAATAGAAAAAATCCAAAGAAATAATTCCATTATAGCATCACCACAGCCTCACGATGGATGCCATCGACCTTGATGGTGAGCGGGGAGTCGAGACGGACGTGACGGACGAGGTCGGTCTCTTCGACAGCGGGAAGGGCGTTGAGCCGTGCCTCGTCGAAGAGGCCGTCGCCCTTGAAGGCATTGATGGTGAGATAGGAGACACCGAGCGAGGTGA
>JAEEGI010026312.1_pt1 | contig 11211 bp, 9 predicted proteins | sample 8958751 | NCBI WGS metagenome assembly JAEEGI01 (sample SAMN16246545, study PRJNA631951) | gut metagenome | biome: gut microbiome; feature: rumen; material: KS-attached | host: Bos | place: Iran: Karaj | collected 2018-10 | reverse complement strand
AGAAGTCGAAGGCCAGGCCGTAGACGATGCAGCTGAGGATGAAGAGCAGCACGCCCGGCATGCCGGGGTCACCCATGCCGAAGAAGGCGAAGCGCAGGACCCAGGCGAACATCGAGATGAGCATCACTTTCTTGATGCCGAATTTCTTCATGAAGAAGGGGATCAGCAGGATGCACAGGGTCTCCGAGGCCTGCGAGATGGCGATCAGGGCGTTGGAGTTCTTGACGGCGAAGGCGTCTGCGTAGGCGGGGTCGGCCGCAAAGGAGCCCAGAAAGGTGTTGGCGTAGCCGTTCGTGATCTGCAGTGCGGCGCCCAGCAGCATCGAGAAGATAAAGAAGATGGCGAACTGGCCCTGCTTGAACAGGGAGAAGGCCTTGAGTCCGAAAGCCTCGGCGAGCGAACCGCTCTTGCCCTTGTTGACCGGGCACGGCGGCATCGAAAGTGCATAGCCGCAAAGGATCAGGGAAAGGATGCCGGAAGAGAGCAGCTGGGTGTAGCTCTCCTGCATCGCCGTGCCTTCGATCTTGAGGAAATTGGTCACCAGCATCGAGCAGATGAAGCCGATCGTTCCGAACACGCGGAGGGGCGGGAAATCCTTGACCGGGTCCTTGCCGGCCTGCGACAGGGCATTGAAAGCCACCGAGTTGGAGATGGCGATCGTCGGCATGAAGAACGCGAGGCTCAGCGAGTAGAGGGTGAAGAGCGGGGCGAACCCGACGGCCGCGCCTGCGCTCCTGGCGTACAGCCCGGCTCCGATCATGAACAGTCCGGCGAGACCGTGGCAGAGCGAAAGCACTTTCTGGGCGGGGATCCATTTGTCGGCCACGATGCCCATCAGGGTCGGCATGAAGAGGGAGACAATGCCTTGCATCGCGAAGAACCACTTGATCTGCGGTCCCAGGCCGATATTGCCCAGATAGCGCCCGAGGGAGGTGAGGTAGGCGCCCCAGACGGCAAACTCCAGGAAGAGCATCACGATCAGGCGCAGGTTGACGTTTTTGTTGTTCATATTAAAGATGTTTTGATTATTCTTCTTAGCGCTGTTTTACAAAAATAAGAGATTTCGCCGTATTTTTATTAACTTTGAAAGTTAAATTTGTGATATGAAGTTTGTCCTGACCGCCACCGACCCCCGCTCTGCCGCCCGCTGCGGCGAGCTGCATACAGACCACGGGGTCGTACGCACGCCGATCTTCATGCCGGTGGGCACCGTCGGCTCGGTCAAGGGCGTCTATCACAAGGAGCTCAAGGAGGACATCGGTGCCGGGATCATCCTCGGCAACACCTATCACCTCTATCTCCGCCCCGGCCTGGATATCCTGAAGGCCGCCGGAGGGCTCCACCGGTTCGAGAGTTGGGACCGCCCGATCCTGACGGACAGCGGCGGATTCCAGGTCTTCTCCCTCGCGCAGATGCGCAAGATCACGCCCGAGGGGTGCCGTTTCCAGTCCCACATCGACGGATCCCGGCACTTGTTCACCCCGGAGAACAACGTGGATACGCAGCGCATCATCGGCGCCGACATCATGATGGCGCTCGACGAGTGCTGCCCCGGTGACGCCGATTACCGCTATGCGGAGAAATCGCTGGTCCTGACCCAGGGCTGGCTGGAGCGTTACGCCCGGCATTTCCGGGAGACGGATCCGCTCTACGGGTACGCCCAGACCTTCTTCCCCATCATTCAGGGCTGCGTCTATCCCGAGCTCCGCAAGCGGGCCGTGGACCACGCCCTCCCGTTCTCCGAGGTCGGCATCGCCATCGGCGGCCTGGCCGTGGGGGAGCCGACGGAGAAGATGTACGAGATGCTCGAACTGGTCTGCCCGCTGATCCCGCAGGACCGGGCCCGCTACCTGATGGGCGTCGGCACGCCGGCCAACATCCTGGAGGGCATCGCCCGCGGGGTGGACATGTTCGATTGCGTGATGCCGACCCGCAACGGGCGCAACGGGATGCTCTTCACCTGGAACGGCGTCATGAACATGCGCAACGCCAAGTGGGAGGACGACTTCTCCCCGCTGGACCCCGACGGGACCTCCTTCGTGGACAGGACCTACACCAGGGCCTACCTGCGCCACCTCTTCATCGCCGGAGAGATGATGGCCGCGATGATCGCGACCGAGCACAACCTGGCCTTCTACCTGGACTTGGTGCGGCAGAGCCGCGCCCATATCGAAGCGGGCGATTTCGCCTCGTGGAAGGACGCCGTCCTCCCGCGCATAACCGCCAGACTGTAAGCGTATGGACCTGACTCCGAAAAAGATAGACCTCTACATTTTCAAGAAGTTCATCACGACCTTCTTCTTTGCGATGCTCCTGATCATCGGCATCGTCATCATTTTCGACATCAGCGAGAAGATCGACGATTTCGTGTCCAAGGAGGCGCCGCTGCGGGCCATCATTTTCGACTACTACGTCAATTTCATCCCGTATTTCATCAACATGTTCAGTCCGCTGTTCGTGTTCATCACGGTCATCTTCTTCACCTCCGTGATGGCCTCGAACTCGGAGATCATCGCCATCCTGTCCGGTGGTGTCAGTTACCACCGGATGATGGTGCCCTACATGGTGGCCGCGGCCCTGATCGCCGGCCTCTCGCTGGGACTCAACCTGTACGTGATCCCGCGTTCCAACGCGACACGCCTTCAGTTTGAAAACAAGTATGTCAAGCAGCGGGGATTCTACAACCGGGACATCCACTACCAGATCGACCCGGGTACCTTCGTCTATGTGGAGTCTTTCAGCAACTGGAACAACACCGCCTACAAGTTCACCCTGGAGTCCATCAAGGACAACAAGATCGTCAGCAAGCTGACGGCCGAGACGGCCGCCTGGGACAGCACCAAGGGCTGCTGGAGCCTGAGGAAGTATTTCCTGCGGGACTATTCCGAGGGCCTCGAGGACCGGGTCCGGACGGGCCAGAAACTCGATACGGTCATCAATCTGACGGTGTCTGATTTCTACCGCAACAAGATGACGGTGGAGACGCTGCCGTACAAGGAGCTGGAAGAGCTCATCGAGACGCAGAAGATGCGCGGCGACGCCAACGTCATGTACTCGGAAATCGAGAAGCACACGCGCTTCGCCCTCCCGTTCTCCGCCTTCATCCTGACGCTGATGGGCGTGTCCCTGTCCGCCCGCAGGCGGCGCGGCGGTATCGGCTGGAACATCGCCGCCGGCATCGCGCTGGCGTTCTCCTACATCCTGTTCCTGAAGTTCAGCCAGATGTTCGTGACCACCGACACCCTGCCGCCCGGGCTGGCGCTATGGCTGCCCAATGTCATCTTTGCCCTTATCACGGCCGTCCTCTACTGGAAGGCCCCCAAATAGTCTGCTTTATGACCGTCAAAGTCGTCAACCGTTCCGGCCGGGAACTCCCGGCGTATGCGACGCCCCTGTCCGCGGGCGTGGACCTGCGGGCCGCCCTGGAAGAGCCCGTCGTGCTTGCACCCCTGGGCCGTGCGCTGATCCCCACGGGCCTGTTCATGGCGATTCCCGCGGGTTTCGAAGGACAGGTGCGGCCCCGCAGCGGCCTGGCCGCCAAGCATGGGGTGACCGTGCTCAACACGCCCGGCACGATCGACGCCGACTACCGGGGCGAGATCAAGGTGATCCTGGTCAATCTCTCCGAAGTGCCCTTCACCGTCGAGCCCGGGGAGCGCATCGCCCAGATGGTGTTCGCCCGCTGTGAGCAGGCGCAGTTCGAGCAGGTGGAGACGCTGGACGAGACGCAGCGGGGAGCGGGCGGTTTCGGAAGCACGGGTCTGAAATAATCAAGGAATGGATATCGAAGCATTGTATGAGCGTTATCTCGCCTGCGGTGGCGTGGTGACGACCGACAGCCGCACCCTGAAGGGCGGCGAAATGTTTTTCGCCCTCAAGGGCGAGAATTTCGACGGCAACGCATACGCGCTGAAGGCCCTGGATGCCGGGGCGAAGGCAGCCGTCGTTTCGGAAGACAGCGAGGCGGCACGCAGCGGCCGGGAAGGCATCATCCCCGTCCCGGATACGCTGGAGGCCCTCCAGGCCCTTGCCCGCCACCACCGGCGCAGCGTCCGGCCCGGCGGCCGTCCGCTGACGGTTCTCGGCCTGACCGGGACCAACGGCAAGACCACGACGAAGGAACTGATCCGGACCGTGCTCGCGACCCGCTATGCGCTGACGGCCACCGAGGGCAATCTCAACAATGACATCGGCGTGCCGCTGACCCTGCTGAAGATCAACGCCGGGACGCAACTCGCCGTGGTCGAGATGGGCGCCAACCATCCCGACGACATCGCGCACCTGGTACGGGTTTGCGAGCCGGACCTGGGCCTCGTGACCAACGTCGGCCGGGCCCACCTGCTGGGCTTCGGCAGTTTCGAGGGTGTCAAGCGCGCCAAGGGCCAGCTGTACGACTGGATCGCCGCCCGGGGCGGGGAAGTGTTCCTCAATACGGACGATCCCGACCTGTGCGGGATGGTCGAAGCCCGTCCGGGACTGTCGGTCCTTCCCTACGGCCTGACGCTTTCCGGTGCGACGGTCCTCCCTTCCAGTCCTGAGGAGCCATTCCTCCGCATCCGTCTGGGCCAGCGAGTGATCAAGACCCGGCTGGTCGGCGCCTACAATGCGGCCAACGTGATGGCGGCCCTCGCCGTCGGGGCCCGTTTCGGCGTGCCGGTCGCGGATGCCGCCGCCGCCATCGCGGCCTACGAGCCGGCCAACAACCGTTCCCAGATGACCCGCACGGAGCGCAATACCCTCATCGTCGACGCCTACAACGCCAATCCTTCCAGCATGCGCGCTGCCCTGGACAATTTCGCTTCCGTCCAGGCCCCGTCCAAGATCGCCCTGCTGGGCGACATGCGGGAGTTGGGGGAGGAGTCGCTCCGGGAGCACTGCGACATCGTCCGGAAGGCGCTCGCGGCCGACTATGTGCCGGTCTTCGTCGGCGAAGAGTTCGGCAAAGCCCTGCAGGAACTCGGTCCGGAACCGGCGCCTGCGTGGTTTGCGGATTCCGCCGCCCTCTCCGCGTACCTGTTGGCGCATCCCGTGTCCGGGGCCGTCGTGCTGGTAAAAGGATCGCGGGGCATCCAGATGGAAAAAACGCTCCCCGCCCTGTAGCGATTTGCATTTTGGCGCCTTTTTTCATATCTTGCACCGTATCAAACAGTGAAAGATTATGAAAAGAAGTCTCCTTGATCGCGTAAGCGACATCTCCAAGATCCACGACCGTGCTGCGTTCGTCGACGTGGAGCACCAAATCAAGAAGCACGCCGGTTCCGATGCTTTCCTCCGGTTGGCGGACAAACGCTATTCCTGCCGGGCTTTCTCTCACCGGTCCGTCTCGGCCGCGAAAATCCGTAAAATCCTGGAGGCCGGCCGCCTGGCTCCCAGCGCCAAGAATCTCCAGCCGGTCCATGTCTGGGTCGTCAGCTCCGAAGAGGCGCTTTCGAGGATCCGCATCGTCCATTCCTGCTACGACGCCCCGGTCGTCCTCATGGTCGGATATAAGGCCTCCGAGGCCTGGGTCCGTCCCGTCGACGGGAAAAACAGCGCCGAGGTGGATGCCGCAATCGTCGGTACGCACATGATGCTGGCCGCCACGGACCAGGAGTTGGACAGCGTCTGGATCGGCTCTTTCGACCCGGCTCCCCTTCATGAGCTGTTCCCGGAGACGGAAGGATATGAGATCGCTTTCCTCCTTCCGGTCGGACATGCCGCAGCGCATGCCGAGCCTTCTTCCATGCATGCGGAGCGCCAGGACCTCGCTTCCTTCGCCACCCAGCTGTAGTTCCTCCCTTTCAGAGATCCAGCGCATATTGCAGCTTGACCTCACTGCGGGCCGGTTTGTCTGAGACGTAACGGACACCGGAGATCCGCAGGTTCAGCCTGTGCCGTTTCCACTTCAGTCCTGCGACGAGGCTCCCGCTGAAGCCGCGGCCGTAGCGGGCGGGGACGTTGAAACTGCCCGGGACGTCACGCTCATAGACATAGATCCGGTCCTCCCAGTCGTCGACCTTGAATACGGACGTCCGCGCATGCAGGCTGAAGCGCTCCGTCTTCCGGCCTGCTTCCGCGTAGACGTGCCAGGCCGTCCCGGCACAGCGGACGGCGTCCGCGCGCAGTTTCAGCATCCAGGGGCTGCTCTCCCGGACGGCTTCCAGCCGGTACTCCTGCCTCAGGCTGCCCTCCCGCCAGCGCAGTTGGACGCGTGGGGTTAGGCAGTAATTCTTTCCGAAACGCAGGGGGGCGAGGGCGAGGATCTTGAACTGTCCGTAGCCTTTGAGCGGGAAATGGGCGTAATCGGCCGTACACCGCAGCCAGGGGAGGTTTACCCCGGCCGCGAGGCCGCTTTCCCCGCTGCAGCGGGTGCCGGCCCGTACCCCGCCGGTCAGGTCGGGGCGGAAGGATGCCGGATAGTGCCGCACCACCAGGGATGCCTTTTTCTGATAGGCCGGGGTCCAGACGAAACCTCCGACACCGGCCAAGGCTCCCGTCCCGAGATCTGCGGCCGCTTCCCCGAACCATCCCAGTTTCCCCGGCGTCCAGCGGAAATCGGCCGCAATGCGGGCCGGAAGTGTTCCGGCTCCGGGACGCAGGGGGGCGGCTCCCACCGCGGTGGCGGAAACTTCGGCGCTGCGGCCCGTCCAATGGACATTGACGGCCCCGACCGCCGTCAGTCCGGTTTGAGGATGGCCGTCCATCCAGGGTCTCAATCCCGGCAAAGCGGTGAGCGCGGATACGGTTACATGCCGGAATCCCAGGTCGCCCGCCAGTCCCCGCAGCGGCCCGTCCGGGCTGAGCGACCAGGCAGGGGAGAGCCCGGTCGGGTGCCGGGCGAAGGATTCCGCCGTGGTCAGGGATCCGAGCGAAAACCCGTTCCAGAGGGCGAGCCCCTGGCCGAAGCGGGCGTTGAAGTCGCCGATCATCAGTTTCCCGTCCCGCCTGCGGAAGTGCCGCGTCGCGTTGAAGGACCAGGTGTCCGGGGCGCCGGGCTTTCCCGAGGCGGTGGAGCGTGCCGTGGCGGAAAGGCTGAAACGGTCTTCGCGTTCGATGCGGCCCTTGACGGCATAGCCTGCCCCGCCGTTTTTCCATTCGCCCCGCAGCACCAGGTCTGCGTGGGTCCGGGTCCGGTCCGGCATGCCCGCCTTCCCCGTCGGCCGCAGCGACAGGAAGGGAGCCAGGGCCTCCGCCGATTCGCGGGAGAAGCCGTCGACCAGGGCCAGTTCGCTGATGGACAGGATATCCCCGCTACGGCTGCGGTAGTCGGTCAGGGAGACCGCCTGGAAGCGGGTGAAAAGGCCGCAGGACTGCAGGCGGGCTGCGGAAGCGGCATTGACGGGGATGGGGGAGGCGAGGAGGGCGCAGAGGCGGTCGTATTCGTCTTCATCCAACTCCTCGATGGCCCCCGCGCCGGTTAGGGCGAGGATCTCTTTTTCCTGGGCTTGGATACGCAGGCCGCAGGCCAGCGCCAGGGCGCACAGGAGCCCCTTCAGGAAGGTCTTCATCGTTTGTCGTTCAGGCCCTCCAATTTACGTCTTCTTTCCTGCCATTTGTGGAAAAAGATTGTTAAATTTGTGAACTCATTGCATAATCACTATGGAAAAGATCAGACTATTCGACAAGACTTTCAAGCTGTTCATCCCGAATGCGAAGATCGAGAAGGCCATCGACGAGGTGGCTGCCAAGATCAACAAGGACAACGAGGGCTGTACCGACATCCCCGTGATCCTCTGCGTGCTGAACGGCTCGATGATGTTCACTTCCGCGCTGATGAAACGGCTGGATTTCACCTGCGAACTGGCTTCCATCAAACTCTCTTCCTATGCCGGAACGACCACGACGGGCAAGGTCAAGGAACTGATGGGGTTCACGAGCGACGTGAGCGGCCGGCGCGTGATCGTCGTGGAGGACATCGTGGACACGGGCAACACCATCGTCACCCTTGCCGAAAGACTGAAGGAGCATAATGCGAAGGAGGTGAAGATCTGCACCCTCCTGTTCAAGCCCGAGGCCTATACAAAGGATGTCAAGCTGGACTATGTCGGCCTGTCGATCCCCAACGCCTTTATCGTAGGCTATGGCCTGGACTACAATGAAGTCGGCCGCAACTTCGAAGACATCTATGTCCTCGACAGGGAGGACCACAAGATGAAGTATTATGTGCTCTTCGGCCCTCCCGGAGCCGGTAAGGGCACGCAGGCAGCTGCGATGGTGGAGCGCTACAACCTCCATCACGTCTCTACGGGTGACCTGCTCCGCAAGGAGATCGCCGCCGGGACGGAGCTCGGCCGTGAGGTGAAGGCCTTGATCGAGGACGGACGCCTCGTCCCCGACGATGTCGTCATTCGCCTGATCGGTCAGGAGTTCCAGACCGTCAAGGGTGTGGACGGATTCCTGCTGGACGGTTTCCCGCGCACCATCGAGCAGGCCCGTATCCTGGATGACATGCTGGACAAAGTCGGCGCATCCCTGACGGCCGTGGTCAGCATCATGATTCCTGACGAGATGGTGATCGAGCGCATCAGCCACCGTGCCGCCATTGAAGGCCGGGCGGATGACGCCGACGTCGAGATCATCCGGCACCGCATCGAGACCTACCACGCGCAGACCGAGCCGGAGATCCCTTATTACAAAGAGCAGGGCAAGTACCACGAGATCGACGGCGTCGGCAGTATCGAGGAGGTCCGTGACCGCATCTTCACGCTCGTCGACATCTTCTGACCCGCGTATCGATAAAGAAAGGCTCCGTACCGCGCGGTACGGAGCCTTTCTCTATATGTCGTCGAAGGGACCTAATGCTGCAGCAACTGCGGCAGGAAGGTGCTGAATACCAGGACCGCCAGGCCGAGCAGCAGCACGGCGATCGTCTTCTTCGAGAGCCCCTTCCATTCCTTCAGGATGATGCCCCAGACGTTGCTGAACACGATGTTGAGGGACATCAGGATGCACCAGCTGAAGGTCAGCAGGACGGCGGAACCGGCCAGGAAACCCTTGCCCAGGCTCAGCCCGAAGAACTGGCTGTACCAGAGCAGGCCCGCCAGGGCGCAGAAGACGAGGTTGTTCTTCCACAGGCTGCCCTTCTTGTAGTCACCGAAGGATTTGTTCTTGGCATTCTGGTAGAGGCAGTAGGTGGCGTTGGTGAGGAATCCTCCGAAGGTCACGAGCAGGGTGGCGGGGAGCGACTGGAAGATGTCCCGGGTCTCGGCCCAGTGGAGCGGGGCGCCGAAACTCAGGCCGATGGCGAAGCAGGCGCTCATGAAGCCGGACAGCAGCGCCACGACGATGCCCTTGCCGAAGTTGAAGTCCTTGACGGCTTTCTTTTTCTCTTCCTCGGGAAGGGAGGCGGATTTCATCGCGCCGGCGATGCCGATGATCGTGATGCCGACCAGCATGACGACGACGCCGATGATGACGGCCGAGGTCAGGTCCCCGGCGTGGCCGGTGAAGACCGGTCCCAGGATGGCGCCGAGCGCCGAGCAGGTGCCCAGGGCGATGCTCTGTCCCAGGGCGACGCCCAGATAGCGCATGGACAGGCCGAAGGTCAGGCCGCCGATGCCCCAGAGGGCGCCGAACAGGATGGTCAGCAGGCTCTCCTTGGGATACTGGGCATAGATTTCAAAGAGGCTGTGGCCGGAAGGGACGGCCAGCAGGGCGCCGATCAGCGGGAATACGAGCCAGGCGAAGATGCCCTGCACGAGCCAGAAACTCTCCCAGTTCCAATCTTTGACTTTGTTGATCGGGACATAACTGCTGGACTGGCAGAAGGCCCCGAACGCGATGATGAGAAGTCCGATTACGATCCACATGGTGTTGAATAGTCTTGATCCAACTCAAAGTTAAGGAAGTCTTGCCACAACTCCAACATTTTTCGGTATCTTTGCCCCAGTTAGCATCCTGATTATGGCAGAATCCAACTTCATAGACTACGTCAAGATCTTCTGCGCGTCCGGGCACGGGGGCGCGGGATCGACGCACCTGCACCGGGCGAAATACATCGCCAAAGGCGGTCCGGACGGAGGTGACGGCGGCCGGGGCGGCCACATCATCCTGCGGGCGAATCCCCAGTTCTGGACCTTGATCCACCTGAAGTACCGCAAGCATGTCAAGGCGGAGAACGGTGGCAAAGGCGGTGCGGCCCTGATGCACGGAAACAACGGTGCGGACACCGTCCTCGAGGTTCCGCTGGGGACCGTAGTCAAGGATGCCGAGACCGACGAGGTGCTGATGGAACTGGTCGAGGCCGGGGAAGAGAAGATCCTCTGCCCGGGCGGCCGCGGCGGCTGGGGCAACGACCATTTCAAGACGCCCACGCAGCAGACGCCGCGCTACGCCCAGCCGGGCGAGGAAGGCGTCGAAGGCTGGTTCATCTTCGAATTGAAACTGCTGGCCGACGTCGGACTGGTGGGATTCCCCAACGCAGGCAAGTCCACGCTGCTTTCCGCGATCACGGCCGCCCGTCCGAAGATCGCGTCCTACGCATTCACGACCCTGGAACCCAACCTAGGCATCGTCAGTTATTACAACGACCAGTCTTTCGTGATGGCCGACATCCCCGGTATCATCGAGGGCGCCCACGAGGGAAAGGGAATCGGCATCCGCTTCCTGCGCCACATCGAGCGCAACTCCGTGCTGCTCTTCATGGTGTCCGCGGAAGAGGATGACATCGCGGCCGGATACCGGACGCTGCTGCACGAGCTGGAGCAGTTCAACCCCGAACTCCTGGTCAAGGAGCGGGTCCTGGCGGTCACGAAATGCGACCTGATCGACAAGGACCTGGAGCGGGAGATGGAGCCGCATCTTCCGAAGGGGATTCCGCACGTGTTCATCTCTTCGGTCAGCGGGGAAGGCCTGAAGGAGCTCAAGGAAGCGTTATGGAAAGCGCTGCACAAGTAATCGGAGACGCTGTCGTACGGGCGGACCAGGCGGCGACGCTCTGGATCAATTCCTTCCACACGCCTTTTACCGATTCGGTCTGGATCTTCTTTTCGAAGGTGGAGGTCTGGATCCCGCTCTATGCGCTGGTCGCCTTTTTCCTCTTCCGCCGCCTGGGCTGGAAGCGGGCCCTCGTCGCCATAGCGGCCATTGCGCTCACTGCCGTCTGCAGCGACCAGACGGCCAATCTCTTCAAGGACTGGATCTGCCGCCTGCGTCCCTCGCACGATCCCTGGATGCTCGCCCATGGCCTGTACCTTCCTTACGATGCAGGCGGGCAGTACGGCTTTTTCTCCG
>JAEEGI010026308.1_pt1 | contig 11212 bp, 9 predicted proteins | sample 8958751 | NCBI WGS metagenome assembly JAEEGI01 (sample SAMN16246545, study PRJNA631951) | gut metagenome | biome: gut microbiome; feature: rumen; material: KS-attached | host: Bos | place: Iran: Karaj | collected 2018-10 | reverse complement strand
ACGTGTATAGTCTCGAAAGACATGAACGGTGTTCTGTATCAGCAGGGCACCCAGAATCATCCAGATGAATCCTGCGATGACCACGCAGAAGGAGATGAATTTTTCAAGATTACTCTTCATGTTTCTGAAGGCGGCTGACAACCGCCGGAGAGACGAAATTACAGATTGATCCACTCGCCTATTTTGGCTGATTTGTAGCAACTAAGGATGAGCCGTGCCGTCACAGCCGCTTTTTCGACGGTGACGTATGGCTCGCGGTGGTTGCGGACGGCGTCCACGACGTCCGCAAGTTGGGCGGGATGCGCACCGCCGTAGTGCGGTTTCTCCGGATCGGGCGGTGTCTCTTCATGGTAGTTTTTCATCAGTTCGGCGACTTCCTCTTCGGCCTGTTTGTCATGGAAACGCCAGTAAACAGGACGGAAAGCGGCCAGTTCGATATGACCTTTAGTGCCGCCGATGATGACGGTGGCGTTGAAGCCTGTGTCAACGGCGGAGGCTGATGTGCCACAGATCGTTGCCAATACGCCATTTGGATAGCGGACGAGGGCCGCCGCGTTGTCTTCCGTCTCGATGACGCCTTGATGGGCCATGTTGTCGCATTTGGCGATGACGCTTTCTGGCGAACCGAGAAAGTAATTGACAAGATCAATGAAATGAACGACTTGCGTGATGAGCACACTACCGCCTTCACCGTTCCATTTGCCGTGCCAATAGTCGCTGTAATAGGCATCTGGACGGAGGCAGCAGAGATAGACGGAAGCGTTGAGCAATTGTCCGAAACAACCACGGTCCAACAATTTCTTCAACAGGAGGTTAGCCTTCTCATGGCGATGTTGGAAAATGCCGGAGAAGATGAGTTCGGGATGCTTTTTGTGGGCGGCAAGCATGGCATCCAGCCCTTCCAGTGAATTGGACAGGCATTTTTCGCAAACTACGTTCTTGCCTGCTTCCATGGCGGCGACGGCAAGCGGCGAATGGCTGGCGTGATCCGTACAGATGTCGATGAGATCGATTTCCGGATCGTTCAGCATGTCTGTGAAATTTTCCGTGAAATTTGGCACGCCGAGTTTGGCGGCCATGGCGGCCGCCTTGTCGCGTTTCAAATCACAGATGGTTTTGACGGTAGCGCCTGGAATCTGCTTATAACTATTGATATGCGTCGGTGCGACGGCACCGCAGCCGACAAGACCGATTTTGATTTCTTTCATGCATGACCTCCAAGAGGATGCTCTATGGTGTGGAAAACTGAAGGCGGACTGAATCCGATTACCTAAATTAAACAATTTAATGCAATCGGCTCCAGTTTCAATTTTTCCTTTACATTATGTTTTAAAAGCGTGTCGAAAAAGGCCGCTATTACGCCTCCCAACGGACAGCGCCATGGCAGATGGTCCGTTGCGGGACAAGATCATCGTTCAGCATGACAATGTCCGCTTCATAGCCTTTTTCAAGACGGCCGCGTTTGCCAAGCTTGAGGCTTTGGACTTGATTCCAACTGGTGGCTTTGATGGCTTGACAGAGTGGCAGCCCCGTGACGCGGACAAGACGTCGTAAGCCGTTGTGGTAGCGTAAAGTACTGCCTGCGACGGGGCCTGTCGTCAATGTCGCCTTGCCGTCTTTGACGATGACGGGAAGGCCACCGAGCGTGTAGTTGCCATCCGGCATGCCGGATGCGCGCATGGCATCCGTGATGAGCATCATGCGGTCTGGCCCTTTCAGACGGGCGATAAGTTGGATCATCGGTTCACAGAGATGGACGCCGTCGCAGATCATCTCCACGAATACATCGTCGCTCATGAGACCGCCGCCGACCATGCCGAAACGCAGATGGTGGACAGGCGTCATGACGTTGCAGAAATGCGTCAAATGCTTCATGCCGTTGGCGCGATGCAACTGGAAGCAGTCGTAGTCCGCTTCGCAATGACCGCCCGACGGCATGATGCCGCGTTCGCAAAGGCCTTTCGTGAATTCCAGTCCGCCTTCCAGTTCAGGGGAGAACGATGCTTTCACGATATGGGCCAATTGGCTGAGTTCATCGACGAGATCAAGACATGGAAGTAGCAGATGTGCAGGATTTTGCGCTCCTGCGCATTTCGGATTGAACCATGGCCCTTCCAGATGGACGCCCAAAAGAATCGCCCCGTCTTGATTGGTTTTCTGATAGCGGGTGGCGCAACGGCAGATTTCGCGGAGATCTTCCCGCGCAACGCTTAGCGTCGTTGCAAGAAAGCCTGTGACACCGTCCGTCAATTTGTCGTGACCGATGGTGTGGAAGGCTTCATCCGTCGCATCGCAGAAATCGCAGTTTGAACGGCCGTGGCAGTGGATGTCGATGAAGCCTGGAGCCGTGATGAGTCCTTCACCGTTAATGACGTTGTCGCAGTTCGTTTCAGGAATGGATTCCGCGATATCGGTGATGATGCCGTTGTCAATGAGAATGTCCGCATTCGGCAGATCGACATCAGGCGAAACAACGCGTGTGTTTTGAATCAACGTTTTCATAGAACGGAATCCAAATTGATTTTGTCTGCCGTATAGACTAACGTAAAGTCATTATGCGGAAGCAGATAGGAGGCGGGAAGGAACGGCGTGGGCGATTTGTCCGCAAGAATCTTCGTGAGCGGTTCCTCCTGTTCGGCGAAGCAGGCCAGCAGGAGTTCACGTTTCGACGCAAGAATCTGCCGCATGCCCATGGTGGCGGCGAAACGCGGGACGAGATCACGCGAGCCGTTGGCGGTCAACGCAGCGTTGGCGTTAATGGTGCGCTCTTTCAGGGCAATGACGCGAGACGGCAAGTCCGCAAAGTCCTTGACGGAAATGGTTTGCGGTTCCATCGGCTCATTGAATGCGATGTGGCCGTTGAAGCCGATGCCGAGCAACTGCAGGTCAAGTCCGCCAGCCGCCGCGAGTGCGTTGTCGAAACATGCAGGATTGGCCGGATCTGGGAAGTGGGCTTGGCATTCAGCAAAATTCCGTTCAGGATGGAAGCGGTTGAAGAGGTTGTCGTGCATATATTTCCAATAACTCAACGGATGGTCGTGGGGGACGCCCGTGTGTTCGTCCGACGCGTATTCATCAAGATTCCACGTCTGAAGACGCGAAAGATCAATATGATTGTTGTTAAATTTCTCAGCGAGAATGCGATACAGTTCAATCATCGTATTGCCGGTGGCGAGACCGAGATTGAAAGCTTCGCCTTTGGAAAGCTTTGCGACGACGGCGTCGTAGATGATTTCCGCGCCGCGCGCGCTCATCGCGTTGTAGTCAGCTACTTTTTCAATTTTCATAGGAGTACCACCTTTCCTTTTTCAGCGGATTCCAACATGCCCAATGCGACCTTCATGGCTTCAATCGCCTGTTGCGCGCCCGCCAGTGGCGCATGGCCGTTTTCGATGCCGTCAATGATGGCGGCCATTTCACGAACATACATGTCGCCTTCGACCTTCTCTTGAAGATCGCCGACCGGAACGTCGTCCAATGGAATGCTTTCGACAGGCTGGCCTGGCGCAAAGAACTGCACGCCATTGGCATCCGACTTTTTCAAAGTGCCTTTTTCGCCATAGACGATCATGCAATTGTCCGACGGGCCAGAGCGGAGCCATGAGCATTCCATGTTGCAGATGACGCCGTCCTTCGAGACAGTGGTCGTGCTGATGTAGTCGTAAGGCTTCTCCGGACCTTCATGCATCATGATAGCACGTGCATAAACGCTTGCGGGGACGCCGAATAGGCCATTCGCCAAATCGATGTGATGGGCCAGCATGTCTAACGTGCAGCCGCCGGATTTCGCATAGTCCGCGAACCAGTCGCCCCATTCGCGTTTCCAGCCGCCGACAAGGCATTTGACGGAACAGCAGATCGGTTTGCCAATTTTGCCAGCCTTGACGAGTTCGAGCAATTTGATTCCGCCAGCCGAATAACGGCGGACGAAACCAACGGCGAACAAATTGGAATAGCTGCTGATGAGCGGGGCGATCTCCTTAAGTTCCTCCGCCGTACGGCATAGCGGCTTTTCGCAGAAGATCGGCTTGCCTGTCTTCATGGCCGCACGAAGGCCTTCCGCATGGCAGTATGTCGGCGACGTAATGACGATGAATCCGACCTCAGGATTGTTCACGACTTCTTCCACGCTGGCCGCCGGTTTGACCTCCGGAAACTTTTTCACGAAGGCATCCATTTGGGCGGGATTGATGTCATACGCCGTGACGAGACGTGCATGTGGATGTTTGGAAAGATTTCCCGCGTGGGCGTTGCCCATGCGGCCTGTGCCGATAATGCCGACTCCAATCATTGTTTTGCTCCTTTGATAATATTTTGAATAAGAATCACTGCTTCTGCAACATCTTTTTCTTGTTCAGGCCCCAGCGGAAGTTCGCGTTCGATGATGAGCGGGCCTGTGAAACCACGAGCCAGAAGGCTCTTCAAAAGGTTGGCGAAATCCGTATCTCCTTTGCCAAGAGGCGTTTCCTTTCCTGCTTTTTCCGTTGGCGCGGCGTGTCTCGCGTCTTTGCAATGGATGACTTTGACAAGATCGCCCATCTCTTCCACGACATGCGAAGGTTCGTCCGAACCATAGATAAGCAGGTTGGCGGGATCAAAATTCAGCCCAAGATTGTCTTCGCCAATGTCATTGAAGATGCGTTTCAACGTGGGGACGTTCTCCATGCCAGTTTCGAAGAGAAAATCTTGCCCGTTGGCTTTAGCGAAACGGACAAGTAGCTTCAAATCATTGATTAACGACTTGTATTCGTCGGTGCTTGCTTCTGGAAAATAACCGACGTGGCATGTGACGTAGCGGACGCCGTATTTTTTGCCCCAATTCATCTGGCGGCAGGCAAGTATCATACGTTCCGCACGTGTCTTAAGTGGCGATAGACCAACGCCTTCGACTGGATGCGCCCAGTCTTGGTTTGGGAAGGAAAGGAACATCGTAGGCGTCGATATACCGCGTTCCCGTAACATGGTTATGATTGCCTCTGAACGTGCGATGGCTTCGGCGGTTGGCGCGAGCCAGTCTTCCATGACACCTGCGATCTGCATGGCGGTCATGCCAAGCGAATGGTAGAACTCAATGCGGCGTTCGTCTGCCGTCGGGCAGCGGAGAATGGTTCCGATTGGACAGCTCATGGTGATATCCTTTTATTCTATAGTTACTTAGCGATTCTAAACGTGATGGTGATGGAACCTTTTTGAACAGGCTTGTCCAACTTGACGGCGATGCGTTTGGGGCTGTGTGCGTTCGGGTTTTCGACGATGCCTTCCGTGAAAGCAAGCCCCGCGCCTTCCGCTGTGACGGTGGCTGAAACGGCCGCGTTTTGATAGGCGGCTGTGACAATCGAACCACTGATTGACAGTTCGTCAAATGAGACAAGTGCTGTCTCAAATGTCTGCGGCGACGTGAATTCCACATCGTCGCGAACAGTCAAAGTCTGCTCTTTTCGGTTGAAGATGAGCGTGCGTTTCAGGCTGACGAGTTCCTTCGCTTCCGGATAGGCGGGCGCGATGTCGGCGACAATCGTATCGACATCATCCGTGAAATCCGTGCTGATAAATGTCCCATGTGATTGTTGTCCAGGTGATTGCAATTTTCCTTCAACAATGGGCACCATGTGGCCGAAGGAGTTGAGCATCTGGCCTTCGTAGCGGCGTGGGGAGAATGTACGTTTCGTGTAGGGTTCGCCGCCCGGGTCGAGGAAGAACTGATGTCTGTTCAAAACAATCGTGAAGGAGCCGATGTCGTTGTGGTTATGTTGCTCTGCGTTGTGGCCTGTTTTGAACGCGACGCCGAAGTGCCTGCCGTTCAAGGTGGAACGACCGACATAAATGTTGGCGAGCGGATAGAGTTTGCGAGGCGGAAGCTGTCCGTCCAATGGGACGTTGGCCGGCGGCCAGGGCTGTTTGTTGAAGCAACGAAGGACGGTCAGCATGGGCACGCCAGTGACTTCTGTTCGTGGTGGAATGGCCCGCAGAACGGCGTCTGGATAGCGGTATTGGATGATGGCGATGTCGTCAGGCGAAGGACTTGCGCCGACGCCGCAGTCCGCGAAAGCAGGACAGCAATTCTCTTCAATTTGAATATCGCGAGCGTAGGCGGCGACATTATGTAGTGTTTCATTGTTGTAAAGCGACAGTTTGCCGCCCGTCATCATGAGCACTGTCTCCGCGAGGATGAGAAAACGTCCGTACCCATAGCCCCAATAGCCCATGCCTTCCGTGCAATAGCCGTCTGCGGAATAACCAGCCGTGAAGAACGGCATGGCCTGTTCTACGGCTGCGAGTATTTCCGCGCGGTCATGGCGATCCTCCATGAGAAGCATCGCGGCGACAACGAGTTGCGAATGGCAGACGGAGTTCCAGTTGTTGCCGCCGACGATCCACCACTGGCCACCCGTGATTTCGCCTGTGCGGATGACATGACGGTAGGCGGCGAACATGCGGCGTTCAATTTCATCGCGGATGCGTTTGCGTGTCGCGAGTTGGAGTTTGTCCTGTAGCCACCAGTCGTAAATGGCGAGATTGGCGCAGAGTTCGGAGCAGAAAAGATCCGCGTATGGGGCGGTGCCGTTGAAATTCAAAAGATTGGCGTCATGAGCGGGCAGTACCCAACTCTTTTCGTTGAACATCGCATCCAGTTCTTTTTCGATGGCTTCGAGAAAACGTCCTTTGTATTCAAGAACTTCCGCCTGGACGAGCGGAAAGAGGCGGTCGCGTTGCCGCTGAAAATAGACGCGTTCGTAGTTGCTACGATTGCCGATGGTGAGAAACTGCATATACAGTTCGTCCGGCAGTTCCGGAATGGGGGTACCGACGGTTCCTTCTGCATGCGCGATGATTTTTTTCGCTTCTGGCGTGTCCGCATAAGGGAGCCATGCGGCGCGGTCGGCGGCGGTTGGACCAAAATGGCCGGGCGTTTCGGACAGCCATGAGGCGATTTGCTCGATGCGTTCTTTGGAGGGGATCGGAAAATCCATGTGATTGGCCTGCGAAATGGAATGTAATGAAAAAATGTTCACTTTATAGAGTAACATGATTTGAAAAATAATCCATTATATTAAGTTAATAAAATGGCGGTAAAATAAAAAAACATTGAAAATAAAACGGCCTGCGGGTCGTCAACTGGATGTATCATGCATCCCAAGGAGCATTATGAACTGGAAGCATTTGAGCCCGTCCCATGTCGCGCAGCCTGTGTTCGGAAATGAAAACGGTGCGTTGTCCATTGAATTGACCGATGCCGCAAGTATCGGCCATTGGGAATGTTCCGTTCCCGTGAAGGCTGGTGTGACATACCGTTTCACCGCCGTGGCAGACGCTCCCGCGAAGTCGTTCAACAATGTGACGATGCTCGTGACGTGGTGTCCTAAGGAAGACGCCTCGAAGATGATCCAGCGGGACTACATCGGTTTTCAGGACAAAAATGGCCAGCGTTGTTTCGACGAGACGTTTAAAGCTCCGGAAGGCAGCAACTTCGCCATCCTGTGGTGTGTCCACAAATGGCAGAAGGGCAGAGCGGTCTTCCGTGACATCCGCATGGAGGAGGTTGCGGAGATCCCGCCGCGGCGCGTTCGTTTGGCGACGGTCAACATCTATCCAAAAGCGGAACGGACGTTCGCCGCAAATCTCGCCATCATGGAAGACGCTTTTCGGAAAGTCTGTGAAGAGAAGCCGAATCTTGACTTGATCGTCACGCCTGAATGCCATACGGATCGCATGGTGAATCTTCCGATTGTGGAGCGTTCGGAACCGATTCCAGGCGGTATGACGTTTGAGTTGTGCAAACGCTATTCTGTTCAATACCATGTAAATATACTCGCGAACATCCATGAGCTGACGCCAGAGGGCCATGTTCATAACACGGCCTTCGTCGTGGATCGACAGGGGAATTTGGCGGGAAAATACCGCAAGGTTCATCTGACGGTTTCGGAACAGATGATGGGCGTGATTGCGGGCGAGGAGTTTAACGTTATTGATTTGGATTTTGGGCGGCTGGGCATTGCCGTCTGTTGGGATAATTGGTTCTCCGAAAGTGCGCGGGCCTTGCGGCTGAACGGCGCGGAACTGTTGGCATTTCCATTGGCGGGCGACGGCAAGGAGTCGCATTGGTCAAAGACATGGTCCACGCGGTGTATCGACAACAGCATTCCGATGGTGGTGTGTGTCGGCGATCCGAAATGTCCGTCGGCAATTGTTGATCGTGACGGCGAATGGTTGTCGAGCACGATGGAGCAGGGCGGTTATGCATTTGCGGAGATTGATTTGAATGAACGGAAACGGAGCTGGTGGCTTTCCGTCGGTCCCGCCGATGGTGATCCATATCAACTGTATCTGGCGGAACGCCGCCAGATCGCCTATCCGCAGAAGTAATATCCACAATAGCAGAGTGTCCGATATATATTTAAGGAGGAAAAAACGATGAATGAATCAACCCGTGTTGTCAAACTATTGCTTCTTGCGATTGTCGGACTGCTTTTCTGCGCCTATTGCGTTATGACTTTGTTCAATATTGAAACGGGTCAGAATCATGATGTTGTGAAACATTATGGCGATTTGTTAAGTGAATCGGCGGAGGTGAAAACAGCTTTGGCCGCACAGGGCGTCAAGGAATACATTATTTTCAATGGACGGCGTCTGGCCAGCCATCATATCCAATTTGTGACGGATCGTCCCGTCGCCGATCAAGATGCCATCCGGAAACTCTGCAAGGAGTATCTAATGGCTCATGTGGAAAAGTATGAGAGGACTCTTTTCACCTTTGAAGTGAACGTGGAGAAACTTCACATGAATGAAATTCGCCAGAGTACCGAATGAATTACTTGCTAGATTAAAAAATAATCTTTATAGTATATATTTAAAAATAATAAAATTGGAAATAAAAGATGACGATATGTGAAATAACAAAAGAAAATGAATTCAAATTCATCCATGATGTCATAAATAGACATTGGGAGCGGGCAATTGGTCTGGCCAATTTTGAGTCATTGATGACCTATTGGTCAGTAGGGGCATTCGTGTCAGCAAAGCTAAATACTGCGGCTTGGGGCACGAAAACAGTGGAAGAGCTTTCCGATTACTTGAAAACGCACAATCCCAAGTTGCGTGGTTACGGGAAACGAAATATCTACAATATGGTCATGTTCTACGAAGCCTACACTTCCAATGAGTTTCAGCAGGTATATAAGAGATTGAAACTCAATGAATTTGTACAGATTCCACCTGTCACAGTTGTGAATGGCGAAATTGTGCAGCCGCCAGCTGCACAATTTGAAGAACAATCTGCAATTGTGCAGCCGCCAGCTGCACAATTAGGCGAAACTGATTTGGCGATAGCAGCATTTCCTGTTGTTTTGACACTCATAGGTTTCACGAATCATGTGGAAATTCTTAATCGTTGCAAGTCTGTTGATGAACGTGTGTTTTATATTCTGTATGCTGCACGGGAACGTTTGAACAAGCTGGAAATGAGACGAGCGATAGTTGCCCAGACATACGACACGATGATGAGTCGTGAAAAGAAAATATCAACTAAACTCAAAACAGCATATCCAGGGGCGGAATTTCTCCTGAAAGACAAGGCTTTTCTGGATTTTTTGCATTTACCTCCTAAACATACGGAACATGTACTGCGTAAGGGGTTGATCGAACACATGAAGGAATTCATTTTGGAAATTGGAAAAGATTTCCTGTATATGGGCAATGAGTATCATGTTCATGTAGGCGGGGAGATACGCCGACTTGATCTTTTGTTCTATCATCGTGGCTTGCGTTGTTTGGTTGATGTGGAACTGAAGGCGGTTGATTTCCAACCGGAATTTGTTGGTAAGCTTGATATGTATCTTGAAGCAATTGATCGGGAGATTCGTCGAGAGGGTGAAAATCCTTCAGTGGGCATTATCCTCTGTCCATCGGCCGACAAATGTCGTGTCGAATATACGCTCAATCGTACGATGAGTCCAGTGATGGTTGCTGAGTATCGACGTTTATTGGTGCCGGAAGAAGTTATGAAGAAGTCTTTGGAAGAGTATTGTGCGTTTATGAAAATGGAAGCTTTAAAGAAAGATAAATATACTGAATAAAACATAAATTATAATATATAAATTATTCAAAAAGTAAAATATGTTTGTTTTAAGAGAGGTAAAATGAAACAATGTTTCCCATTTTTAAGTGCGATGCTGACTGTGCTGACGACGTTCGCCGCCGCGCCAAATATTCCTGAACTGAAAGATTTCAGAGCACCTGCTACGGTGCCGCATGAATGCGTAAAGGGCTTCCTATGGCTTGAGGCGGAGTCGTTTGCGGATTACGGCGAGTGGAAACTGGACACGCAGTTCACCCATAAGATGGGTTCCGCCTATCTGATCGCGGCGGGCCTCGGCAGGCCGATTCAATCCGCAACGACGACGATTCGCATTCCGACGGCGGGCGTGTGGCATGTGTGGGTTCGTACAAAGGACTGGCTGCCGGAATTTTCGCCCGGCAAGTTCGCTGTTTGCGTCAATGGCGTCAGCCAAGCCGTCAATGGCGCGTCTAAAAAGGATGGCTGGCGTTGGGAGAAAGGCGGTGATTTCGATCTGCCTGCAGGCGAGGCGACGATCGAGTTGAAGGATCTTTCAGGAGCGTTTGCGCGATGCGATGCGTTGCTGTTCACGTTGGACGGCGGTTTCAAACCGTCGGACGAAGCTGAAACTGTTGCAGCAGATCGTCTGAAATATACTGGTGAGGATGGAACGATTGATGACGGCGGTGCTTACGATGTCGTGGTGGTCGGCGCGGGGCCAGGCGGCATGGGGGCGGCGCTTTCCGCCGCCCGTACAGGCGCGAAAACGGCGTTGGTCCATGACCGACCCGTTTTAGGCGGTAATTCAAGCTGTGAACTGGGCGTCGGAACGGACGGCGCGGCGGGATCGCATCCGAACGGCAAGCGGAACTCCCGCGAGTCAGGCCTTTGCGAGGAGGCGAATCTCCTTCGCGCACAAGTGAATCCGAAAACGATGAGCGCCGCCTACCGTCTGATGGCGGAACGTGAACAGAAGCTGGAAGTCTTTTCCAATCAGCGTGTTTTGGCAGTGGAAAAGGATGGTGACGCCATCACGGCCGTCCTTTCCCGCAACACGCTGACAGGCAAACGGATGCGTTTTAAGGCGAAGATTTTCATCGATTGCACGGGCGACGGCTGGGTTGGCTATTTCGCGGATGCGGAGTACATGTTCGGCCG
>JAEEGI010026300.1_pt1 | contig 11215 bp, 7 predicted proteins | sample 8958751 | NCBI WGS metagenome assembly JAEEGI01 (sample SAMN16246545, study PRJNA631951) | gut metagenome | biome: gut microbiome; feature: rumen; material: KS-attached | host: Bos | place: Iran: Karaj | collected 2018-10 | reverse complement strand
AAGTTTGACAGATTGAATTTATCATCAGGTCTTCTGACGAAAAGATGTCTTCCTTCATTAAAGCCTGTAATGCTCTCACCTGAGAAATAGTTGTAGGCCAGGAGTCCGCCACAGTCAGCATCTCCTTCCATAGCCTTGCGATAAAGTGTTCCATACAGCGTATCGTCATCAATATCCTTTCCAATCGCACCTGCAAACTCCCTGAATAGTCCTACCCAGGCGTTGAGGTCTGAAGTGCAGTTGTTGCAATGTACCATGGCAACCTGCTCTCCTGATGGAGTTGTTACCAGATCAAGCTCAGGATATGCCTTTGAAAGATCATGCTCAAGAACGACCATTGAGAAAACTGAGGTACCTGCTGAGATATTACCTGTCCTTACGCCTACAGAATTAGTAGCGACCATTCCTGTACCAGCATCTCCCTCAGGAGGACATACCGGGATACCGCCCTTTAATGTGCCTGTAGGATCAAGCTTCTTAGCTCCTTCATCAGTAAGTGTTCCTGCTTTTGCCCCTGCGGGAAGAGACTTAGGAAGGATATCCCGTATCTTCCATCCAAGGTTCTTAGGCAATATAAGCTCATCGAACTGATTCAGCATCTTCTCATTATAGTTACAGGTTGAAGAATCAATTGGGAACATTCCTGAGGCGTCGCCCACGCCAAGCACTTTCTCTCCCGTAAGCTGCCAGTGAACATATCCCGCAAGTGTTGTAAAGAAATCAATTTTGGAAATATGCTCCTCACCATTAAGAATTGCCTGATATAAGTGTGCAATACTCCATCTCTGCGGAATGTGGTAACCAAAAAGATCTGTCAGTTTTTCTGAAGCCTCTTCAGTTATAGTATTTCTCCAGGTCCTGAAGGGAACAAGGAGTTCACCCTCTTTGTCAAATGCCATATAACCGTGCATCATTGCAGAAAAGCCCATGGCTCCAACTGTAGTCAGCTTTTCTCCATATTGTGACTCTACATCCTTTGCAAGATTTTTGTAGCAGTCTGTAAGTCCATTCCACACATCATCAAGAGTGTAGGTCCAGACACCATTGTCCAGCCTGTTCTCCCAGCTGTGGGATCCGCAAGCTATCGGATTGTAATCAGTATCTGTTAGTACCGCCTTTATCCTGGTTGAACCAAATTCAATCCCAAGATAAGTCTTTCCTTCAGCTATTGCCTTTTTTGCATCTCCCAAAATATGCCTCCATTCTGTCAGACCAGTGATTTGGCCATACCTATATATTATCTGTATGAAATACTATTCCAGCGAAGCTCATTCTTGAGACCTCTGATAGTTGTATCTTTATCAATAACAACACTCTCAATTCCCATTGCATCAGCCCAATCAACCATCTGTTGTGATGTGAGATCATAAGAGAATGATGTGTGATGGGCACCGCCGGCAAGTATCCATGCTGCTGCACCAGTCTTAAGATCTGGCTTTGGTGTCCAGAATGCAGTGGCTACTGGAAGGTTTGGCATATCCTTCTCAACCTTCTTGCAGTCTACTTCAGCAATTATCAGTCTGAACCTGTTGCCCAGGTCTATAAGTGAACATGCAATGCCGGGACCTGTCTTTGATGTGAATACAAGTCTTGCAGGATCCTCACGGTTGCCCATTGAAAGAGGCTGAACCTTTATTGAAATTGGTCCCTCTGCTATAGCCGGGTCAACTTCCAGCATGTGGGCTTCAAGTATTCCCTCTTTACCCTTAACAAGATTGTATGTATAGTCCTCCATGAAGGCTGTACCCTTGGCATCCTTTTTGCCTGCAGTCATGAGCTTCATAAGGCGGACCATTGCGGCTGTTTTCCAGTCTCCTTCTGCACCAAAGCCATAACCTTCCTGAGTTAGCCTTTGGATTGCAAGGCCGGGAAGCTGTTTGAGGCCACCGAGCATTCCAAAATGCGTTACTACTGCATGATAATCTCTTTCTTCAAGAAATCTTCTCAGTGCGATTTCCTGAGCAGCCTGTACATCAACATGTCTGCGGAATTCATCCTCATTTCTGCCTTCAAGAAGTATCTGATATGTACTGTAGTACTCATCAGTAAGTGTTTTTATTTCAGCATCGGTAACGCAGTCAACATACTCTACAAGATCATTTACATTATAATGGTCTATTTCCCATCCAAACCTGATCTGGGCTTCAACCTTGTCGCCCTCAGTTACTGCAACATTGTTCATGTTGTCGCCAAAACGGCATACCCTTACGTGTGAGGACTCCATAATTCCAAGGGCTGTTGTCATCCACGCAGCTATCTCTTCCACAACATCAGGGTCACTAAAGTGTCCGACAATGACCTTGCGCTCAATTCCCATTCTTGAAACGATGTGTCCAAACTCCCTGTCCCCGTGAGCAGACTGGTTCTCATTCATAAAATCCATGTCGATGGTATCGTATGGGATTTCTTCATTGAACTGTGTGTGAAGATGGCACAGAGGTTTTTTATACTCTTGAAGTCCGATTATCCACATCTTTGCCGGAGAAAAAGTGTGCATCCAGGTGATAACTCCAGCACAGTCGGGATCGTTATTTGCTTCATTAAAAGTTTTCCTGATTGAAGCCTGATCGATAAGTGTTGGCTTCCACACAATTTCAAAAGGAAGTTTTCCTGTTTTGTTAAGTGATTCAACTATTATTTTGGAATGCTCCGCAACCTTTTGAAGACACTTTTCTCCATAAAGATCCTGAGATCCTGTCGCGAACCATATTTTGTAGCTTTTAGTCTGTTTCATTTTTTCTGTGTATCTCCTTTAACCCTATTGTCATGATTTTATTTAATTCTGATCTCAACCACGCTTGCAGCCGGAATATCTAAAATGAATTTATTTTCACTGACTTTGCTGCATCCTTCATATGTTCTTTCAACAACATTGTCAGGATTTTCAAACGTATTGTAATCATGTGGATCAGTTCCACCGACTATAGAAGCCTCAACAACTTCATAGTTTTTATTATCAGCAAGCTGAACATCCAGTGTCTTGGAATCTGAAACAGAGAGGTTACATAATGTTATCGTGATAACACCATCCTTTACTGACACTGATTCAGTGATCTCCGGCACCTTATCCTCTCCACTTTCTATCATCCCTGTTCCTGATAATGCACTCTCAAGCAGCTGCGCGCCCTGATGATGACGGTACATATGGAATACGTGATAGGTCGGTGTACGGAGCATCTTCTCTCCATCCGTAAGAATTACAGACTGAAGAACGTTTACCATCTGGGCAAGACATGCCATTTTCACCCTGTCACAGTGCTTGTTGAAGATATTAAGGGTAATTCCAGCAACAATCGCATCACGTACTGTATTCTGCTGATATAAAAATCCTGGATTGGTTCCGGGTTCAACCTTGAACCAAGTCCCCCACTCATCCACTGACATTCCAATCTTTTTGCCAGGATCATACTGATCCATTATCGCACTGTGGCGGGAAACAAGCTCTTCCATGCGGTACGCCTGTTTCATTGTCTTGTAGTATAGATCATCGTCAAACTCTGTTGCGCTTACTTTGGGTTCCCATCCGAGCGGATGTACATAATAATGAAGCGACAAAAGATCCATGAATCCATGCAGGAATTCAGGCGAATGGTCAAAGCATGTCTTAAGCACACCTTCAGTCCAATGATAGTCATCCACATTTGCGCCGCAGCAGACTTTTTTGACCGGCTTTGCATCATCATACTGCCGTACATAAGTCTGGTAACGACGGTACTCATTTGCATAGAACTCGGGAGTCATGTTTCCGCCACAGCCCCAGTTCTCGTTACCTACGCCAAAGTAATCAACCTTCCATGACTTCTCTGAACCATTGGCTCTTCTGAGATTTGACATGGGCGATTCACCATCAAAGGTCATATACTCAACCCACTCACTCATCTCCTGAACAGTTCCGCTTCCGAGGTTCCCATTTACATAAGTCTTGCATCCCAGCTGTTCACAGAGCTCCATGAACTCATGAGTACCGAAGCTGTTATCCTCTGTCACTCCGCCCCAATGTGTGTTAACCATTTTCTTGCGGTTCTTTTTATCACCGATTCCATCCTTCCAGTGATATTCATCCGCAAAACATCCACCTGGCCATCTGAGCACCGGAACCTTTATCTCTTTTAACGCATCAACAACATCCTTACGCATGCCTTTTATATTAGGAATATCAGAATCCTCACCAACATACAGACCCTCATATATGCATCTGCCAAGATGTTCGGAAAAATGCCCGTATATCTCAGGAGCAATTTCTCCCATTGTCTTAGTTTCGTTGATAACCAGCCTTGCCATTTTTGTTCCATCCTTTCTTTTCATTCTTCATTCATATAGTGGACGCACCATATTGAATGATTATTGTCTCCAACAGCACTTATGCAAAAAGTATTATTTCCAGCTTCGTCCTTCATATTGATCATAATACCTTTGTACACTACATCACCTACGTTTATTGTTATAAAATTGCTTCCGTCTGCAACAGTATAAGTTCCGCTGATTTCACCGCTTATTTTTCCATCTCTGAAGGTACAGGCGAGGGGTTTGTTCACATTTGCATCCACGGAGAGTCCATGATCAAGGAAATAGAATGTTCCTATCGGGTCACTTTGCTTGTACCCCTGTGATAGAAGCGACTCCCCATTCGTTGCAAACGGGAAGATACACGGCCACCCATCCTCATTCATGGCAAACTGATGAACTCTTACATTGTGGGTCTCTCCCCTGTCAGCATACCGTTGATGATATACTATATAGTATTTCCCATCACTGTCTCTGAAGGTCGACTGCCCTCCCGGTGCCATATAGGTCACGTCAAGGCTGGGAAGTGTGTAATTACCCATGAGCTTTACTCCATAGTCAGCAAAGGAGTCCAGATCTCCGTCTACGCCAAGACTCATTCCCCTTGCATCTACATATGGGCCTTCTGGGTATTTGGATCTTAGTACCCTTATCTGGTATCCTCCGTCCGCCTGAAGATTACCATATGACAAAAAGAGGTAATAAAAACCTGAATCTTCATCGTACTGGATATAAGGGCCTTCAATAGCATGGTGCCCTCCTCCTATGAGTCTTTTTCCAAAATACCTGTCAACAGCATTGGCGTCATCTGTTTCCGGGTGGATTATATCACCCGTTGCAGGATCAAGTTCAAGAAGAAAAATTCCTCCCGACCATGAACCATAAACCATCCATAACCTGTCATCCTTATCATAGAACATGGCAGGATCTATGGCATTGGGCCAGAGCTGATTATTATATCCTGCTGCGGTTATATACCTGTCACGTGTTGCCTTGTCCTCACCCATCACCTCATAGTAATCAGTCTTTGTCAGAACCGGTTTGGTAAAACCTGAATAGAGGACTGTCTTCTCGTAATGGTAAGGACCACCAATGTCATCCGATACAGCCAGTGTAATATTGGATTTAATATAAGAAGACGTTGTGCAGAAATACATCATGTACTTGTCTGTCGCCTTATTGTAGATTACGCTTGGTGCCCATACAGAATAGCTTCTTTCACTATTCTTACCAACATATGAAAATGCATCAAAGGGCTCTGCCAGCAGATTGTCAAATATCTTATTGGCCTTTGTAACTCCATCAGCCCAGCTCTTCCAGGTAATGAGATCATTTGATGTGGCAGCCGTCATATGTGTTCCATAGCAGTAATAAGTGCCATCGTTTGCCACGATGATCTGGGGATCGTGAAGGGACCCTTTAGTCAGTACTGAGCCCTTTTTTATATCTTCTTCCTTTAGCTGACCTGGCAGTACTGATGGCTCACCTTTAGTCATAACGCATCCCCCAATCATAGTGCATATTAGAAATCCGGCTGTCACAGTCCAAATTATTTTCTTTATTTTCTTCTCATCCAAACCAACATTTCTCCTTCGCCTCTATTGTTCCAGTATGCGTATGGTATAAGCCTCATCCTGGCTGGAACTTCCCTGGGTGGCGTAATTCCATAAAGACTTTCTCTGCCTGTATCCTCGTTTTCACTTCTTGTACCCGATACCTCGAGAACCATACATCCGCCAAACAGCTCTTCGTCCCAAACTTCTGTTATCCCACCCTTAGTATCTACTGCAAATGAGGGAAGGTTGGCGCCATTGTCCGCTTCTTCCATGGTATAGACTATAGCTCCCTTTGTAATTGCCACTTTTCCTGCATCAGCTCGTACATTGCTATTTGCATAGACAAATCTTGCCGGGATGTCAAAATCCAGCTTAATATCACAAGCATAACTGTTATCCGCATCTATTCTGACCCGGATGCTCAGATATCCTTTGTCTATGACCGATGCGGTCTCTTTACCATTTATCATGGCTTTTACACTCTCTTCATCTGCATATTCAGGAATCCTTAGCATGAGGTAAAAACATACAGTCTTGTCAGAACTGATTGTTATCCTGTTATATCCCTTAAACGGCATATGAGTTTTAAGCCTGAGATTTACTTGTGCGCCATGGATGTTCACATCAAACTTTTCACCCATGTACATATTTACCCAAACACTGTCATCTCCAGTAAATACTGCATATTCTCCAAGGGAAGCCAGTGTCCTTGCTATATTGGGAGGACAACAGGCACATCCAAACCACTTCTGTCTTACCGGCTTAACATGTGACATGGATGTATATGGCAAAAGATTGCCCGGCCACACTTCCAACGGATTGACATAAAAGAAGCTCCTGCCATCCATTGCTATACCGGCTATCACAGTGTTGATAAGCGCTCTCTCCATGGTATCAACATACTTAGCATCATGAGTAATCTGAGCCATTCTCCTGCAAAACAAAGCCAAACCAATAGATGCGCAGGTTTCCGCATAGTTCCTGTCATTAGGAAGATCATAATCAACTGTGAACCTCTCATAGATTCCGCTCTGACCGATTCCTCCGGTTATATACATCTGCCTGCTTACAATATCCTCATATAATCTTTCACAGGCCAACATCAGTTCTTTATCGTCGTACTCATAGGCAAGGTCAGCCATAGCTGTGTACATATACACAGCCCTTACTGCATGCCCCCTTGCAGTCTTTTGGATCCTTACCGGCTCGTCGCACTGGGAATATTCAGGAATAAAGGGGTCCGGATTATGGAACACATCCTTCCAGTCCTCCCTTTTGCGTTCTTCTTCAAGGTGATTAGGCTTATGGCCTCTTCTGTCTATAAAGGCCTTGGCCAGATCAAGATATTTCCTGGTTCCGGTAGCCTGGTACAATTTAATAAGGCCAATCTCAACCTCCTGATGCCCCGGAATAGCGTATTTATACCGCTCTGTGTAAAATGTATCACACAGAAGGTCAGCCATTTTGCACATTACTTTAAGGAACTTATCCTTTCCTGTTACGTTGTAATATGCAACAGCCGCCTCCATCATATGCCCGGCAGTATACAGTTCATGCCCCTCAGAGAGATTTGTGAATCTCCCCTCCGGCTCTTTTATCGTAAAATATGTGTTGATATAGCCATCGGGGCACTGAGCATCGGCAATGAGATCAATAGCTCCATCCACGATTTCAATGAGTTTTGAATCCTCATTGTAAGCAAGGGAATAAGCAGCCGCCTCTATCCATTTCGCAAGATCGGTATCCTGAAAAACAAAGCCATAGAAGTCTCCAGACGCCCTTCCTGCCGCTATTTCAAAATTTTTTATGCAATGACTTGGCTCTGCATCCTCAACCCTGTCGTTAAGAACCTCCCACTGATATGGCAGGATTTTGGCTGTGACCAGATCTGTATACCTATTCCAAAACTCATCCTTAATCCTAATATTGTTAAGTTTTATAGAAGCTAGTCTTTTATCCATGATCATTATCCCTTAAGCAAAGGAAAACACTGGCCTTCCCTGTTCATCCCATTCAACCGGCATAAGACACGCATGGCGATTTGGATTGTAGAGCGGGTCTCCTTTTATCTCCTCCTCGCTCCTTGCGTGGTATACACATATATCTCTGCCTTCTTCATCTTTGGTAAAAGAGTTATGACCAGGGCCATATATTCCAAGCACATCATCAGATTTAAGAACCGGATATCTTTCTTTTGTCCAGGACTTGGGGTCAAGAAGATCAGAATCTTTATCTGCTGTCAGCATTCCCATACAATATGCCTTACCGGTCTCGCTGGCAGAATATGTCAAAAAGATCTTGTCGCCATGCTTGATTACCGCAGGTCCTTCATTCACCCAGAATCCTACTCTCTCCCAGTCATAATCAGGAGTTGTGAGCATGACCTGCACAGTCTCCAGCTTGTCCGGTGCCGCCATCCTGGCTATGTAGAGATTACTTATCTGTTTGCCGACGCCCACTTTCTCTGCCCACACGTAGTAGTGGCTGCCCTTGTTCTCAAATACCGTTGCATCAAGTGAAAAGGCCTCAAAAGAAAATTCGTCGTCATCGGCTCTCTTCATCTTGCCAAGTTCTGTCCACTTACCGGTTATTGGATCTTCTTCCTCACACCTAAGCACATAAGGTCTTATGTCCCAGATTGCATCCTTGTCACCACCTGCGTAATAGATGTACCATGCCCCCTGCAGGTAGTGAAGCTCCGGAGCCCAGATATGTATGCTCATGGGGCCCTCTTCGTGTTTGTGCCAGATCTCTGTCTCAGGCGCATCCGCAAGCTCTTCAAGGCTGTCTGCCCTCCTTAAGACAATTCCGTCATAGGCAGGAACGGATGCAGTAAAATAGTATTTCCCATCGATGTGCCTGTAGACATAAGGGTCCGCCCTCTGAAGGATCCACGGCTCATTAAACTTCAGTTCTTTTGTTGTATCCATAATTATCTTTCACCCCTCAGATCATCCCTTTACAGCACCTGCTGTCATACCATCAATGATGTACTTCTGGAAAAGCAGGAATATTATAAAGATAGGAAGTATACCAAACATTGATCCCGCAATAAGCACATCATAGTTGTTACCATAAGGAGTGAGCAGTGTGTTAAGTCCAATAGGAAGGGTAAATTTCTCTGCTCCCTTAAGTACCAGCAAAGGCCAGAGAATCGAATTCCATGATCCCATTGCGCAGAGAATACCCATGGAAGCAAATGCAGGCTTTGCAATCGGCATAATGATAGCCACTGATATGTAGTACTCATTTGCTCCGTCAATTCTTGCTGCGCTCAAAAGATCTTTTGGCAAGCCTGATAAGTATTGCCTGAAGAAGAATATCGTTGACGCGCTGCATAGTCCCGTAATAATTACACCTGTGTAGGTATCAATAAGCCCAAATGCTATCATCTCTTTGTACATAGGAAGCATAAGGATCTCAAAGGGAACCATCATAGTTGCAAGTACCAGCGTAAAGAGGAAATTCTGGAGCTTGAATCTGTACATTGTAAGACCATAAGCTACGAAATAGCATATAAGCAGGGTAAGAACCACTGAAAGAATTGTGATTATCAGTGAATTCTTGTACCACATGAAGTACTTTTTGCTGTCCTGGTTACCACCGAAAAGATATTTGTAGTTATCCAGGGTCATAGTCGTCACATCAAGATCAAGAGCAAGTCCTCTTCTGATAAGTTCAGTACCTGGTCTGAATGAAGCGAGGAGTCCGGCAAGTACCGGAAAACATATTATTGAACTGAGAACCAGGAAAAAACCTGTTCCCAGAATTGTTGCAATGATATGTCTTGGTGTATGAGAAAGATCTCTTTGATTATTCTTTTCCATGATCAATCCTCCTCCTTCTTGAATGTTCCGTTAAGTATAAGCTGAGCAAAGTTGATGATAAGGGCAACGATCAGAAGAACAACGCCGACTGCACACGCATATCCCATGTCATTCTTTTCAATTCCGCGCTTATAGAGGTAACCAACTATAGTGAGACCAATGTTGTTTGGTGATGAGTTTCCTGCCCATAACATATAGGACTCAAGGAACATTGAAAGTCCGGCATATACCGAAATCGTCAGCACGTAAATTGTTGTAGGCTTAAGCAAAGGAAGTGTCACATAAAGGAACTTCTGAACAGGTGAAGCGCCGTCGATATCAGCAGCCTCGTAGAGGGATGAATCAATTCCCTTAAGGCCGGATATAAAGTAGAGCATATTTACACCGGTCCATCTCCAGCAAGCCAGGACAAGCAGTGCTATCATTCCTGACCAGCCGTTTTTGAGCCATTTATAGGTTCCAAGACCAAGAGCCTGGGCAATTACATTCATCTGTCCTGTCTTATATTCTGAGAACATAAGTCTGAAAAGAGTACCTGAAATAACAACAGATGTAAGTGCCGGCATGTAAAGAACCGCTTTCCATACACCCTTTGCCTTGACAATATTGGAATCCATTAGCACGGCAAAAAGCATGGGAAATGGAATCAGAAGCACAAGCGTAAAGAACATGTATTTTGCGCTGTTTGCAACTGCGATCATGAACACTTTATCTTTTAACAGTTTGGTATAATTGGCAAAACCAACCCAATCAGTCTTGATTGCTCCTATGTCCTGAAAACTCATTGTAAATGCCGTAATAAGCGGATAAACCCAGAAAAATGCAAAACTAAGGATAAACGGCAGTACAAATACGTATGGGGCAACCTTCTGAGAATATAAGAAATTCTTACCCTTCATCTTTTACTCCTTCATAAAGAATCTTAATGTAAAGGGGATACCGCAATAATCCGGCATCCCCAATATTTAGCTCATCCAAAAGAATACGTCACTTCTTACTGCTCCATATCCACTGCATCCTGCAGTTCCTGAAGAGCATCATCAACACTGTACTCCGGATCTTCAAGAACTTCGTTGAGTGTTGTTGTGCAAACATACTCGTTGATTGTAGGGCTGATTGATACAACAGAAATCTTGCCAATGTTATCCATTCCGATTTCGTTCAGAACATCGTAAGGATAATTGATGAAGAAAGCATTGAACTGGTTAGCATCGTCATGAGCAAAGGAATCCTTGGTCCACATAGCTGTGTTACATACATCAAATCCAAGCTTGTCCCAGATATGCTGCTCACCGTCATCTGACATCTTAGCCCAGCAGAGGAACTCGGCTGCAAGCTCCTTGTTGGCTGACTGCTGTGTAACTACAGTTCCTGTTCCGCCGATACCAACTGAGCACTTCTGTCCCTCTTCGAATACAGGACACTTAGCAATATACCAGTTGCCTTTTTCCTCAGGCATGTAGTTTGTGAAACGGCTCATGTACCAGAGTGCCTTAGGGAAGGAAACAATGTTGCGGTCCATGATGTTCTGGAAACCTGCCTCAAGGT
>JAEEGI010026299.1_pt1 | contig 11216 bp, 9 predicted proteins | sample 8958751 | NCBI WGS metagenome assembly JAEEGI01 (sample SAMN16246545, study PRJNA631951) | gut metagenome | biome: gut microbiome; feature: rumen; material: KS-attached | host: Bos | place: Iran: Karaj | collected 2018-10 | reverse complement strand
TCGGGATCACGCTTGCGGCGGATATGTATGTACCGAAGAACGCGGAAGGAAAAATGCCCGCTATAGCCGTCAGCGGACCCTTCGGCGCGTGCAAGGAGCAGTCATCGGGTCTTTACGCGCAGACGATGGCGGAGCGCGGGTTCCTGACTATTGCCTTCGATCCGTCCTTTACCGGCGAATCGGGCGGATATCCCCGCGCGATGCACTCCCCGGACATTGATGTGGAGGATTTTCAGGCTGCGGTAGACTTTCTGTCCGTGCAGGAGAACGTCGATCCCGAGCGCATCGGCATTATCGGCATCTGCGGCTGGGGAGGAATGGCGTTGCAGACCGCTTGCGTCGATACAAGGATCAAGGCAACAGTGACGTCCACGATGTACGATATGTCCCGTGTGGCTGGAAACGGGTACTTCGATGCTGCCGACAGCGAAGAAGCGCGGCATCAAGCGCGAATTGCTGTCAACGCACAGCGGACGCATGATTACAAAACCGGTGAATATGTCAGAGCGGGCGGCGTGGTCGATCCTCTGCCGGAGGACGCGCCGTACTTTGTAAAGGACTACCACGATTATTATAAGACTCCGCGCGGGTATCATCCCCGCTCTCTGAACTCGGGCGACGGCTGGACGGTGAACACCGGCACCTCACTGATGAACATGCGGCTGTTCACCTACGCAAAAGAGATCCGCTCCGCCGTTCTGATGATCCACGGCGAAAAGGCGCATTCCTGCTATATGAGCCGCGACGCTTTCGCCGATATGGTGAAGGACAGCAAGTACGCGGACAACAAGGAGCTTTTCATCATCCCCGGCGCGTCGCATACCGACCTATACGATCAGACGGATATCATTCCCTTTGACAAGATCGAAATGTTTATGAAGGAGAATCTGAAATGAGCAAGGTACTTGTGATCACGACCAGCCTGCGGGTAAGAAGCAATTCAGACCGACTGACGGAAGAACTGATCCGCGGTGCAAAAGACGCAGGCCATGACGTCGAAACGATCAGTTTGAAGGGGAAAGAGATCCGATTCTGTATCGGCTGTCTCGCCTGCCAGAAGACGCTCAAATGCGTGCTGAAGGACGATGCCGTCGAGATCGCGGAAAAGGTCAAGAACGCGGATGTGCTCGTATTTGTCACGCCGATCTATTATTATGAGATGAGCGGACAGATGAAGACGCTGCTGGATCGCCTGAATCCGCTGTATCCATCGGACTATAAATTCCGAAAGGTATATATGCTTTCCGTGGCGGCGGAGGATGAAAGCTCCACGCCCGAAAAAGCGGTAAACGGTTTGCAGGGCTGGGTCGATTGCTTTGAAAAGGCAGAGCTTGCAGGTTCGCTGTTCTGCGGCGGGATCTCCGACGCGGGCGAAGCGGACGGAAAGAAAGAGGAACAGAATGAAGCGTATTGGTTTGGCAAGTCGCTGGCGTAAACAAACAACGGTTTGTATGGTTTTTCTGCTTCTGTTTGCCCTATGCGGCTGCGCGAAAACAGAAGCGCCGGAATCAGTATTGGCAACAGAGGTATCTCAGAGCACAATATCGGGGGAATTGGTCGTGGAAAGGAATTTGACGCTTACAATCAACGGGCAGAGTGTCTCCGTTCAATGGGAGGATAACGAATCCGTGGAAGCATTGAAAGACCACATCAAGGATAAAGCTCTGACGATACAGATGTCAATGTATGGCGGATTCGAGCAGGTCGGATCACTTGGAACAAGTCTGCCGCGCAACGACGTGCAGATAACCACTCAGGCCGGTGATATCGTTCTCTATTCCGGTAATCAGATCGTAGTGTTCTACGGTTCAAACTCATGGGCGTACACCCGGCTCGGACATATTACCGATAAAAATGCGTCGGAAATGACGGAGTTGCTCGAGAATGGGAACGTAACGATCGAAATATCGTTGGCATAGCTTGTATCATTTTGGCGCTTTTCCTGTGGTATATGTAACATTTTGGCGCTTTTACACATAGTAAAAACCTCTTTTGTCTACCACGGCAAAAGAGGTTTTTTCGTGCATTTCGGGTAAAAATAAGGCAAAATCAAGTAATATCGGGCTTCGGAGCGGTCAATCGGCTGTCCGAGGGCGAAATCATCCCGCCGACCGGCAATCACACGACCGAACTTGTGGGCGCAAGAGAAGCCACTGCTACTGATGACGGCTACACCGGCGATGAGGTTTGCACCGTCTGCGGCCGGACGATCAAACAGGGTGAAGTGATTCCGGCAACGGGAGAAACCACGCCCGACGAACCGGATGACGGCGAAGTCTGCCCGTTCTGCGGCAAGGTTCACACCGGCAGATTTGCCAAGTGGATCAAGATCGTGCACCGTGTGTTCGCGTTCCTGCTGGATGTATTCAACATTGTCAAAAAGTAAACGCAAGCTAAAGCTTACAGAAGTGCTTTTGAAAGCTAACACACATCGTTTGGACCCCGGTTTTCAGTACCGGGGTCTTGCTTTTTTTATGCCGCTGTGTTAAACTGGATTCAGTGAATACGATTCAGAACGGAGGGTAAATATGAAGCATCATACCTTAAAACGAGCGGTTTCTGTTTTTCTGTTTTTGATCCTGCTGCTGTGCAGCGTCGGAGCGGCCTCTTCTTTTGCACCCGTCGCTTCGGCGCAGAAAACCGACGGTACGCTGCGGGTCCACGCGGACGGCAGCTTTCGCATCCTGCAGATTGCTGATTTGCAGGATTACTATCAGCCTGCGCAGGGATCACAGACCGCTACCAACATCTATTTCCGCGAGATCAATACGATCCGCCTTGCCGTCGCGCACGTGCGGCCCGATCTGATCGTGCTGACCGGCGATAATATCTTCGGCGCAAAGGGGACGCTTGACAACGGCATGACCGTCTTTGAATACACCGTCAAAAAGGTTACGGAATCCTTCGGCGGCGTGCCGTTCATCGTGACCTTCGGCAACCATGACGAGGAGAGCAACAGCTACGACAAGAACGGCGCGCAGCGGCTTTCCGAAGCGGCGCAGATGGAGATCTACGCGCAGTACGGCGCGCTGCCGCTGACGAACGACATCGTCCCCGGCGACGAGAGCGAAAACGCCACGGCGAAATACGGCACCGGCTACGTGGATATCTATGACGCGGCGGGCACAACGGTCGCCCAGCGTGTTGTTCTGATCAATTCCGGCACCTACGAGGCCAAGCGAGGACCCGCGCAGTACGGGAAGACCGGCTTTAACGCCGCAAGCTATGCGGACGAATATAACGACTACGAAAAAGTGGTCGCGGCTGCGGACCGCTGGACGGACGACCCCGCCGTCAAATGCATCGTCTTTCAGCATATCCCGCTGCAGGAGCTGTTCGGCGGCGATTCCGACAGTACGCGTCTGCTGGTCCAGTCCGATACGGGCTTTCGCGCCCCCAACACAAGCCCCGATTCCGGCATCTCTGGCAAATATGCCATCAACACGCAAAACGCTACTGTGACAGGGGAGTACAACGAATACGCCGGCTGTTCCTATTCCAACACGAACGCGCTGTTCAACGCGCTGGCGGATAAACCGAACGTCGTCGGCTTCTTCTTCGGGCATGACCACAACAACACCCTCACAGGCCGCGTCACCGTGAACGGCAAAAGCCTGGTGATCGGCTACGGCGGCAGCCTGCTGATCGATCCCGCCGGGTATCCCGACTGCACGACTTACGCGTATAACCCGCTGATCAGCGCCTATACGCTGACCGGCGACGGCCGGCAGACGCAGAGCACGGCCGAAATCAAGAAGCAGTACACCTACTACGGCCTGCTGCGCGATTACGATATCAACCGCTTCAGCACGGACGAGACCTATATCAGCGAGGTGCGCCTGTTTGCCGCCGACACGGCCGGTATGCCGAACTACCCGCAATCCTATGTCGGGTATTTTGACGAGGCGAAGGCGAAATGCGTTGCCGCCGGCTACACGCCGCTGGAGACCTGCTATACCCGCAACAACCCCGGAAGCGCCTCCTACAGCACGGTGGCGGACTTCAATTTCGGCTGCTATAAATATGAGGACTTCGTCCCGGCGGCGAAGGCGGTCTGTCTCGGCTATAAGACCACGAACGACCCGACGAAGGCGATCACGGATATCCGGATCTACGACGGCTCCGCCAACCCGCCCGCCAAATGGACCAGACAGGAGATCTGGGCCTACCAGAACAATTCGCAAAACAGCGGCGGCAACCGCAGCACCGCGAATAACACGGATGATGCGATCCCGTTCTATAACGCCAACTACGACTGGAACGCCGACTATACCGTCGCCACGCTCCGTACGGACACCAACGCGCAGATCCGCTTCTGCGAAGGGCACGACGTGCTGGGAGAAAGCAACAACACGTGGCTCTATTACACAAAGGATCCGCAGGCCGGCACACCGATTCAGCGCATCTTCGCCGACATCACGGATACACAGGCGTTTTCCGGCTCGTTCAACCGGAACCGGTTCAACACGGAATACCCCTATACGTTCGCGCAGAACCTGAACGCCACCTACGATTTTGACCGGGACAACGCCGCGTTCAACGTCCGCATGGGCTACACGGGCGACTTCACCGGCGGCGTTTATACCGCCGCGAAGGGCTCCTGGGCTTACCTCGGACTCGTGCACGCTGTGGAGGGGCCTGTTCCCGCGCCTTCTCAGCCCGAGACGCCGACGGAACCGACGACCGAGCCGGAGCCGACGACCGAACCCGCGGCGCCAACACAGCCGCAGCCGCAGCCGGGCAGCTGCTCCCATATTTGCCATTCGTCCAACGCGTTTTTGCAATTTGTGTGGAAGATCGCGAACTTCTTCAACAAACTGCTCGGTATCAACCATTTCTGCGCGTGCGGAAAAGCCCATTGGTAATACCGCTTTGCCGGAACGATAGCAACAGCCGGTTGCTTGCCATTTCATTCTTGCTGTGTTAGAATAAACGCAGGAGGTGTTCCTATGAATACAAAAGACGTAATCTATGAACTGCGGACCAAAAACGGACTGTCGCAGGACGAGCTTGCTGAAAAAGTCTTTGTGACGCGGCAGGCGGTGTCGCGCTGGGAGACAGGGGAGACTGTGCCGAATACCGAAACGCTGAAGCTGCTCTCGAAGCTGTTCGGCGTGTCGATCAATACGCTGCTCGGCGAGCCGCGCAAGCTGATCTGCCAGTGCTGCGGGATGCCGCTCGAGGACGCCATTCTCAGCCACACCGAGGACGGCTCGCTCAACGAGGACTACTGCCAGTGGTGCTACGCCGACGGGACCTATACCTACAGCGACATGGACACGCTGATCGACGTCTGTGTTCCGCACATGGCGGCGCAGGGTTTCACGGAAGAACAGGCGCGCGCCTATATGAAAGAGATGCTGCCGAACCTGGATTACTGGAAGCGCTACGAGGAGCTCAGCGACGGCGGCCAGTTTGAGCAGTTCAAGCAGCAGCTGATCGAAGAGATCAACGCGCTCGGAATCGAGGGGATGCCCAAAGTCGAAAAGCTGAACGCCCTCGTTGGCAGCTACGTCAATCTTCCGTACCGGCTCCCGAGCGGCGCGGAGGTCAAGTTCCTGAACGACGGGACGACCTATCTCGGCAATCAGCTCGAGCCGGCATTCGGCGGTGACCGCTGCTTCGGCGTGCTGGCGAATATGGACTTTATCCTTGTCTGCACTTACGGTAAAGACGGTGCAGACCCGGAACTCGTCCTCTATAAAAAGAGATAAACCCAAAAAGAAAAACGCCGGTTGATCCGGCGTCTTTTTTGTTTATTATACTTCCAACGTGTCGAATTCCTCCCGGAACCAGACGTCCTGAATCTCGAACGTTTTGCCGTCCAGATAATCGAGCGCGCCCGCCTCGGTGGTGAAGTCGAACGAGAGCTTATAGGAGCAAAGACACTGCTTTTTAAGCCCGCTTTTCTTGTTCTGGGCGTTGGTGCCGTACTTTCCGTCGCCGAGCAGGGGGTGCCCGATCGACGCGAAGTGCGCGCGGATCTGGTGAGTCCGCCCGGTCAAAAGATCGACCTCCAGCAGTGACAGCCCGTTTCCTTCGCGCAAAACGCGGTACTTTGTGCGGATCGCCTTGTCGTCCGGGTTCTTCTTTTGCTTGTGGATGAAGACCCTGTTCTTGTCTTCGTCCTTCCAAAGCCAGCCCTCGAGCAGCCCTTCCTTCTCTTTGAGCGTCCCGACCACGACGCAAAGGTAATATTTGTGCAGTTCGCGGTCCTTCATCTTCTGGTTCAGTACGCGCAGCGCCTCGGCGGTCTTTGCGGCGATGACGATCCCGGCTGTGTTGCGGTCGATCCTGTTGACGAGCGACGGCGTGAACGAGGCTTCGTTTGCCGGGTCATATTCTCCCTTTTCAAAGAGATAACGCTTGACGCGCGTGATCAGCGTGTCGATATATTCCCTGTCGTCCGGGTGCGAAAGCAGCCCGGCTTTTTTGTTGAGCAGCAGGATGTTGCCGTCCTCGTAGAGGATATCGAGCACTTTCGGCGCGGAAAGGAAGTCATAACGCGTCTCCCGCGGCGTAAAGAATTCGTCGTTGATATACAACTCGACCACGTCGCCCTCCTGCAGCCGCGTTGAGATCTCGGCGCGCTTACGGTTGAGCTTGATGCGCTTGAGCCGGATATACTTATACAGCAGCGACTGCGGCAGATTCGGCACGCTTTTTGTCAAAAACTTGTCGAGCCGCTGCCCGGCGTCGTTCTTTTCAATCACAAAGCTTTTCACGGCGCTCCCTCTTCGTTTCGTTTGATGCCTCTATCATACCACAGAACGCAAAGAAAAGGCAACGGGCAATTCACTTTTTTTCGCTTTTTTCATTGCCAAACGCTGACAAATATAGTATAATAACTTAAATATGTATAATGAGGGTACTATTGCAATGAAAAACGCAGGACAGGACTGGTATCAGCTCGACAACGCGGCAAAGATCTTTCCGGGGCAGAATTCGCGCACCTGGTCAAACGTCTTCCGCGTCGGCGTTGAGCTGCAGAAAAAGGTGGATCCGCTGCTGTTGAAGACGGCGCTCAATCAGGTGCTCGACCGGTTCCCGACCTTCGACGTGCGCCTCAAGCACGGCCTGTTCTGGCACTACTTTGAAAAGAACCCCCACGAAGCGGACGTTCAGCCGGACGTCAAGAATATCTGCTACCGGATCAACTTCAAAGAAAACCGCGGCTTTCTCTTTCGCGTCTATTACCATGACAAGCGCATCGCGGTCGATTTCTTCCACGCCCTCGGCGACGGCTACGCCAACACCGTTTTTGTCTCGACCCTCGTCGCGCAGTACCTGCGCCTTTGCGGCGCCGAAATCGGCTGCGGCGGGGCGGTGCTCGATCTGAATGATGAGCCGACCGCGGAGGAGCAGAGCGACGCCTACCGCCAGTACGCGGATTCCAAAGCGAAATATGACCGCCGCGACAAAAACATGTACCACGCGCAGGGCATCAAAGAGGGCAGCCACCTTTGCAACTACACGATCGGTGTCATGAGTGCATCGCAGCTGAACGAAGCGGCGAAACGCTGCGGCGCGACGCTGACGGAGTTCCTTGCGGCGCAATTGCTTGATATTCACTATCAAAAGCAGCTGCGCGAAGAGAAAAAGCAAAAGGAACTGTGCATCCAGATCCCGGTCGATCTGCGGCGGCATTTCCCGTCGAAAACACTGCGCAACTTCGTCGTGTGCATCCGCGTCAAACTGAACCCCGCGATGGGGGACTATACCTTCGAAGAGATATTGCGGCAGGTGCAGCTGCAGATGAAGCTGCAGAACGAGCCGAAGTTCCTCAATTCCATGATGACCCAGAATATGAAGGTGGAGCGCAATGTGGCGCTGCGGGCGACGCCGCTCTGGCTCAAGGATCTTGTCGTCGGCATATCGTTCGCGATTACCGCTGAACAGACGACGACGGCGCTGCTGTCGAATATCGGCAAAGTCGAACTGCCGCCCGAAATGTATCCGTATATCGAAAAGTATATGTTCTTCACCGGCCCCGGTCAACGGAACGGCGGGCGCTGCGGCGTCATCAGCTGCGGCGACACGCTCTGCCTGACCGTTTCCAACTGTTACCGCGAGACCGAAATCGAACGCGAACTGTTCACCCGGCTCGTCAAACTGGGCGTACACGTCAAGATCGAAAGCAACCGCGTATAACCGCGTACAGAGGAGAAAAGCTATGTCATATTGTGTTCATTGCGGCGTGGAACTCGACGCGTCCGCCGCACGCTGCGCCCTGTGCGGCACGCCGGTCGTTGACCCGCTGGAAAGCGTGCCCCAGCAGCAGACCGCGCCGTTTGCCGAAACGCCGTTTGTGCCCAAGCACATGCGCCGGCGCTTCGTGGCGTATATCATCAGCGTTGTCATGCTGATTCCGAACATTGTCTGTTCGCTCGCCAACGCGATCTTTTACGCCGACGGCTTCTGGTCGTTCTATATCAACGCGACGAGCCTGCTGCTCTGGGTCGTGTTCGTCTTCCCGTTTTTCACCAAAAAGCTGCGCCCCTATCTGATGTGGGCGTTCGATACCGTCGCGATCGCGTTTTATATCTTCTTCTTTTTCGTCATGCGCTATGAGACGCGGGCGAGCTGGTACTACGAAAGCGCGATTCCGATCGTGCTGTTCATCGCATTCCAGATTTTGTTCTATATGATCTGGGTGCGCCGCAAAAAGAGACACTGGGTGCTGCAGACGGCGGTGATCGATTTCAACATCGGGCTCGCCGCGCTGGTGATCGGCTCGATTCTGCAGATCAACCGCAATTTCACCAAGGCGTTTTACGTCGGCGTCATTATCTTTATTTCCTGTATCGTGCTGCTCGCGTTTTTGATCTACTGCTATTCCAGCAAGCACATGCGCGCGTGGCTGACCAAGAAGTTCTATGTCTGAGTCCGTTTCGCAGCAGACGCTGCTTTCGACGCTGAAACGCGTCTTTGGCTACGACGCGTTTCGCCCGGGACAGGAGGACGTCGTCCGCGCTTTGCTCGACGGGCGCGACGCGCTCGCCGTGATGCCGACCGGCGCGGGAAAATCGATCTGCTTTCAGCTGCCCGCGCTGCTGCTGTCCGGCGTGACGCTGGTGATCTCTCCGCTGATTTCGCTGATGAAAGATCAGGTGCAGTCGCTGGTGGAAAACGGCGTCAGGGCCGCCTATCTCAACACGTCGCTGACGCATAAGCAGGTCGAGCTTGTGCTCAACCGCATGGCGCGCGGCGTTTACAAAATCATCTACGTCGCGCCGGAGCGGCTGACTTTGCCGGCGTTTCAGCGCGCCGTCGCGCAGCTGAACGTTTCTCTGCTTGTCGTGGATGAGGCGCACTGCGTTTCGCAGTGGGGCCACGATTTTCGCCCGTGCTATCTTGAGATCGCGCCGTTCTGCGCGTCGCTGCGGCAACGCCCGACGGTCTGCGCCTGTACGGCGACCGCGACGCGCCGTGTCCGCGACGACATCATCGAACTGCTCTGCCTGAACGAGCCCCGGCTCGTGACGCGCAGCTTCGACCGGCAAAACCTCTTCTTTGAGGTGGAACGCCCGAAACAGAAGTTTCTCGCGCTGCGCCGCCGGCTGGACATCTGCGAAGGCCGCAGCGGTATCGTCTATTGCAGTTCGCGCAAAAAGGTCGACGAACTGTGTGAGGCGCTCGCGGCGCTGGGTTACAGCGTGACGGGTTACCACGCCGGGATGGACCAGAAAACACGGCGTCAGAATCAGGACGACTTTCTCTACGACCGCAAACGCATTATGGTCGCGACCAACGCCTTCGGCATGGGAATCGACAAACCCAACGTCTCGTTCGTGATTCATTTCAGCATCCCGGGCGATATGGAAAGCTACTATCAGGAAGCCGGTCGCGCCGGCAGAGACGGCAGCGCGGCGGACTGCGTACTGCTGTTTCAAAAGAAGGATCTGCAGATCCAGCGCTATTTCATCGACAACCCCGAAGAAAACGAGGCGCTGTCCAAAAAAGAGGCTGCGCAGCTGCGGCGCCAGCGCCACGAAAAGCTGGACCGTATGATCGATTACGCCGAACACACGGGCTGTTTGCGGCAATTCATTCTCGACTATTTCGGCGAAGAAGCGCCGGACAACTGCGGCAACTGCAGCGGCTGTCTCGGCAACCGTCTTTCGATCGACGTTACCGTCAACGCGCAAAAGATCCTCTCGTGCGTCGTGCGTCTGAAAGCCGACGCGCGGCCGCAGACGGTCGCCGCCGTGCTCAAGGGCAGAGAGGAGGCCGCGGCGGCGTTCGGCAGCAACTCCACGTTCGGTCTGATGGCGGATATGGCGCAAAGCGAGATCGAACGGCTGATCGCCATCCTTTGCGAACGGGAGCTGCTGATGCTGCGCGACGGTGTGCTGACGGTGACCGACGACGCGAAAGACGTGCTTTACCGCGGCAGACATGTGCGCATGGCCGTTGCCAAAGAGGGCGGTTCGCGCCGGCAAAAGAAGGACAGCGCCGACCTTGCGGGCGGCATAACCGATCCGGTATTGTACAGCCGTCTGCGGGCGCTGCGCAAGACGCTTGCCGATAAAGCGAGCATGCCTGCTTTCACAATCTTTACCGACAAAACGCTGCAGGCGATGGCGGCGCTGCAGCCGCGTACGCTGCGGGACTTCTCCAAGCTGCCGGGCGTCGGCAGCCATAAACTCGAAAAATACGGGATCGTCTTTCTCAAAGAGATCCTTGCCTATCTGAAAGAAACCAACACAAACAGCTGAAAGTGATGAAAGGGGGAACGCGTGATGCACAGAAGGATCTGGCTTGTTTCATCTGTCGATAAGGAGAACGCCGCCGCGATCGCGGATGCGCACGGGCTTGACCCGTTTGCCGCGCTGCTGCTGTCGTCGCGCGGGATCACCGACGACCAACAGATCGAAGCCTTTTTGAACGAGGATACGCCTTTGTGTGACCCGTTCTCGATCAAAGACATGGACAAGGCGGTCGCCGCCGTCCAGGACGCGCTGGACCGCGGGGAGCGGATCGCGGTGTACGGCGACTACGACGCGGACGGCGTCACGGCGGCGTCGCTGCTGTATCTCTATCTCGAAGCGCTCGGCGCCGATATGCTGTGCTACATTCCTGACCGCAACAGCGAGGGCTACGGGCTGAATCTCGCCGCTGTGGAGCGGCTGCGCGACGATGGCGTGAAACTGATCGTCACCGTCGATAACGGCATCTCCGCGCTCGCGGAGGCCGAGGCGATCTATGACTACGGG
>JAEEGI010026294.1_pt1 | contig 11217 bp, 10 predicted proteins | sample 8958751 | NCBI WGS metagenome assembly JAEEGI01 (sample SAMN16246545, study PRJNA631951) | gut metagenome | biome: gut microbiome; feature: rumen; material: KS-attached | host: Bos | place: Iran: Karaj | collected 2018-10 | reverse complement strand
CAACCTGGATCCCGGCATGGACGGCCCCAAGGGCTGGTTCATCAAGATCCGCGGCGGCTCCTTCGAGAACGGCGACTGGGACGGCTCCCGGAAGAGCTACTACCAGTACCTGTTCGAGGACCCGCTCTTCGTGCAGGCCCTCAAGGAGCGCTGGAACCTGGTGAAGCCCCGCCTGGACAAGATTCCCGCGTTCATCGACAAGATGGTGGAGTACAATACGCTGGCCTATGACCACAACGTCTCAGGCGGAAAGAATCCGCGCGCGAATCGCTCGTACTACTACCCGCCGGACTATTTCACCAACTGGTCGGAGGCCGTGGCATATATGAAGAACTTCTACACCGAACGGCTGGCCTGGCTGGACCAGGCAATCAACAGCTTATAAGAGGAGCAGCAGGGCGAGCAGGTAGAGCGCGAAGCCCTGCGCCTTGATGCGGCGGCCGGTGATGAAGTCGGTGGACAACCCCACGGGCTCGCGGTCGAGCAGGCCCTTCAGTTCCTCCGCTTCGGGCACGTCGCGGGGGCTCCATTTGGCGATCAGCTCCCCGTCGTTGAAGTAGGTCGCGCCGCCGTTGGCACGATTCAGCGTGATCAGGGGCTTGTAGTCCGCCAGATAGACATCCTCCGGTGTATCCTCGCCGGGAACGGCGAGAATGAGGGGCGTGGCGCCGCAGACGCGGGCCTCGGCGGCCTGCGAGCGGAGGCAGTCCCAATCGGCATCCTCCGGGTCATACACGGAGAATACCATCACTTTCCCGAGCACGGCCAGCTCGTCCTGGTACTCGCCCTCCGCGTCCCGGAAGGAGAGGACCGGCTTGGCGGCGTTCTTGTACATGCCGCTGCGGCTGAGGGTGTCCACCCCGACGAAGGTCCAGGTGGAATCCGGCAGGGCGTCCAGGGTGAAGGACCCGCGCTGCCCGTTCCGTTCGTAGATGAAGGTCGGGACCTTGCCGTCCATCTCCTGGTAGTCGTTGTCCAGCGAGGCGAAGAGCTCCGCGCCGGGGGCGAACTCCGTGAAGTCGATCATCGGCAGGTGCCGGGCGTTGTGCCAGAGCGCGAAGACGAGAGAAGGAATGGCCAGGAAGAAGGCCACGTACTTCCCCTTCCGGGGCACGCCGAAGTTCTGGAACGGGAGGAAGGCGGCCGCGGACAGGGCCAGCAGGACGACGTTCTTCAGGAGCGTCTGCCCATGGGAAAGGTGGATGGCCTCGCCGAAGCAGCCGCAGTCCATGTCCGGTTTCGCGATCCAGAGGATCAGGGTGACGATGGTGAAGAACACCACGAGGACGGAGGTGACGACCGCCGTCGGCTTGCGGAAGACGCCGCTGACGAGCGCCGCGCCGGTCGCGGCCTCCACGAGGGACAAGACCATGCCGAGGGCTTTCGCGATCCCCTGCAGGAATCCGAGGTGGAAGAACTTGAAGTATTCGCTGACGATGAGGCCGGTCCCCACCGGGTCCAGCAGTTTCAGCAGGCCCGAGGCGAGGAACACCAGGCCGATGAGGACGGCGCAGAAACGCCGGATTCTATGATGTGCCTTTTTCATGCGAGATACGGGTCGACGGCCGCGCGGACCTTGGCGAAAATGGCGTCCGGGGGAAGCATCCGGCCCTCGGCGTCGCCGCAGTCGATGCGCAGGAAATGCGCGTCGCGGGCGGCCTCCGCGCGGTACATGTCCCGGACGGCCACCTGGAAGCGGATGTCCGCCTCGTGGATGTCCTGGCTGCCGTGCAGGTAATTCCGGTCATCGCCCTGGCGGTGCGCCGCGAGGCTCTTCTCCACGAAGCCGATGGGGACGTCCAGGAAGAGGTTCAGGTCCGGTTCCGGCAGGTCGAAATCGCCATACTCCGTGTCGAAGATCCAGTTGCGGAGGCGGGTCCGTTCGGGTCCCTGGGGAAGCTTCGCGCACTGGTAGGCGATGTTGGAATACACATAGCGGTCCAGGAGGACGACCTTGCCGGCGTCCAGGGCCTCGCGCATCATCGGCGCGGCCCGGTGCCGGTCCTCCGCAAAGAGCAGGGCCACGAGCTGCGGATGCACCGCGTCGATGCTGCCGAACTCGCCCTGGAGGAAGCGGCCGATGAGGTCGCCGTACACGGGGGCGTCGTACCGCGGGAAGTGGATGTATTCCAGCGACCCGCAGCGCTCGGTGAGGTATTCCTTCAGTTTCTTGACCTGGGTGGACTTCCCCGCCCCGTCCAGGCCCTCCAGCACGATGAGCATGTCTTTGCGTTTTATTCCACAAATATAACTATTTTTGCGTCATGAAACGTAAAATCCAGATTCTCGGCATCGTTAACCTCACGGACGACTCGTACTACGCGGCGAGCCGGGCCGCCTCCTGCGAAGCCTTTCTGAACCGGGTCCGTCAGATGGTCGCGGAAGGGGCCGACCGGATTGACATCGGCGCCTGCTCCACCCGTCCCGGGTCGCGGCCCGTCGGGGCGGACGAAGAGTGGCGGCGGCTGGAACCGGCCCTGCTCGCCCTCCGGGGAGAATTTCCGGACGTGCGCGTTTCCATCGACACTTACTGGGCGTCGGTCGTGGAACGGGTGTATGACTGCATCGGCCCGTTCATGGTCAATGACATCTCGGCCGGAGCGTATGATGTGTCGATGCTGCCGCTTGTGGGCCGGCTGGGTCTCCCCTATATTGCCATGCATATGCGTGGAACTCCGGAGACGATGCAGTCCCTGACAGACTATCCCAAGGGGGTGACGGCGGAAGTGGAGCGGTATTTCCGCGCGTTTGCGAAGCGGGCCGCGAAGGCCGGCGTCACGGACTGGATTCTGGACCCGGGATTCGGTTTCGCCAAGACGGTGGAACAGAACTGGACCCTGCTGGAAGAGCTGGACCGTCTGCGGTCCCTTCAGATGCCCATCCTCGTGGGCGTATCCCGCAAAAGCATGATTTACAAGCGGTTCGGAATTACGCCCGAAGAATCGCTTCCGGCCACGCAGGTAGCGCACTACATGGCGCTGCAGCGCGGCGCCACCTGGCTGCGCGTCCACGACGTCGCCGAAGCGCGCCGGACGGTGGCTATCTGGAGAGACGAACTGTCATTCTGAGCGAAGTCGAAGAATCTATTCGATGATGTACACATCCTCGCCCGGAGCGGCGAAGTGGTAGGTCTCCCGGGCGAACTTCTCCAGGGAGTCCCGGCTGTTCGTGAGAGCCTGGATTTCAGCGTCCATCGCGTCGATTTCGCTGCGGTACTTTTCCATCTGGCGCTCCTGGCGCTGGATTTCCAGGTTCGCGCGGACCCAGTTCAGCACGCTGCTGTGCGACAGGAAAAGCAGCCACAGCGCCGCCAGCGCAGTAACGACGATGACGAACGGGAGGAAGTAGTTGTGGTCGCTTCGGGTCAGCAGGCTGCCCTTGTCCTTCTTTTGTGCCATAAACCGGGGAATAGTTTTCCTTCTTTTCCGCGAAATTAGTAAATTTGCATGACAAACGCGACAACAAATTAAATTTTTCGAAACATGAAACCTACCCTTCTCGTCCTGGCCGCCGGCATGGGCAGCCGCTACGGCGGACTCAAGCAGATGGACGGCCTCGGTCCCCACGGAGAAACCATCATCGACTATTCCATCCACGACGCCGTGGAAGCCGGATTCGGCAAGGTCGTCTACATCGTCCGCGAGTTCTTCAAGGCCGACATGGAAAAGGCCGTACACGAAAAGTATGCCGGTGTCAAGACCGTTGACGGCGAGCCTCTCGAATTCGTCTTCGTCACCCAGGAGCTGGACAAGATTCCCGCCCGCTTCCCCCTGAATCCGGAGCGCGTGAAGCCCTGGGGCACCGCCCACGCCGTGCTGATGGCCAAAGACGTCATCCACGAGCCTTTCGCGGTCATCAACGGTGACGACTTCTACGGCAAGGAATCCTTCCGCATCCTCGCCGACTGGTGCCGCGCCCATGCGGACACGAAGGGTCAGTACAGCATCATCGGCTTCGAACTGGACAACACGCTCTCGGAGAACGGCACTGTCTCCCGCGGCATCTGCTCGTATGACAAGTCCGGCAACCTCACCGACATCACCGAGCACCTGGAGATCGGCAAGGAAGCCGACGGCATCGTGTACGGCGACAATTCCGTTACCGGAGAAAAGCACCTCGTCCTGGACGCCAAGGCGCTGTGCTCCATGAACATGTGGGGGTTCACCCCGGATTACTTCGCCCTGAGCGAGAGCATCTTCGAGCAGTTCCTCGAGGTCAACCTCAACGAGCCCAAGAAGGAGTTCTACATCCCCTTCGCCGTCGACTGCATCATCAAGTCCGGCCAGGGCTCCTGCGAGGTGATCTCCACCCCTTCCCACTGGTTCGGCGTCACCTTCAAGGAAGACCGTCCGGGCGTCGTCGCCAAGTTCGCCTCCCTCGTGGCGGAAGGTGTCTATCCCAGCCCGCTGTATTGATATGGGGTTCTCCGCACGCAAGGTCAAGAATTATGACCTCTACTCCGGCCACGCCTGGTACGTGCCCGGCGTCAAGGGGATGTTCGGCTTCATCGGCTGGTTCCTGCTCGGCGCCCTGCTGGGCGGCATCGTGACGCTCGTCATGGGTCTGTTCATGTCGCCCCAGGCGGTCCTGGACTACTCGATGATCGTCGTCTATCCCGTCCAGTTCCTCCCCGCCATGGTCTATGCTGCGAACCAGAGCCAGAAGAACATGGTGTTCGACCCCGGCTATGTCCTGAACAACAAGCATTTCCAGCCGTACGGCATGGGGCTGATGATCCTCATCACCGTCCTGATGACCTTCGCCTCGATGTTCGTCTTCGACCTGCCCAACTACTGGAACATGCAGCTGACGAACAAGTCGTCTCTCCTGTCCGAGTTCTATGACCAGCTCATGGAGCTGATGAAGCAGATGACCGGAGGTCCGTTCTGGTCCTCTTTCCTGGTGGTGGCCATCTTCGCCCCGATCTTCGAGGAATGGATGTGCCGGGGCATGGTGCTCCGCGGCCTGCTGACAAAGATGAAGCCCGTCTGGGCCATCGTGGTCTCCGCCCTGTTCTTCGCTGTCATCCATGCGAACCCCTGGCAGGCTCTGAACGCCTTCCTGATCGGCCTCGTGATGGGTTACGTCTACTACAAGACCGGCTCCCTGCTCCTGACCATGATCATCCACTTCGTAAACAACGGTTCCGCTGTCATCATGTCCAACATCGACAGCCTGAAGGACTACGACTACATGATCGACATGCTGGGCAAGCAGAACTACACCATCGTTTTCCTTGTCAGCTGCGTCATCCTCGCCGCCTGCCTCTGGGCCTTCTCCCGCATCAAAGTCGAGAATCCCTGGGGGAACATCGACCGCATCCCTCCCGTCGACGAACTGACCGCCGCCGAAATGGAGGCGACCAAAGCGGACGGAACAACCAAAGAGAATCAGAACTAACTGGCAATCAAAGCGTTATTGTTCAAGAGGTGCACCGTTTGGTGCACCTCTGATTGTTTATTATGGTTTATTGTCAGACGTTTAAAATAGCGGCGCAGGTAGCTTCCGCTTCGGGGAGGGTGGCGAACTTGCCCACGTCCACCAAGGTGAAGTCCGGGGGAACGGCGGCATAGATCGGATAGTCGGCGCAAGCTTTGAGGTAGAAGTCGATGATGGAAAAACGCTCGCCCATGCCCAGCTCTTCAAAGGCATCGAAAATGACCGGCGACATCAGGTGAATGCCGGCGAAAGCAAGTTTGCGGCACCGGTCCGGGTCGATGTCGGGGAACGGACTCCGCACCTCCCCCGTCGCCACATTGGTCCAGCCTTTCAGCCTCCCCTCCTCATCAAACAGGAGATACCGCTGCGTCTTCCGTTCACTGACCACCACCGTCGCCAGCGCATCCTCCCGATGCTGCTCCCTAAGCCACCCGAGATCCAAATTACTGACAATGTCCACGTTATGGACCAGGAAAGGTTCCGTATGGCAGATTTCTCCACTCGCTTCGCTCGGTCGAAATGACAAGCCATCTGTCTCTGTCATTCCGAGCGAAGCGAAGGAACCTCTTTTTGTCATTTCGAGCGAAGCGAAGGAACCTCTTTTTGTCATTTCGAGCGAATCGAAGGAATCTCTCTTTGTCATTTCGAGCGAAGTCGAGAAATCTGTCAACAGGTGCCTCGCATACCGGACCCCTCCGCCCGTCTCCCGCAGGAAATCCCTTTCGTCGGAGACGGAGATGCGGGCGCCGAATTCATGGGAATGAAGATAGTGGATAATCTGGTCAGGAAAATGATGGACGTTCACGACGAGGTCGTCATAGCCCGCCGCCACGAGTTTGGTGATGACGTGATATAACAACGGTTGTCCGCACACGGGCACGAGCGCTTTCGGCATCGTGTCAGTCAGGGGCTTCAAGCGGGTTCCCAGCCCCGCAGCAAAGATCATCGCTTTCATCGTCTGACGGCCGTAGAATGGAACTTGTTTATTATCAATACCTTACACAATGATGAGTGCTCTATTTCTCGCACTCAACTATCGTTAAGTTAATCACTGTCAATCACTTACATTCGACGCACTCTTCGGGTAACCAACGTTCAATGCCCCGCTCGCGGTGGATCAGGTGCACGCGGACCGGATAATTCGCGACGAGGTGCTCAGCAAGGTGCTGAGCACTGTAGGCGGAGCGGTGCTGGCCGCCGGTGCAGCCGAAACTGACCTGCAGGTGGGTGAAACCGCGGGAAAGGAAGCGCTCCACGTGGGCATCGACCAGCGCATAGACATGGTCCAGGAAGCGGAGAATCTCCCCGTCCTGCTCCAGGAACTCGATCACGGGCGCATCCAAACCGGTCAGCTGCTTGAACCGCTCGTACTTTCCGGGATTATGGACCGACCTGCAGTCGAACACATACCCGCCCCCATTCCCGGACGTATCCTCGGGAATACCTTTCTTGAAAGAAAAGCTATACACCGTAACCGTCAGGGGCGACCCGGAGGAGGGGGTGTTCCTTTCCAAACCTGTGGCCACCCTCGGCCGCATTAGAGGGAGGGGCCCGCAGGGTATGGGGCGGAGACAGGAAGCTTGCTTTCTGGCGAACGACACAGACCCTGTGGGAGGGACGGAGCAATCTCCGATTGCGGAGGGTTTGGGAAGGAATACCCCCTCCGGAGAAAGGGCGCCCCCACATAGCTTGGCGAGCACTTCGCTCAGGTAGGGATAGTTCTCGAACGGCAACTGCGAACGGAGGATATCCAGCGCCGGGGGGATGCTGTCAATGAAGGCTTGCTTGCCTTCCCAGAGGCCGCGGTAGCCGTAACAGCCGAGGACTTGGAGGAGTCGAAAGAGGACGAAGAGGCGGAGACGCTCCCGGAAATGGGTTTCGTCCACCGGTCCATATTCCCGAAGGGCTTCCAGATAGGTCTGAAGCAATTCCTCCCGCAAATCATCCGGGTAGCGGGCGCGGGCCTGCCAGAGGAAGGAGGCCACATCGTAGTACACAGGGCCGCGACGGCCGCCTTGAAAGTCGATGAACCAGGGCTCGCCATCGACCAGCATCACGTTCCGTGCATTGAAGTCACGATAGAGGAAGGTGTCGGAAGGCTCGGCCAGAAGGTCCGTCCGGAGGCGGTCGAAATCGTCCTGGAGCCGAACCTCGTTGAACTCCAGCCCGCTGAGTTTCAGGTAGTCATACTTGAAGTAGTTCAAGTCGAAATCCACCATCCGGCCGTCGAAAGAAGGCTGCGGATAGCACACCGAGAAGTCCAGGCCGCGGGCGCCCTCAACTTGGATCTTCGGGAGGGCGGCCAGGGTCTTGCGCAGCAGCGCCACCTCTTCCGGACCATACCGGCCCGAAGCGCGCCCGGCCGCCAGGGAATCGTACAGGACGGCCGAGCCCAGGTCCTCCTGCAGATAGCAGAGTCCGTCCTCCGCCACCACCTTGGGCACGTTGATTCCCTTGGAGGCGAAATGCCGGTCTATGGTCAGAAAGGCGCGGTTCTCGTCGGCGTCGGTACCTTCCACGCCGATGAGCGTCCGTCCGTCAGGCCCCGTCAGGCGGTAATACCGCCGATGAGAAGCCGACCCGGTAAGCGCCACCTTGGACACGGGCGCAGACCCGGTATATTGTTCAAACAAGGATTCCAATGACATAACACACAAAAATACGCATTCCGCCCGAAAACACAAAAACGAAGTTTTCTTATCTTTGCAAGCAGACAACGACCCGATGAACAGAATCCTTCTCCTTCTTCTGCTGGCCGTCAGCACGGCCTTCCACTGCGCGGCGCAGCCGAAGCACACGGCGGTTGAACCCGTCCGGTTCGAGGATGGGACGCCCGTCACGGGCGACGCGGAAGCGGAGGAACTGTTCGCGCGGGACACCTTCCGGGCGGACACGACTTTCACCGAGAAAGGAGACACGCTCATCCTCCACAGGCATGCAAGCGCCTTTGTACGGATGCAGCTGGACGGACTACCGACGGATGCAGGCATCGACAGAATCATGCTGGTGCCCATGGAAGGCAAAGTCTCGGAGCTTCCCGTCTCCCTTGACCCGTCAGGGGAACTGGTCCTCTGGACGGCGAATGAACCGGGCATCCTTCCGGCGGCGGCCGCCGTCGCCCAGGCGAAGAACGAGCGCATCTGGTCAGCCCGTCTCCCCTCCATAGACTTGCAACCGGGCATCGCATACTCATGGACCGGCACCTGCCTCACTCCCGACGCGCCGGATGCAGGACTGACGGCCACTCCCCTGCCGCAGACGCCTCTGGACATCGATTCCGGCGAATACTCCGGCATCACCCGGATCCAGGGCAACCGCTATGCGGTCGTGAGCGACAACCTCAAGGGCGGCGGCATCCTCCATTTCGCCATCCCTGTCGACATGGACGGCAACGTCGGCCCCGTCTCCCTGCGCCTCGCGGCCGGAACCGCAGATGCAGCCGGAAAGGCCCGGGACTGCGAAGGAATCGCCTATGTTCCGTCCACGGGGACCCTGTATATATCGACCGAAAAACAGGAGATCCGGGAATACGACCTCGCCGGACGGGAAACCGGAAAGGCGCTCCGGATTCCCGATGACCTGAGCGTGGAACACATCCAGCCCAACCGCGGCTTCGAAGCGCTCTCCTACAACGATTCTACCGGCTTGTTCTGGACGACGACAGAATCCTCGCTCAAGCAGGACACCTTCCTTCCCCGCCTCCACCGGCTGCAAAGCTTCCGCCTTGACGGCACCCCCGCAGAACGTTTTCTTTATCAAGAAGATGTCCCTGTCCAAACAGCGTTGAACACCACCGCCTATGTCCATGGAATCCCCGCCGTCACAGCCTTGGACGACGGACGCATCCTCGTCCTGGAACGGGAAGTCTATGTGCCGAAAGGAGGTTTCTGGGACAAACTGACGAACTCCTTCACGAAAACCGACCTCTATCTCGTGGACCCGGTCCATGACACCGCAGGCATTCTCCGCAAGTCCCTCCTCTGCACCTTCACCACCGGCGCCCTGGACCTCGCCAATTACGAGGGCATGTGCCTCGGTCCCGTCCTCCCGGACGGACAGCGCACACTTCTCCTCATCGCCGACTCCCAGAATGGCTCCGGCGGACTGACGAACGAATACGTGAAGGTGATTCTCCTCCGCTAGTCGATGTCAAAAGCCTGGATCTGCTTCACCAGGTCGTCGATGAGGCGCATCTTGGTGTCGTACAGGGCGTCCGAAATGTCCACCTTGTAGTAGTGCGGGTTGATCAGACGGGACTCCGCCGGCGAGAAGTGGTGCAGGTTGTCCTTGAAGAAGGCCTTCTTCTGCATCAACGTATGCTGCGGGCAGACGCGCTTGCCATTTGCAATGGCCTGGTGCTGGAGCGGACGGGCCTCGTAGGAGCCGGCCTCGAAGGTCTTGTACTTGAAGGAGTCATACTCGTCGCGGACCGTGATGGTCTCGCCCTTCTGGATGGCCAGGTCCATCGGGTCGCCGCGGAGGCAGGTGACGTCGGCCTTGAACACGTAGCCGTCGATCTTGTTGCCCTTGGAGGAGTCCAGGGCGCTGATGCGCCAGGTGATCTGGAAGCCCGGGTTGATGAGCTTGATCTTGTCTTCGGAGCGCTTGAGGACGGGCTGGTCGCCGATCTGCACGAGCTTGTAGACATTGCCGAAGCAAGGGGCGGCCTTGGAGGTGGCGATGGCGTCGCCCACGCCGTAGCTGTCGATGCAGGCGCCCTGACGCTCCAGGTCGGTGATCAGGTATTCGTCCAGGCCGTTGGTCGCGAAGATCTTGCACTTGGTCAGACCGTGTTCGTTCAGGATCTGGCGGACTTCCTGCGACAGATAAGCCAGGTCGCCGCTGTCCAGCCGGATGCCGTAGCCGCCGGGATAGCTGTCGTCAATTCCATTGTCGCGAAAAGCCCGGATGGCATTCTTCACACCGCATCTCAGGGTGTCATAGGTGTCGATGAGGAGGATGATGTTCTCGCCCCGGTGCGTACGGATGTAGTCACAGAAGGCGTGATATTCGCCCTCGACGGTGCTGCCGTAGGCGGTCACGAAACTGTGGGCCATCGTGCCGGTGGAAGGAACGCCGTTGAAGGCGCCGGTGAGGATGTTGGACGAACTGGCGCAGCCGGCGATCTGCGCGGCCTTGCCACCGTAAACGGCCGCCCAGGGACCGTGGGCTCGGCGGGAGCCGAACTCCGAGACCGGCTTGTCCGTCGCGCGGCACACGCGGGAGGCCTTGGTGGCGACGGCCATCTGGTGGTTGAGGATGCAAAGCATCGGGGTCTCCAGGACCTGCGCCTCGATCATGGGGGCGACCACCGTGACAACGGGCTGCGTGGGGAAGGCGATCTCGCCTTCGCGCATGCAATAGAGGTCGCCGGTGAACTTCATGGTACTGAGGTACTTGCGAAACTCCTTGTAATCGTCACCGGGCAGGAATTTCTCATAAAACTCCTCCGGTTCGGTGCCCAGGCGCCGAACCATTTCGATGACTTCCTCCGTGCCGCTCACGACGGCCCAGTTGTTGTTCTCGGGCGCCTTCCGGTAAAACAGGTTGAAGGTGGCGATTTCCTTGTCCTTTCCGCATTCCAGATACGACTTTCCCATCGTATACTGGTACTTGTCGGAGCAATAGGCAGTGTTCAGTTTGTCCATGACGTTTCCATTAGTGTTCGCCCGATGCCGGGTAAATGCAAAGATAGGAAAAATCCACGATTTAGCACGATTGTTGCGGCTTTTTGTCATTTAGAAGATTACTGTAAAATAGCCCGTAAACAACCTATGA
>JAEEGI010026290.1_pt1 | contig 11219 bp, 11 predicted proteins | sample 8958751 | NCBI WGS metagenome assembly JAEEGI01 (sample SAMN16246545, study PRJNA631951) | gut metagenome | biome: gut microbiome; feature: rumen; material: KS-attached | host: Bos | place: Iran: Karaj | collected 2018-10 | reverse complement strand
TATTTGAAGGAAAGAATTGCTGATTGAAATGATTTTACCGTATTCAGATAATTTGAAAATTGAATATCTAAGCCGTATATTCGATCGTAACTATTAAGAGAATTCCTGAAACGATGAAATATATAGAGGCTTTGCGTGGCTTGTCTGAAGAAGGCATGGTTAGCAAAAAAGAGCGAACCTTTTGGCATACTAAAAAAGAAAAACTTGATTTTGAAAAAGCCGTTAGCTCTTCAAATCCAATTGAGGAACTTAAAAACCAAATAATAGAGGCAGTAAACAAACTTGATGAATTTGCGGATGTTATTAAGGAGAGATTGTCTTTGCGAGAATGAATAAATATAAATTGACATATAGATATATTTCTATAAATTTATGCCTAATTCAAAAATAATAAAAGAAATGTGATTGGATTCAATTGACGTTGACGTTGACGTTGGGAGGGTATATAATCTTTTTTAATGGAGGTAAAAAACATGGATTTTTTAGCTTTTAATGATTGGCTCATAGAAACAAAAGGTATGCAAGAAAGATCTGCCAAAGATGTTATTTGCCGTTGCAAAAGAGTGTGTGGAATAGTAAAAAAAGGAAAGATTGGAAAAGATACTATAAAGTCGCTTGAAAAGAGTGAAGTTTTTGCTAATTCGACCCCTTGTGTAAAATCACAATTAAAAAGGGCTATTATTTTATGGAATGAATTTGGTGAGAGCAAATGACAAATACTTTTACTGTAGGAAGTATGTTTGCTGGTATTGGAGGAATTTGCCTTGCCTTCAAAAACAATGATTGTAAAATTATATGGGCGAATGAAATTGATAAGTATGCTTGTAAAACATATAGATTAAATTTTGGCGATGATTATCTTGTTGAGGGAGATATTCAAAAAGTTAATGTAAAATCCATCCCAAAGGTGGATATATTAACAGCAGGATTTCCGTGCCAAGCCTTTTCTTCGGTTGGGTTGCTCCAAGGTTTTGAAGATCCTAGGGGCAATTTGTTTTTTGAAACAGCGAGAGTAATTAAAGCAATAAAACCTCGTGTCATATTTTTTGAAAATGTTGCAAATCTGTTAAAACATGATGATGGAAAGACAATGGAGGTTATTCTAAAAACGCTTGAGGAATTAAAGTATAATGTTACATTCCAAGTAATGAATGCAAAAGAGTATGGAAATCTTCCACAACAAAGAAATAGAATCTATATTGTTGGATTTAAGTACAAAAAAGATTTAAAAAAATTTAAATTTCCAGAAAAAATTCCTCTTGATAAAGTGGCTTTTGACTTGTTTGACAAGGAAAAACAAGAAAGTAAATATTACATGGATAATCATAGAATGTGGAATCGCATGATGGAATATATGGATGATCGAAAGAGAGTTTATAGATTTACTGATTGGGGCCTTTCAAGGGGGATGGAAGGAATATGTCCAACGCTACTAGCTGCGATGGGTAGTAGATTTGAAAGAATACCTTTTTTTTATGATGATTATTCCGTTAGGTTAATGACACCGAGAGAATGTGCTAGGTTGCAAGGTTTTCCGGATAATTTTATCTTACCTAAAGAAAATGAAAAGCAAGTATATAAACAAATAGGCAATTCAGTTGCTGTTCCTGTAGTAGAAAGGATAGCAAGAAACATAATAAATGCTTTGGAATAAAGGAGACTTTTATTATAATGCAAAAGTATAACATTATTGATTTATTTGCAGGTGTTGGCGGACTTAGCTATGGTTTCGCACAACATGAAGAATTTAATATAATTATGGCAAATGAAATTGATAAAGATATATCGATTTCTTATACATTAAATCATCCGGAAGTGAAGATGGTTAATTGTGACATTAATGATTTGACAGAAGATTTTATAAAACAGACAATTGGCGATAATAAAATTGATATTATTGTTGGTGGACCACCTTGCCAATCGTACTCAACTTTGGGGAAAAGACAAATGGACGATAGAGCGAATCTTTTTATGCAATATAAGAGATTACTTTCTATAATCAAACCTAAAGCTTTTGTTTTTGAAAATGTTACGGGAATTCTAAGTATGGATGGTGGTAATTTATTCAAAAATGTTCAGCGTGAATTCGAGGAATTAGGATATATTCTTAAGTATAAAGTTTTAAATGCGCTTGATTTTGGGGTTCCTCAAATAAGAGAAAGAGTTATTTTGGTTGGATTTTTGGGTGAAAACCCTTTTGAATATCCAGAACCTACACATGGTGAAGGAGCTGGCCTTAAGCCGTATGTAAAGTTAAAAGAGGCAATTGGTGATTTGCCTGTGATTGGAAGTGGGGAAGAGAATAATTCTTATTCATATGAACCAAATAATGATTTTTTGAATTTTGTTAGAAAAAATGGAACTACGGTAGCTACAGAACATAATTCTCCAAGAAATGGTGCGCATTTGATTAAAATAATGCAAACTTTGAAAGATGGCGAGGGAAAAGATGATTTACCTGAAGATATCAGACCTAAAAGTGGATATGGAAATACATATGCTAAGTTATGGTGGGATAAACCTTCGACTACAATCACTAGAAATTTTGCATGTCCGTCATCATCGAGGTGTATTCATCCAAGAGACTCCAGAGCATTGAGCATTCGAGAAGGAGCAAGAATACAGAGTTTTCCCGACGATTACAAGTTCTATGGTTCAGATGGCACAAAGAGACTGGAAATAGGTAATGCGGTTCCGCCATTATTGTCAGTTGCAATAGCTAATCAAATGTTAAAAGCATTAGAAAAATAAAAGGAATGCTCCGATAAAATCGGAGCATTTTTTATTTGGGTTTAGAACCTTTATATAATTTATAGAGTCGAGCATATATTTTTTCTTTTATGGAATCACTACAGGTATCAATCACTTTTTCGTTAGCGACACCTATTACGCGACCTTTTTCATCGTATATCCATTTATTTTTGTCTGCTCGATTACATGATTCGCATTGTGGTATTATATTTCCTTTGCGCAGAGGCTTTGATGGGTCCATATGTCCTTTTTGAAGTTTTACAGTAATATTTTTCCAGTAGCGATGTTTTTTACCTTCTATAGACCCACAACAAGCACATTTATAATCGTAAGATTTCTTTAAATTTTCCCAGTAGTCGCCTGTAAAAAGTTCTTCACGACGTTCAGCGGTAAAGCCTTCATAGTATTTTTCAAGTGATACAAGTTTATAACTACTTTTAGGAATGTTAATAGATAAATTATCGTTGCGCGTTCCTGATAAAATGAAAAATCCTTTTTGAGCTGCTAAATGTCGGGCTTGTTGGACATCAGTAGTATTTGGATAATATTTTTTAACAAATTCTGTTAATTCGGTTTTGGAGACTATTTCTGTATTAGGATATCCTTGGGCTAAATATACAAGTACAAGGGCATCTTTAGTATAATTCTCTCCATTATATAGTTTAGGAAGGTGTACACCTTTATCTTTGAGGTGTTTATTATAGTATTCTTTTATTAGATTATATGTATCTTCAATGTTTTTTTTAGTAAGCTTTTTCATATGGTTTTCATAGTTTTATTATAAAAGATTTGAAATTTCGTCGTGTTTGTGGTGAAATTGCATGTCGCCAGGTATTTTTTTTGAAGGGCTATGCCACTGAACAAATCCAAATGGAAGTTGTATAGTTGTCCCTCCTCCGATATTTCCATAGAATGTTTTATTTACAGAATTTTTCTGAATTTTTGTGCATAAATCGTCTAGTAAATATATGTCGTCAACGGATGTCTCACCAATTTCGTTTTTATACCATATTACATTTGCCCAATCTTCTGGATTTTTGGCAAGACCTTTAGAAAAGCAGAAGTCTGAAATATTATATATATTTTCTCTAAACCAGGTTAATAATTCATCGTAAAGAGTATTATTATATCGTCTCAGGGTGTATGCAGTTAATCGATGCTTTCGTGTTTCATATTCTTTTTGGGATGTTCCAAATTTATTAACGATATCAATTGTATCTGGAGCAGAACCCCAAAATAAGGAGATAGCACGTTTTATATTATCAGGAATGATAGTGTCATATTGCATTTCAAATCCTTTGATGAATCGGTCTATTCCTATAAGATAGACTTGCCCGCTTAGACTTTTTTTAATTGAAATATTATAATTACTTCCGTCAGAAAGCGTAACATACATGTCTGTTTTAGATTTTGTTGTTTCTCCATTGAATATACAAGGTACATTTTTTTCATGAAGACCACCAATTTTGATATTGGTTATTCTTTCTTCTGGTTTTCCAATTCTTTTTAAGAAAGATAATTGATAAGAAGAATTATTTTGTAAAAGATTTTCAACTTTGTCTTCATTTTCGTGGCCGGATATTTTGGCGTGCTTCCAGCCTTCAGAACGATTTCGATCTATCATTTTTTTCTCCGTAATTTTATACACATAACTAAATCAAATATATTGTAATTATTAATTGGTGTTATCTAAAAAAAGTAAATAGGTTTCAATGTTTAGAGCGTCTGCTATTTTTTGAACATTCTCAAGACTAATACTGCGCTTAAATCGTTCAATGTCACTAATATATGTTCTATGTAAATTGCACATTTCCGCAAATTTTTCCTGAGACAAATTTTGATTTTGTCTGTATTTTCTTACATTAGTTCCAAAAACTTTTATAATATCCATAGTGTATAACCCTCCTTTTTTATGATATGTTTTTTCATACTATTAGTCGACAGACAATAAGTCAACAATAAATAATTAAAATCTAAGGATTTTTATTTGTAATAGGCAAATATACATTATGTGTTATAATATAAAAGAGTATAGTTTTTTAAAAGGAGGAGTTTCTGTTTGAGGGGAAAAAACGAATTGACTCCGGACTTAATTGCCGAATGGAATTATAAAAAAAATAAAAAAAAACCAGACGAGGTATCTAAGTATTCAAATAAAAAAGTATGGTGGATATGTAAAGAAAATCATGAATGGCAGGCATATGTATGTAACAGAAGCCGAGGAAGTGGCTGCCCATATTGTTCTGGAAGAAAAGTAAAAGAAGGTTTTAATGATTTAAAAACCATGAAGCCGGAATTGCTATCTGAATGGAATTATAAAAGAAATGTGGATATTTCTCCAAATGAAGTATCGCCTAATTCCAGTGTAAGTGTTTGGTGGATTTGTAAATATGGCCATGAATGGAAAACAAGAATAATAACTCGAAATTCAGGATGCAAATGTCCTGTTTGTATGGGTAAAAAAATATGTGTTGGATTTAATGATTTATATACGACAAATCCGAGTATAGCAAAAGAGTGGCACCCAAATAAAAATGGTGATTTAACGCCGTATGATGTATCTAGAGGTTCAACCAAGAAAGTATGGTGGAAATGTAACAATTGTGGTTATGAATGGAGAACCTCTATAAATAGCAGAACTTATCACAATTATATGTGCCCCAATTGTAAAGGGAAGCGTGATAAATAATAGATACGAATTTGTTTATGTATTTTTTTAGACAATAAAAAATGACAATAGAATAGTCGGACGTTTTTAACAACTACCCTCCTTACATAAAACAATTGTTAGGGGGGTAGTTGTTTTTTGGTAAATTTATATATTATTTGTGTGATAAAAATCAAATTTAAGTCAAAGTGGATTATGAGAAATATATAGCTAGAGAAGAGGATTTTTTTCTGCTATATTCCACATTTAGAGAAAATAAGGTAAACAGAGTGGAAGAAACTGCCTAATAATGTTATGAAATAGGACTAATTTGCCGATAAATATAGTGGTGATTTATTTGATTTAATACAAAGAAATACTAAAAAGAGGATTATAAATGAAACACAATGTTGTAATAGATTTTGAGATGTGTAAAGTTCAAAAGGTATTTAAGAAAACTTATGGTTACAGCCAGGAGATCATCCAGATTGGTGCTGCTCTTATGAACGAAGAACTTGAGGTAATAGATAAGTTCAATGAATATGTTAAACCAAAGTATGGAGATCCGGATAAGTTTATTACAAAACTAACAGGAATCACTGCCAAACAACTTGTACACGAAGAAAACTTGGAAGTTGTTATGGAACATTTTATGAACTGGCTTCCTGAAGGTGAAGTAATAGCTATTTCCTGGAGTAATGCAGATCAGCTTCAGTTTATTTATGAAATGAATGCCAAAGGAATAGTAATTAGTCCAAGATTTCAGGAGATTCTAAATAACTGGATAGATTGTCAGCCGCAGTTCTCCGAGAAAATGAAGATGAAAGACAAGACTTATTCTTTGGAAGAGGCGTTGATTGCGACTGATATAAATACAGAAGGTAGAGCACATGATGGCCTTGTAGATGCGTGTAATACGGCTTTGCTATATGCGAAGATGCAGAAGGAAGAGGAACTGGTTCTCAATGAGTATTATAAATCTGCACATAGCGGAGAAGAAGAGAGTGGATTGACGTTTTCTCTAGCAGATATTTTGAAGAATGCTATGAATAAATAAAAACATCAAATGAGTACTAAAAAATCATAGATTTGAAAGGATAAGAATATATGGGATTTGCTGAATACAATGAGGATGTAAATAAGGATTTAGACCGTCGTGAAAATCATATGGAATATATACATAAAAATACGGAATATGATAGATTTGGGTTTGACAAAGAAGGATATAACAAACAGGGATTTAATCGCCTTGGTTATAATCGATTTGGTTATGACAAAGACGGTTATGATATTAATGGATTCAATAAAAATGGTATTAATAAATTAACAGGAAGAGATAGAGAAGGCTTTGATGCAGATGGGTTTGGATTAGACGGATTTGACAGAGAAGGCTTTGATAGATTGGGCTATGACAAAGAGGGCTATAACCGAAATGGTTTTAATATAGATGGATTTAATCGTGAAGGATATGATTTTAGCGGCTTTAATCACGAAGGATATGATTTAGAAGGCTATGATAAACAAGGTTATGATAAATCAGGATACAATCGAAAAGGCATTAACAGAGACGGATTTGATAGAGATGGATACGATGAGGATGGATTTGATGCCAGTGGAATAGATCGTGAGGGTTATGATAGAAAAGGATTTAAGGATGGTATTGACCGAGACGGATTTGACAGATATGGGTTTGATTCTGAAGGATATAACAGAAAAGGATTTAATAAAGAAGGATATGATAGAGAAGGTTTTGATAAGTGGGGATTTAATGAATTGAAAATCACCAGGGATGGCTTTGACATATTTGGTGTAGGTAAAGATGGCTATAATATTCTTGGTTTTGATAGATTGGGGTTTGATAGAAATCAAAAAAGCATAGATGGTTATAATCGTGATATGTTTGATGAAGATGGATATCATGTCTTTACCGGATACAACTTGAAAGGTTTTGACAGAAAGGGTTTTTCTGTCAATGGCTATGATAAGGAAGGCTATGATGAAGAAGGATACCACTATATTACGGGTTTAAATCGAAAAGGATATAACAAAGATGGATACAATTTAAAAGGTTTCAATAATAAAGGATTTGATGCTAAAGGTTTTGATAAAGATGGATATGATGTAGATGGGTATGATAAAGATGGTTTTGATCATAATCATTTTGACAGAAATGGATTTGATCAAAATGGATTTGATCGAGAAGGTTATGATATCAACGGTTACAACAAAGATGGTGAACTTAATCCAAAATTAATGAAGGAAATTGCTTTGGATTTTGAATCGGCAGAAAACTTGTTGGAAGAACAATATTTTGGAAAGTGTCAGGCTCAAATCAGAGGATATTATAGAGACAGGGTCAGAGAAAAAAAGATACAAAATTATAAGCCTAAAGAGGTAAGATATATTGATCGCTGGGGTTTTGTTCATACTGAAGTAGAATACCCTGATATGAATTTATTGGAAATTGACGTAAGTAAAGCAGTTAATCCAGTTTTAAGAGAACCTTATTTTGCCCATGTAAATTATTCTGGTAATCCTGAATTATATATTGGAAAGGTAAGGATTAATGGTTGGGTGACAGACTGGGCAGATGAAAGAGCACAGTATTTTTATCAATATCAAGTTTTTATTGGAGATAAAAAGGTCGATCTTGAATATGTTCGCGAAATTAAGGTCGAGAATGGAAAGTATAAGGGATATAAGAATCTATTTTCAAAATCTACGCAGAACAAAGATGATATATTACAAGTTGCTGATGAGCGTCTTCAACAGATAATTAGAGCCAATAGAAGTAATAAAAAAGTTCATGATATCGTTGAGTCGATCCAGAGAAATCAATATAAAATCATAACAAATGATAATAATAAATCAATCCTTGTTTTGGGTTGTGCTGGTTCAGGAAAAACAATGATTTTAATGCACAAGATTCGTTATGCCAAGTATAACAATCCCAAAATAAAGATGGATGATTATATTGTTATCAGTCCGACTGATATTCTTGGAAGAGAAAGCAGACAATTATCTCGTCTGCTTCAGATTAACAAAGTAAGACAATATACAACTGCTTCATTTTATGAGTACGTTATTTCTGATTATTTGTCAAAGAAAGATATAGCTCATGAAAAGTTCAGGATTATTGATGACGGAAAGATTGTACCTTCTTTCTATGATACATATTTACTTGATGAATACTGCTTACGAATTGATGAAATCTTGCAGTATCGTTCAAAAGATGCCAAAGCTTTTTTGGATTATGAATATAATAAACTGACGGATATTATGAGTGATTATTATCAAAGATTAAATAAAGACAAAGTATATTTTATAGAAACCAGAAAAATCTTTGATAAAGCAATAAAGGAAATCAGTCAGGTAAACAAAGGTATTCTTAGAGACCTTATACCACTGATTGATAAAGATTTAAAAAAGTCCGTCAATCTTGAAAATTATAAATCAATAATGGAAATGATGCTCTTACTTCCGGATTTCCGAGAAAAAGCAAGAATCAAAAGAAAAGAAGAAAATATTGTGGCTCTGAGCTTTTTCCAAACAAGAAAAATGGTGGATTTGATTGATTTTGAGAGCTTTTATAGGATTGTAATTGAACAGGATATTCGTCCGAAGAACTCAACAGAATTGTTTTTAATGCTTCAGTGTTTTTCAGAAAAACCTTTAGGAGAAAAAGAAACCGAAAATGTCCTTCAAGAATGGAGCAATTCATCAAAAGAAGAATTAGTTGAATATATTAATTATATTGATGAAGAATGTAGAAAGATTGAAAAACTGAAGGCGAAAAAGAGGCTGTTTGAACAATTTATTGAAAGCAATCAAATTTTTGATAAAGGCTTGGAGGCAAAGGATTTAAATCCTAATGATGTGTTTAATAATGTCTTAGAATTATCTATCAGAACAGAAAAAGCGTTCGAAAACGGAATTTTCGATGCCTTTGACTTTTTTGATGCATATAATCGAGTAAGTAACAAAAGACTCAGAGTGTCTGCGCAAAGAGGTGCAAACGGGAACTATCAGTATATGTTTGATGCCATTATGACATTGCTTGATATCAAGGAAAAGGCTGATATGACAATAGAAATGTCTGTATCTCAAGCATTCGCTGCTACGTATATTTTGTGCAAGAAATTTGGATCAATTGATAGGAATAAACTATTTATCTACATTGATGAGTTTCAGGATTTTTCACCAATTGAATTATCAATTTTTAAGAGAATATATCCTCTTGGAGCTTTTAATATGTTCGGAGATTTTAAACAATGTATTAATGAGAAAGGTATTAGAAGAATTGAGGATATTCCAAAGGATATGTATGAACAAAAACCGTATAACATTAATGAAAACTATAGAAATGCAATTCAAATAACTCAGTATGTAAATAACAGGTTTAAAGTTGGAATGAATCCTGTTGGTTTAGGAGGAAAAGTTCAAGAGGTTGAGAGATTAAAATCATATTCAATAGCCGAAGATGACCGAGTAGCATTAATCGTAAAGAATACACCTACAGATATAGCGAATAAAGATGCTTTCAATGATTATATGGCAACCAAGGAAATCAAAAGAGGATGTATAAATATAATTCCGGTTTGTATGGTTAAAGGATTGGAGTTCGAAAAAGTATTGGTAGCTAGAAAGGATCTTACAGAGAACGAGTTTTATGTTTCTTGCACTCGAGCTATAAGCGAATTGGTTATAATCAACAATTATCAAGAAAAAGATTTAGAGTCATTTAAACTATCTATTTGAGGATAACTAGATATGTAAATAAAACGACAAGTAACCGCTAAAGATTTATTAAGAAGTTACACTAAGGCACTGTATTTGTGGCGAATACGGTGCCATTTTTAACCTGATAGAGACATATCTCTTTTATGAGCTATATCTGAGGGCGTCAAGTGGGACAGCGGTTTGATTCTTTTATGATATTATGAGAAAAATGGGGAATGTTTTTGAGGGTTAAACTATGAAAGGTAAAGCCTACAGATTCGCGCATGACGAACAATACCGTGAGCGGATTATGCGTAAATACAAAAAGATATGCGAGAAAAAGTATAATACAGAAATCTCGAACATCCAAAAGGAAATCAAAGCCCTCCAAACTTACAGAGCCAAGGCATTGGAAAGGGAAAGAAAGCGACGCTGGGTTGATATTGGGTTTGTGAGTATCAATGAAACTGAAGGTCTGATTAAAATCGATGAGAAGGTTTATTATTTCTCGGAAGTTGATTATGCGAAGAGAATAGAGGATTATGAAGATCACTCGCAGATGAACTCATATAATACTTATTCTACTAAACGCCATCCTTCAGCCCTTGGTGCGGGCGTGGGAGGTATATTCGGAGCAAAGAAAGGTGGGTTGGTAGGCGGTATTGCAGGTGCAGCTATAGGCTCGAAGGTTTTTTCTAAAAAGGAAACGGTGGTAACGCCGCATCCGTATATGGAGTATTCATACAAATACAATTATCTGAGCGTGAAGTATTCGGTGAATGGAGTGGTTAATGAACATGTTTATTTTTCGACTCCGAGGTGGAAAACGAACGAAGTAACCAAACAATGTGCTGAAGCGTTGAAGATTGAAAATGCTATTAATAGAATAGCCGGCAAGCCCGGTCCTAAAGGCCCTGTTAAGACTTCAGTTGAAGATCCTGTGATTTTAGATTATGATGCGCGCATTAATGATGCTAAGAGAAGGCTGGATGAGAGAGTTAAACGTGGAGTTGATTACAAGTTGCGGGAAGAGTATCTGCAAATGTAGTGTGTTTTAGAAAGGCTACGCTATGGATAAAAAGACTAAAGCGACAATTGTATT
>JAEEGI010026285.1_pt1 | contig 11221 bp, 8 predicted proteins | sample 8958751 | NCBI WGS metagenome assembly JAEEGI01 (sample SAMN16246545, study PRJNA631951) | gut metagenome | biome: gut microbiome; feature: rumen; material: KS-attached | host: Bos | place: Iran: Karaj | collected 2018-10 | reverse complement strand
CCTTTTTAGACTGGGTATATCTTACACCATAATCATTTACCCCGTCAACACGGGGCACACCTACCATGATTACCCTGCAGACGGTTTCAGGTTGTGTAAAAGTGCGATTTGATATATAATTAACACAACAAACAAATCGCAAGGAGTTTTTTAAGATGAGAAAACCGATAATCGGAATCAGTGCACCTGTCGTCTTTGACGAGAGGATGTTCTCACAGAGAGTTACTTATCCTGCGGCAGTAGCCGCAGCAGGCGGAAGACCGATACTTCTTCCATGCATGAGCACAACAGAAGACATTCGGGCCATAGTCGACATGGTAGACGGACTGATCATGCCGGGCGGAGCCGATGTTGAGCCTTCCCTCTACGGATACGAGAGGATCCCTGAGTGCGGAAAGAGCGTTCTTACGGACGATAACTACGATATCGCACTTGTCAGAGAGGCAACAAGGCAGGGCAAGCCGATACTGGGCATTTGCAGAGGCATGCAGATATCCAATGTCCGGTTCGGAGGAACAATGTGGCAGGACATCCCGTCCCAGGTAGGCAAGGAGATCAACCACTCCATGTTCGACGCGGACGGCAAGCAGAACTTCCATGAAGTCAAGATCAAGGAGGGGACCAACCTGTCAAAGATCTTCGGTACAAGCGTTGAGACCAACACTTCCCACCACCAGGCAGTCAAGGACGTCGCCCCGGGACTTATCCTTGTCGGAACCGCTCCTGACGGAGTAGTTGAGGCAATCGAGAAGGAAGACGGTTCGTTCCTCGGCGTTCAGTGGCATCCTGAACTGATGCAGGACAGGGAAGTCTTCAGAGAACTGTTCAAGGTCTTTGTAGACAAGTGCAGAAAGTAATACGATGAATAGGCGGGCTTCGGCCCGCTTTTTCTGTTGCACGGAGAATGCCAAACTTGTATAATCAAATCAAAGAAAAAAAGGAGATACTTTTTATGGCAAAACCTATCATTGGAGTCAGCGCTCCGATCGTATTCAACCGGGCGATGTATTCACAGAGGACGACATATGCCGATGCGATAGATGCGGCCGGCGGAAGAGCAGTATACCTGCCTTGCTACAAGACTACAGATAATGTTAGGGAAGTGGTCGAGATGCTCGACGGACTGGTCGTGCCGGGCGGTGCAGACGTAGAGCCGACACTTTACAGAGAAGAGAGACTTCCCGTATGCGGCACCAGCGTGCTTACAGACGATGAGTATGACATAGCACTTATAAAAGAGACCATCAGGCAGGGAAAGCCTATCCTCGCGATCTGCCGCGGAATGCAGATCATGAATGTAATATTCGGTGGAACTCTTTATCAGGACATTCCATCCCAGTACGGCAAGGAGATATTCCACTCAATGCTTCCGGGCGGAGTAGAGAATTACCACACGATGCAGCTCGACCGGGACAGCCATCTGGCAAAGATACTGGGAGACGGAGAGATCAGGATAAACACGTCCCATCACCAGGCAGTCAAGGACCTTGCTGAAGGTTTCAGGATCGTCGGAAGAGCTCCGGACGGGATCCCTGAAGCGATGGAGAACGAAGACGGTTCTATCCTTTGCCTTCAGTGCCACCCTGAGAGGATGCAGGATCAAAAGAGATTCAGAGATCTCTTCAAAGTCTTCATCGAAAAGTGCCGTAAATGATCGACAAACAGAAAAGAGCCGGCGGGACCGGCTCTTTTTTTGCTGTGGCGGCATATAATTTGATTCTCAATCCCGCTCGGATATGTTAATATGTATATATATTATAGAAACAGGAATTACATCATATGTTTAAGAAGATAATGATCCGGTTTGCCGTTGCGCTGATAATGCTGACGGCATGCTCAAAATCCTCCGGCAAGAGCGGAGATCTAAGCGGCGTAACATCCGACGAAGTGCAGTTTCAGAAACCAGAGGCCGGTGACATTGTCGCCGAGATCAAGACCAGCCGAGGCACCGTAAAGGTCATCCTTTTCCCGGAGCTTGCGCCGAAAGCAGTTGAAAACTTCAAACAGCTCGCATCGACAGGCTACTATAACGGCCTCGTTTTCCACAGAGTGATAGAGGATTTTATAGTGCAGTCCGGATCTCCTGACGGATCGGTCGGAGGAGGAGAGAGCTGTTGGGGAGTGCCGTTCACGGATGAGTTCACCGACCTTTTGCACAATTACACGGGAGCCCTTTCCATGGCCAATCACGGAAGCGACACTAACGGCAGTCAATTCTTCTTCGTGGTGACTCCGATCGGAGAAATGAGCGACGGCAATATTTCAGGCATGCAGAATGCGGGATGGAGAGAAGAGGTAATCGATACATACAGACAGGCGGGCGGAGTGCCTTCGCTCGACTACAGGTATACCGTTTTTGGACAGGTATATGAGGGACTGGATGTTCTTTACAAGATAAGCGCGGTAAAGACAGATGACGATGACAGACCTCTCAAGGATATAATGATCGAAAGCATAGAGGTATATGTGCTGACGGAGGAAGGTCAGTGACAAAGACCGGAAAAGAGGGCGGTGCAGCTGCATCGCCTTTTTCTTTGCCATAGAGATTAATATGTAATATAATAAGCTTTAAGAAAAGGAAATAAGGACGGTACCCATAAAAATGAGCAAAAAGTATCTAGCAAAAAAGTATCAGAAGGACTGGGCTCCGGATGTGTTCCGGTCTGGAAATACCGACCCGGAGGATACGATTTACCTGAATATCGGAGATCCGGACATAATAACACCGAAGGTGGTGCTGGATGCGGCATTCGCTGACGGTTACGCAGGGCACACCAAGTATACGGATACGAGAGGATATCCGGAACTCAGGGCAGAGATATGCAGGTTTTACCATGACAGGTACGGAATGGACATCAGGGACGGCAATGTATGTGTGGTCAATTCCGGGCAGTTCGGAATGTACGTCACCTGCCAGGCGTGCCTTGATCCGGGCGATGAGGTTCTCATCATCGAGCCGTATTTCATGCCTTATGCAGATGCTGTCGAAATGGCGGGCGGAGTGCCGGTCTTAGTGAGCACGCTGTTCTCAGAAGGCTTCCAGATCAACATAGACAGACTGGAAAAAGCAATAACGCCAAAGACCAAAGCTCTGATCATAAACAATCCGAACAACCCGACAGGAGCGGCTTACACTCTCGAAACACTGGAAAAGGTGGCTGAGTTTGTAAAAAAGCATGATCTTGTTGTCTTTGCGGATGACATATATACCTCCTTTGACTATACAAAAAAGTTCATACCGATAGCCAGCCTCGAGGGAATGTTCGAAAGAACGGTGACAGTTAACTCCGGATCGAAGAACTTCGTGATGACCGGAATGAGAATCGGAAACATCGTGGCAGACGAAGACATAATAATGGCTGCAAAGCGGATCGTTGAAGGTACGACCTATTCATCCCCTTCGATCTCACAGCGAGCGATGCTCCATGCCTTCAGGCATTTTGATGAGTTTGAGGATGAGATAGCAAACACATTCAGGGAACGCGTCGAATATGCATATGAAAGGCTCTCAAGGATGCCGATGATCGACGTCCTTCCTGTCAACGGAACTTTTTACATATTCCCTTCCGTGGAGAAGACCGGTATGGACGGGACAGCTTTCACAGCGCTTCTCAGGGAGAAATGCCATATAAAGGTCATACCGGGCATAGCTTTCGGACCGAGCGGAAAGAATCACTTCAGGATCTCCTGTACAGTCAGCATGAAAGACCTCAAAGAGGCGCTTGACCGCATAGAAAAACTGCTTTTTGACCTCGAAAAAGCCTAAAAATGACATTTTATTAACAACAGGTGTCAAAAGAATGGTGCGTTCTTTGTACAAAAAACCGAACTATTCTTCAGTCAATAGAAAAACTGTTGTCAAAGTTCATAATTTGTTAACAAAAAAATAACTAAATCGCCAAAAAAAGACGGTGGTTTGAAAAATATGTTGAGTTTGTGAAACGAAAACTGTATTATAATCACATAAGTGGGTGCGCAAGACAGACTGGCGTACCTAAAAGATATAAGTTTTTTAAGGAGAAAATTTTATGGCTAATATGAATGTTGAAAAGACCTTGGGCTTTATGGACCTTATGGCCATAGCCGTTGGTCAGATCATCGGTGCCGGTGTTATGACGATGTCAATTGCCGCTTTGGGCATGACCGGTCGTTCAGTTAACATCGCATTCGTTATTGCCGCCGTATTCACAGTTTTCGGTGCTATCCCTACGATCTTCGTATCGTCAGTAGCCCGTTTCCACGGCGGTGTTTACAGCCAGGCTGCTGTTTTCGTAAGCCCTGTATATTCAGGCTTCCTGCAGTACGTCGGTCTGCTTGGTGCCATGTCACTTGGTATCTTCGCAAAGGGTCTGGTTTCCTACCTGTCAATGCTGATCCCTTCAATTAAAGACGCACAGATTCTGTGGTCGTTCATCATGCTGACAATCTTCGTCATTCTGAACTACTTCGGAACAGGCTGGATGGCAAGAGTACAGAAGTTCATGTTCTACTTCCTGATTGCAGCTCTGATCATCTTCACAGTTTTCGGTCTTCCTAGAGTTCACTGGTCAGGCTACTTCGGCAACGAACTGTTCGGCCAGCCTCTTATGACAAAGGGTATCACTGGTCTGCTTGAGGCAGCTTCCTACCTGACATTCGCTACCGGCGGTGCTACAGTTATCATGGCTTTCTCAGCTGAAGCAAAGAATCCTAAGAAGGATATCCCGATCGTTGTTATCATCTCTACACTTGCTGTTGCAGTTCTGTACGCCTTCATGGCTTGCGTTATCGGTGGTGTTATGCCTACAGACGAAGTTATCGCTGCTGGAAACCTCGCTCCTATCGCAAAGCAGATCCTGCCTGCACCTCTGTACTACTTCTTCGTAATCGGTGGTGCTTGCTTCGCTCTTGGTACAACTCTGAACTCCTCAATCGCTTCCGGCTTCCGTCCATTCTCACAGGCAGCTGGTGACGGTTGGTTCCCAGAGATCCTCGGACGTCTGAACAAGCACGGCATACCTGTTGGCTACCTCGTACTCAGATACATTGTTAACGCAGCAGTTCTGCTCTCCGGATTCGATGTTGGTACAATCGGTAAGTGGTCACTTATCATCGGTAACGTAACAGGATTCATCACCGCTCTGTCAATAGCCAGAATTCCTAAGCTGTTCCCTGAGCAGTGGGAGAAGTCACCTTATCACGTTCCTACACCAGTCATGTACCTCATGCTCGGTATGACAGCATTCGTAATGGCTATCCAGGCCAGAATGAACCTGAACGGTCTGACCCCTCAGATCATGATCGTCAACGTGGTAACATTCGTTGTTTCCTTCGGTCTTGCCTACTGGCTCAATAAGACTGGAAAGATTCACATGAATCCTACATACACACTTGAGTAATACATTTAAGCCAAAAAAATTTCAACTATGCTAATGCCATAGTTAAAAGATATCAGTCTGTATAGAAAAGGCACACCGTAAGGTGTGCCTTTTCATTGACCTAACACATTCTGTCCTCAAATTAGATATATACTTGGAATAGAAAAGAAGAGTAAAAAAAATGAAAAAACTATTCAGGTTGCTGTTCTCAAAGGTCACCGTCATAGGGCTTCTCGCAGTTCGGCAGATATCTATCTTTTATCGGATCATCATAAGCGTCAGGGGACTCAGCCCATGGATATACGTCGCCATGGTGCTGTTCAGTGTTTTTGTTGTCCTTTTCTATCTGGAGCGGGATGGGATAAATCCGTCATACAAAATCGCATGGACAGTGTTTATGGTGGTTTTCCCTGTGACAGGAGCACTATTTTACCGGCTTTACGGAACCCAGAAACTGACGGCTAAGGAAAGGCGGCGATTTGAAAGAGCAGAAAGAAGATCACAGGAATCGATCCCGGATAATGATGACGAGATCATGCTGATTTCAGCTATGGATCATGATTTGGGTAAACAGGCAAGATTCCTGAGAAGAATGGCGGGAGCTGCCCCATACGGTAATACAGACGGGAGATATTATCCTAACGGAGCTGCACTGTACAGAGATCTGCTGAAAGACCTTTCAAAAGCCTCTAAAAGCATATTCATGCAGTACTTCATTTTTGATGACGGATATATATGGAATAAAATATACAGGATACTCTGCAAAAAAGCGCGGCAGGGAGTCGATGTTAGAATACTCTATGACGGCTTTGGATGCGTGTTGACTCTGCCGGACGGGTTTGAAGAGAAATTGAGAAATAACGGGATCAGAGTAGCAGTTTTCAATGAAGTTAGATTCTCTGCCCATATCGGTAAGTATATGCGGCTCAACCACAGAGATCACAGGAAACTTACCGTGATCGATTCCAACATTGCATACGGAGGGGGGCTGAACATAGCTGACGAATATGCAAACATAATAGAAAGATTTGGAGTATGGAAAGATACCGGATATAGGATAGAAGGTGATGCCGTATTTGGAGAGACAGCTATATTCCTGCAAAGCTGGGAGTCAGTCACCGGTGAAAGGGATGATTACAGCCTATATAAGCCGACAGTGACGCTGTTCAGGGAAGGCTTCGTACAGCCCTATCATGACATGCCCACTGACAGGATCAATGTCTGTAAGAATGTGTACCTGTCTGTAATCAGTAATGCAAACAGATATGTATACCTGACAACGCCGTACCTGGCGTTGGATTATGAGTTGACTGAGGCCATAAAGCTTGCAGCTCAGAGCGGTGTAGATGTCAGGATAGTAGTTCCCGGTATACCTGACAAGAAATACGTGTACTATGTTACTCAAAGCTATTACAGGACACTGCTGGAATCCGGTGTCAAAATATATGAGTATTCTCCGGGCTTCATGCATGCAAAGATGTATGTATCAGACGACAGCCTTGCAGTCGTTGGCAGTTGCAATACGGATTACCGATCCCTTTATCTGAATTTTGAAAACTGCTGTGCATTTTATGGCTGTGATGTGGTCGATGAAGTACGAGATGATATCTTAGCGACCATAGGAAAGTGTCATCAGGTGACAACAGAGGTTATAAGGAAAGTGAACCCTTTGAAGAGGGTCATCCAAGTCGTACTTAGAATCCTTTCGCCTCTCATGTAAAAAAAACGGCTGCGGATGCAGCCGATTTTCATTGGTTCTATTATAAATGTTGGGGTAAGGACCCGGAGGTCCAAACCTCAGCATTTTAAAATGCAATAAAAAGAGACATGAGAGCAAATAACCGCTAAAATATTAAATAGCTACAAATAACAGAAAGAGGTTAAGCTCCATGTCTCACGAAGATGTTATCAAATCATTACTCGGAATTCAAGAAGTAACGGTCACCGATTTAAAAGAAACCGAAACAGATATCCACATCAGCATACAACTAGAAAGAAAACCTCACGCCTGCCCTTGTTGCGGAGAACTGACGGATACTATCCATGACTACAGGCTTCAGAAAGTAAGGGATATCGAGTTAAGAGGAAAGCACTGTTTCCTGATACTGAGAAAGCGACGATACAGATGCACTAAATGCGGGAAGAGATTCTTCGAAAGGGATCCTGTCCTTCCAAGATATCAGAGGATGACTAACAGGATGAGCTACCACATCATAGATCTGTTAAGAGACAGTTATTCCTACAAGACAGTAAGCAATATGACGGGAGTCAGCAGTTACACTGTAATGAGGAGATTCGACATGGTCTCCTTCTCTGCGGGAAAGCTTCCCAGAGTATTGGGGATAGATGAGTTCAGAGGAAATACTGAGAACGAGAAATTTCAGGTCATCCTTACTGACATAGAGAACGGAGAAGTGATAGATATCCTTCCTTCAAGGAGAACTACTGCACTTATCAACTATTTCAGCAGCTTTTCAAAGGAAGAAAGAGCAAGAGTGGAATACTTCGTCTGTGATATGTATTATCCGTACAAGGATATCCAGGAGAATCTCTTTAAGAAGTCCACTCTGGTAGTGGACAGATACCATTGGATAAGGCAGGCCATATGGGCAATGGAGAATGTCAGGAAGAGGATACAGAACAAATATTCAAAGAAATACCGACTTCTGTTCAAACACTCAAAGAGACTGCTCATTGCTCCTTTTGACAGTTTAAGCAAAGATGAAAAGGAACAGTGCAGAGCATTACTCAGATTCTCTCCCGAACTGGAGCAGGCTCACGATCTCAAGGAAAGGATCTATACAGGGATACTTACTTCAAAGACAAAAGAACAATGCAGAGAAAGACTTGCAAGATGGATATATGAAGCAGAGCTGACAGGACTTAAGGAATTCAAGGCATGCATCACTGCTTACAGAAACTGGCTGGATCCGATATGTGAATCAGTCATCGTAAAATACTCAAACGCCTTTACTGAAGGCTGCAACAACAAGATCAAGGTTTTGAAGAGAAACGCATATGGATACAAGAGGTTTCACAGGTTCAGGAACAGGATACTGTTCATTTTCAGAAATGGATATCGGATCAAAAAAGCCAGCTGACAGTTACCGGTACCGGTAACTGTCAGCTGGGAACCAACTGTTTGTTCTTATTGCTCTACCCCAACATTTGACATAGAGCCAATCCTTTTAGATTATATTATGTTTCATTTTTAATCCTATCAGACGCTAAACCGTTTTGTAGATTTCACGCTGAAAGAGGTTGTAGGAGAACAATTATCTGTAAATGGATATCCGTCACTTGTTTACAAACTGTTCGAATTGTTCAAATCTCGTTCATTTATATTTCTAACTTTACTCACAAAGTCCCGATATAATCTAAACAGAACATTAAATTAGTTAAAATTTTTTCCTTCTCTTAATATACTTTTTCCCCTTTGGACATCACCGCAAGGTGGTGTCCTTTTTTGTCACAGGAAGTAGCATAGGATCGGTATGGTCACAAAGGAGCACACGGTGGTGATGAATACGCCCTTTGAAGCCAGCTTGGAATTCCCGCCGTACTGATTTGCGAACATGACACACATGCTTGCTACCGGCATCGCAACGAGCACCGTGACTATTCCGAGCAACTCCTCATTCTTCATGAACAGTCCCAGGATTGCATGCATGACCAAAGGTGTTGCTATCTGCTTTATCAGTGAGAATGGATACAGCCTGACTTCAGTAAAAATGTCCTTCACCGGTATCAGTGACAGCGATGAGCCTATGAGCATCATCGCGCATGGAGATGTGATCGAACCCACTGAATCAAGCGCTCCTGACAGAACTGCCGGTATCTTAAGATCGAGCAGGAATATGAACAAAGCAATGACCGAACAGATCAGCGAAGGGTTGATCATGGTCTTTACTGAAAACTTTCCTTCTCCTCCGCTCATCAGCCATACTCCCAGGCTGTATGCCACGACTCCGAATACCATATTGAAGATGCTGGCCAGGAATATAGCTCCCTCTCCGTAGATGGTCCTCAGGACAGGATAGCCCATATATCCAGTATTGGAAAAGATGACCATGAACATATACAGCTTGACATCGCCCTGCGGGATCCTCATCAGCTTCACTATCACAAAGGACAGAGGGATGAGCACCGCAAAGGTGACCACTGCTCCCAGGAGCACTTCAATCGCGGCGCTCTTGGGATAGTCTATCTTTCCCGTAGTTACCGAAGCCAGCACCATTGCCGGAGTAGTGATCGTAAGTACCAGATTCGAGAGTTGCTTTGAGAACTTCTCATCCATATATCCGAGCCTTCCGCACAGATACCCCGTTCCCATGATCAGGAACAATATAAACATCTGTCGGATGATCTGTGTCATGTCCATGATAGGTTTCCTTTTCCTTTGTAATGTGCCAAATGTCTTGCGGGCCTCTGGATAAGTCAGGAGCCCGCATTGTCTGTATTGTTATTATCTATGTGTTGCCGTGGTCAATACAGCTCGCCCTTTGCCATCCGTACCAGCGCTTTTGGAGTAGCATCGCTCGGGACAGATCTCATGGCGGCAGACAGATGCACGTGTGTCGTTATGGCTCCCTCGGGAGCACTGCTCCTCTTGAACTGGCCCGAGATGAATCTTCTGAAGAACATCTGCGCCTTCTCATCCAAGTATTCCTTGCTGAACTCATCACCAAAGACATTTCCGGCCTCATATGCCATCTCATCAGGAGCTATTCCTGCAACTGTAAGGCAGTAGATATAGAAATCTATAAGCTTATACGGTGCTAGTATCTCCTCAGTCTTCTGGAGTATCTCCCCTCCGTGAGGCACAAGTTCAGGACTTACCGGGATGTCCAGTATTTTTCTGATCGTATCTTTCCGCCGTGTCAGATTGTCCAGTTCTATAACGTACGGAAGCATCGTCCTCATGACAGTCTTTGATACCGATGAATTGATATTGTAGCTTGCCAGATGGTCTCCTCCGTAGGTGGAAAAGCCCATGGCCTCTTCCGACAGATCGCCGGTGCCGACCATCAGTCCGTTATACATATTGGCAAGGTTCAGTCCGTTAAGGGTTCTCATCCTGGCCTGCACGTTCTCAAAGGTAACATCAGGAGTCTCTCCGTCGTGACCGATGTCCAGCAATGCCTGTCTGCAGGCTGTTGTGATGTCGATGAGCTTGAACTCGAGTCCCAAAGAATTTGTCAATTCTTCCGCAAGGCTTCTGGTAGTATTGCTGGTTCCGAAGCCCGGCATTGAAACGACATGGATTCCCTTTCTGTCCAATCCCAACATGTCAAAGGCGTTTACAGTGACAAGAAGCGCCATCGAACTGTCTAGTCCGCCTGACAGTGCGAGGACGGCATCCTTCATTCCAAGGTTCTGTAGCCTTGCTGCAAGGGCGGTGGTTTGAAGTGTGAACAGATCCATACAGTAGATCTGCTCTGGTACATTTGCCGGTATCATCGGATTAGGGCTGTATTCAACAGGGAATCTCAGTATATCAGGTTCCGCTGTGTATTCCAGTTCTTTCCGCTTTCCGTTGTGTATCTCGACGAGACCTTCGAAAGCGGCATAATCACTGATATTCACAGTAAAGATATCTATATCCCCGTCAATGAAAGCGATACATGGCATGTACACATCCGGGTGCGAGGTATATCCGTAGCCTCCGAGGTTTGCACATACCGCGGCGTTGCTCTTGTCTGCCAACTCCTTCATCGCCTTGTGAAGCAGATATCTTTCACCCGCAATTACCGGTGACTGATCCATGAGGATGTAGCAGTCATACAGACCGCCCGCTTCCTCAAGTCCGCTCTTCTCTTCCAGTATCTTTATGCTGACTCCCTTTATCGAGAGCTCCGAATCCC
>JAEEGI010026277.1_pt1 | contig 11223 bp, 8 predicted proteins | sample 8958751 | NCBI WGS metagenome assembly JAEEGI01 (sample SAMN16246545, study PRJNA631951) | gut metagenome | biome: gut microbiome; feature: rumen; material: KS-attached | host: Bos | place: Iran: Karaj | collected 2018-10 | reverse complement strand
ACAGGAGTTCCCTTTATTTGCCTGATGGCATTCCTAACACTTTCAACCTTTTCAAGGACATCATGGCAATACTTGTTCCTTTCTATTTTTCCGCAGGCAACCTCTGCTAATCTCACTTCATCTTCTAAGAAATATTCCAGTGATTTCCCTCGCGAAAGCACATCGAAGTATTCCGCAGCCTCAACTTCAATATTCAGCTTAGGCAGATACCGCTTGCCCAAGTCTTTGATGGAGTCAGCATTAAACCGTATCAAGTCTTCATCGGTAAATTCATGCCCTTCAAACCAGAATCGAAGCACACCTTGATTTTGAGGTTTCTGAATTCTTTCTATTAAGTCCGATGCCCACCAAAATTCAAATACGACTTGAGGATTGAGCTCTGTCCATCTTTCCACATAGCCATCAATCCGCTCTTTCATGCTCATCCTGCCCTCAACATGTGCATCAGATGGGTCTGTTGGTACTGCGATGATATATCTTCTTAGATTTGGATGAGTCTTCAGAGCTTCTTTCACAGAACCATCTATTTGCTGATACTGTGAATTATCTAATGCCTTACAGAAATATTTAGCCTGCCAAGCCACTTCACTACCATCTTCCAGAACCCAATAACACTCTACCCCTCCATCGGGTTTCCCATTGCGTACAAATCTCTTTGTGCACGGAATCTCTTCTTTGCGTGCCAGTTGGCAAACAAATTCCTCAAAGCCGTCCCTCGCAGACCCGTTCATGGGTCTAATATTATTGAAGTCAAGATTCAACATATTTATTCTTCTTCAATAGCACCACACATCATATCATCAGTATATTCTATCTATTAACTATTCTTGCTATTACTCATTCACAATAAACCTTATTTCGTAATAAGCTCTTATCACCTTTCAAACCTTCATATATCATATCAACCCCAACTGCCTTGCAATATCTTGCGTCAATTTTGCCAATGGCCTCTTCATGACATCCTCCTCTCGGTCATAGTTGCCGATAATGAATCTGTTTGCGTCCTGAGGCTTTATTTTGTAGACACCAGACTGTTGCATGGCTTCTACCATCTTAGCATTATATATCCTATTACGCCAGATCACATCTTCCACTTCTGTTTTGAAATTATTATAGAGCTTCTGTACATGAAAATCCTTATCATAGTCAGGTCTCAATCCCGTTGTCTTATCCACAAAATCTATTTTCAGTTGCTCAGCATCCCAAGTCAGCAGATAATTCAACAGAGACATATCATCAAGCCGGAACTTATAGGGATTCAGCATATCCCCTACTTGAGCATACATACACCAGTCCTTTTCCGTAAATGACTTCCCCTGATTGCATGCCGTACAACAGGGATAGAGGTTGTAGAACGCCACTGCCAGGTAGGGGTAATGGTTCTTGGGCTTCCAGTGGTCTATATTATATGTAGAACGATAAATGCTGCTCCTGTCAGTTTTTCCTTTTTTAGCTGATACGGCATATTGCGCATTACAATACACGCATGCACGAATGCCCATTTTCCTTACGCACTCAGGAAATAACTTTTGTTGCACCACATCATACTTCAATGCCGCAACTATATGCATATAAAATGCCTTCTCCTTCGGACTACCCCCATCATCCGACAGTAAAATCCGATGTGAGAAATCTATAGCCCTTGCTCCTCCTTTATCAAAAAGAGCGAAATGCTGCTGGTGAAAATTTGTATAATTCCATGGTAGCATTTCCAGTATAGCAGGCAGATTCCTAATGATACACTCCACATACTTGGCTTCATTCCCTGTCAACTGACTTTTCAGATGACGCAGACTACCAATTGCTCCCTCTTGGTTCAACAGGCGCATAGCATAATCCTTTGCCATACCCCTTATCTCGTCAGTAACCAGAATCTTCTTCATTCTTGATGTCTAAGTGCTTCAAGTTCTCGAGTAAGCTCGGCTATTTTCTCTTGTTTCGATATAACTTCACTCTCTCTGTATGCTTTTATTAGTTGCGTTCGCAACAGCGGCTCTCCTATCTTTTGTATAAAACTGAAGGCACGTTCTGGTGTCCATTCTATACTTTTATACATCGGCGGACACTTTTGATACTCATCCCTGTTTGGAAATAGGTATCTGCATAGTGATACAACACTATATTTTGAAAACTCTCCCATAAAACCATGCTCCAAAAAGAAACTCTGTCGCAGGATATCATTGATATTGGCTCCAAAAGGATTATCCACATCGGTAGGAGGTGATTGATGGCCGTCTGCCATATACAGGATGTTTTCAATGGGAAAGTCACTCAGAATAAAAGGCGAGTGCGTCACTATCCAAATATTGATGCTTGAATCATTGTTCAGCCGCAGCCTTGTCAACATCGTTAAAAGCTTGTGTACAAACGTCCGTTGGTATTCCGGGTGGAAACATATCTCCACTTCATCAAGAATAACATTAAAGTACTTGTAACGGGGGGAGGGGCGTTTCACAGATCGTAAGTTCTGCAAATGGTAAACAATGGTACTGGTTGAGAAAATGAACTGCCGTTCACCACTGCTCATTTTTCTCATTGGAATAATCCTATTTTCTTGGGCGTTACCCTTTTCATTAACTGGCATATCCTTTTTCTCCAACATAATCTCATACGAGAAGATACTGGGAGGGAGTACTTCTATGATTTGCTCAACAGAGTTTAGTTGACAATCATTCCAATAATGCTCTGCATATTGCTCCAAATCAAAACTGTTTCCAAGTTTTATTTTTCTATTACGAAACAAATCATCTTTCTGGGACTTCAAAATATACCTTGTTGCTCTATAAGCCTTTAGTCCAATATGCCCATTTTGATTTTTCACCTTCTTAGCCAGAGTTCGCATTGGGTTGATATATTCTGCATAAGGTGCAGGATTCAGAATCTCCACAAAGTCGAAGCTCGTATTGTCTTCCAGCAGTATCGCATCCTTTTCTTCTGAGTATGTGGGATATTTCTGCGCGATATTAATAATCTTGCATATCAGATATATTTCTGCCGTCAGCAGGTCTATATCCTTATTCAACTTGTAGTTAATGCCAAACGTCCTTAATATCTCCTGCTGAAAGTTAAGATCCTTGGCTGTCATCACCTTTCTGAATAAATCAAGTATAGCCTGAATTTTAGTCCTTTTATTCTTCAGATTGTTTTCAATAGTCGAAACTTGTAATCCTTTCGATTTCACAGCCAGTACCTCTGCCAGTCTCTTATTATCAAAGTAACTGCACACCACATCGGGATTAAAAGTATATTTGATAGTGTTCAACGAGTAACCATCAATATAATCAACTCCTTGCCGTTTATAGTAAATGAGCAGGGCCTCCATCCGTTGCTGGGTTAGTCTCATCTCTCGGTTCATGTCCACCTTACCCTTGTCCCTGAAAGGGTTCAGTACGATTGGACACATATAACCATCATTTTTATGAAACAGACCGTTAATCCAAGCAAGGCTTGATGAATGTGGACTCACAGCCTTTTTATCCTGCCATTCCGTATTCTCGTCTTGGTAGTCCTGTTCCACATATGCCTGCATGCTATAGTTCACCACAATGGTATAAAACAATTTCTTTGCAAGTTCTCGATAATCATCAATGGATATAGTCATTGAGTCCTCCTTGGGATAGCCAACTTTTGTATAAGTCACGCTTGGTACTTCCACTTTAGCAGATACTATCACAGTACCATTCGCCACCTCGCCATCTTCGCCCATTTCTATCCATGTCACCGAAGTGTCTTGACAGCATATCCTGTATCTATGCCCGTCCATTTCGTAGTCCATGTTGGCACATAAACCATATACATAACGTAAAGGATAGGCTCCTGCTCGTTGGATATTGTGCAATAACACATAACTTAGATTGTTTACCATACGGAATATCAGTTCCAGCAATGATGATTTTCCGCTGCCATTCTTTCCAACGATGGCATGCAATGAGATATTCTTAGCAAAGAAATCTTTATGAGCAGGTTTTTGAAACTCAAACGCCTTTTCTGTCTGAAGATTCTTCCTCAGATTCCCGTCACATTCTTTATATATCCGTATAGAATAGATGTGAAACATGATGGTCTTTCTTATAATCCAATAATCAGAACCTCTTGCCTGTCAGTATTGCTTCTGTTCAGAGCAAACGAATGATTCCCCAAATTGCATATTAACACATGATTCTTGTACTGCCGCATTACATTACATAATTCCTCGATTGAAGGAAATCCGGCTGAGGTATAAGACAATGCAATTATTGATTGCTGATGTCTGTTCAATAACGTATTCAGGTCTTCAAGATAATGGTTTCTCTTTTCAAATTCGGGATTCTCACCAAACCTGATTTCTTTGTTTACTTTTACTTGATTAATCTGATTGGGGATGTTTTCGTAGTGCATCAGCCCTTCCAAAAAATGGTATCGGTTGTGATAGGTAATGGCAGCACTCCGTTTCTCACTGAAATATGGTGTGTCGATATAGACAAGGTCTGCATCCCTATTGCAATGTAAGGCAGACATGTTTGTTACCTCCACATGTGGCAACTCTACAAACTGGAATTCATTCAACTCCCGAGTGAATTTCACAAACAGGCTTTCAAACGATTGCTCCCACGTGGTTTTATTTCCAAAGTTCGCCTCTGTAAAGCCCGTCCTAAGATTCAGATTCTTTCGATGGAAAATATTGAAAGGACGCTTAATTATACAACTTTGGAACAACACATAATAAGCACTAGATTTTTCGGCCTCATCAAGATAGGTAATATTCTGAACCACAGTGTCTATAATCCTGTTCTCGTCCCTTGGATAATATATGTCGTCAAAGTAGTCCTCAATAATGGTTTGGTATTCTCTATTGGGTTCTCTCTGAAGAAGCCTAAGGGCCTGTGCTTCCGAAAAAACGCCTTTCGGCGATTGGAGCAGGGCTTTAGCTATTTCACAGTTAAATGAGAGTATGTCATTATACACCACAGTTTTCCCGCTCTTTGCCATATAATATGAAACGATACCTGTTCCGCCAAACAGGTCAAGTATGGTATCAAACTCTATGTGGTGCTCTGCCAACGCATCCCATATTTTTTCAACCACCCTGCGCTTCGAGCCATAGTATCTTGTTACGGGCAACTTCATTTCAGCAGTTCTGCCATCATGGCTTTTAATTTTTCGTATTCGGGTTCTATCACACAATGCAGTCTGATGCCATTAAAGCGAGCTATCGGTATGAAAAAATTGGTCGCAGTACTTCCTTCGACATTCATGAAATAAGAATAGGCTTCCTCCACAGTATCATTCATATAGGGGGCTGCAAGCAGATATTCAATTTGTATAGACGGATAACTATCTGTCATCACCTGATGAAACTTAGCTATCTTGCTCACAGTTTCCTCTATATTGTATCTATTCAGTGTCGTCTTGTTTTCTATGAATACGATAGTACCATCTTGTCTTCTTACGAAGTTGTCTACTTCGATATAAGGGGATCTTGGATTTTCACTCAGGCTTAATTCCACATCATGAAGCGTCTCTATCCCCAGTTCCTGCAACACTTCCTGAAACAGGTCTTCAAAATAAGTACTGGCAAAATAGTAACTATACTGCGGTTTGAGTGCATATACGGTCTTTATGCTAATGTCTTCCACACCGCCTGCCTCTGTTTTCTTCTGCCTATCCTCAGTCTCGACATTTACCCAGGCGTGAAGATTATAATTTGTTCCGTCCTTCTCTGTATTATATATACCAAGCATAGTCTGTTTGTTTTGGACTTGCTCTTCAAGATGTGTTCCTGTAAACAGTATCTGGTTGTTCTTGTCTATGAACTCCTCTATATTATATACTTCCTCGAAAAACTGTCGGTAGGCTTCTGGGACAGTTTGTCCTTCTTTTTTTATATATAGGTTGTATTGCAGTTTGGCGATTAACTGCGCAAATTCGCTCGTTTTGAAAGCTGCTTTGAATTCACCACTTTGTTCCCTATAAATACTAATGCTCTTCTTCTTATTTACATAGATGTCACTCAGCATTTTCCAGAAATAGTTTTGTTTAGCATCTTCCTTAACATACAGGTCAATTCCTGTCAGTGGAAAAACAAAGTCACCAATCATCAGACTAATCCCGTCAATGTTTGGAAACTTTACCTCTCCACACTCAGTTCCTTCATTTACGTCTAACTCCTTGCTCAATTTATTGTTAATCCATATTGATTCTGGATCAACAGGAAGTACCTCGTAGCCTTCTAATGCATTGATCGGAATAACAGCAGCTTTCAGCGCGCTTTCCTCATTAGCTTTTACTGCTGCGCCAAAGTACTGGTCATTCAGTAGTTTAACAAGTGTTTCCTTTAAATTACAAACTGGTCCATATTTGACCAAATCAAGAAACGCCTTCATCATTTCCGCTCTCTTTATCCATGCGATGAGGGCCTGAGCTGGCTTGTTCCGCGAAGGGGCTACTAACAGACCTTTCGGTTCATACAAGAGTTGAATAACTGTACCGTCTAATTTATCTAAATTAGCATAAAGGAAACCTTTCAGATAGCGAGATATCTCTATCAAAAACAATTCGTCTGTCATATCTTCATCAAGAGCATCCCGTCCAGTGATAGCTCTGATGTCAAAAACTTCTCCAGCCCATTCATTGAAAAGACGCTCGGCATATGTTCCTTTTGCAACATCCAAAACGAGGTGATAAACTGGCGTCAAAAGCTTATCTATATCAATTGTATACGTATAGACAGACCATAAACTTTTACTTTCCCATTTCATACGCCTATTCAAATACGTTTTGGGTAACAATTCCTATCAGATGGAAAATTTCGTCTTGCTTATCAAAATTCACGCGGTAGATATCCAAGAGCACAAAAAGTTGTTTCGGGTCATAGTCTATCAACTTTACTTCTGCTCCCTCTATATTGAGTGTTGCATGGGTCACATTCAATTCTATTGGCACAAACACAACAAAGCGCTTGATGCTACGTTCATCCATAAACTCTTGTATTCTTCCACGAATTTTGGTGTCGTCGTTGAACAAAAAGAAAAAGGCTCGTTTAGAAACAGGATCAACGAAGGCTTGATAGTCCCTCCTCAGTAGATTTTCATTAACATTCTCATACTGTAAAGCCTCCAAATAATATTGTAATGGGTCAAACAGAATTCGTGAGAGGTTTTTGAAGCCATGTGCCTGCTCCGCAGCTACGTAAGCATTTTTGTATAATTCTTCTACCTGTCCATCTTTCTTCAGTTCCTCTTCAAAATTTAATGTAGGTTTCTCGCGTAAGGCTTCGGCGATGGCACGGATGGCAAAGCGATTACTATCCAAAGGCTTGCGTGATATTGTTGATACCACCTCATCTACCTTTGAATCATTAACTTCCACTTGTAGCAACTCAGCCATAAGCTTAACCAACTCGGCCAAATCATCTTTACTACTGATTTTGCTTACTTCCACAACGTCTTGTTCTATCCGTCCCCATAGGGGTTGACTCATCTGTGCAATATTGACAGCTTGTGTCATCGTTGCTATCAGATAATGCCCCTTGATCTTGTTAAACAAATCAACCAGTTCACGATAGGAATTAAAGAAATAGGCCATACGTCGTGTTGACTTATCGTGAATCTTTTCCAGTTCATCCACAGCAAACACTACACGATAGCCAATCTCTGCTAAAATATTCAAAAATAGCACGAGAACCTCACGACGATTGAAATCTGTCAATTTCTCCAGACCATACTTCTGGAATGCCCCAATAGAATAGAGTCTTCCTGTCCCCAAATACACTAAATTTCTAACGGTATCATCGTCCTGTCCGTTCTCAAAGAGTTTTTCTGTATAGTCATGTATATGGGCAAAGTCTTCCTTAAAGTCATTGGCCAGCGTTGCAGGGGTAAATCCGTCTCTTTCTCGCAAGGTCTTTATACCCTCCACAAGTTCTTTCATGCTGTTGTTTTGCAGATGCCGCAGCAAGAATATAAAAATATCCGTCTGGTCTACATCTGCACGACAATAAAGCAGATGAATGTTTAACTCAGGATAGCTTTCAAAGTATAGGCTAAGGTACTTTAGCACATTGGTCTTACCATCACCATACTGAGCCTTAACAACGGTTGTGGTCATCCTTTCTCCGTCTATACCTTTGAGCTTATCTCCGATATGTTGCTTCAGACCTTGCTGGTCAATAATCACAAAAGGTAGGTCTGGCACTTTTCCCTCTGTCCAGTCCTTCCTGATAATCTCCATCTTTTGCGGATCGATGGTTAATTTATTCCAAAGTTCTCTATACTCCATAGTTCTTGGTCATCTTAATTTTTATAACAGGGGCATTCCCTATATAGAAACGCCTCCGTTGCTCTATAGTCGATACAATATTTATAAAGAAAATGTTCCTTACCAATTTTTCTTCCTGATAAAACTGAGTGAGAAAAGATTGAAAGCGGTCATAGCTCATCCCCATCTCCTTGCTAATGTCATACAGATTCACAAAGCCGCTTTTGTCTTTGTTAATTTTAACCGAGTTCTGATAAGTCGTCACAAAAGCGCTCTTCTGCTCAATGAATTTTCGACGCTTTCTCAATTCTGTTGTAAATTCTTTAACATGAGCTTCAATATCTATGAAAATCGAAAGGAAATCGCTGTTTTCTTTAATACTATTAAGCAGAGCTTTACCCAAAGTTCCTCTTTCGTTAACAGCCTGTAGTAATTCTACCCATCGTTTTCTTACTACATAGTAATTACTATGACTTTGTTTTGTGTAATCAAAGTTTGCAACAGGGTAATACCGTTGCATAAACTTAAATATCTCTACGTCCATCTTCAGTTCATACTTCATAACAGGCTTTTGTAGAAGGCACATTGCTAAGAAGAAATGACCGTCGTTCTGCAAGATATGCTGGACATACATTTTTCTGTCAGTGGTTGAAATGCTGCTTTTAAGTGCTGTCTTAGTTAGTTGGTTGGGGTTCCAATTTGGCAACGCGGCGCTGTTCCCCACGAAATGTAGTTTGTCGTCTGCCAAATTCATATAGTAGCTGGCAGCTTTATATGTGCTGTAGATTTTTGTCTCAACACCACGTTCTCTTTCTGAAGACAGGACTTTTCTTAACCTTTCCTCCTTCTCTCGGTTCTCTATCTGAGAAAAATAATACCAAACTTCTTCTATCGATTCTTTCGATGGCACCCCGTCACTGTCTTGTGGATAATTTGTATGCAACCATTCAAGCAGAGTGAAGTAGAAATCTGTTGTTTGTTCCTTACAATTAATATACTTTCTACGGCTCTTTTGCCTAAGGCTTATGAAATAGCAAACCCATTTCACAATCCATAAAGGCCTGTGAAATGGACGATGTAAGCTATCCAGCACCTTGTATCCCATATATCCTGTATCTTCCCAAAATTACATAATTCAATCTACAAAGGTACTACTTTTTCTCGAAATGGAAGCACTAAAATATTATTTCGCGAGTAATTTAAGCAATTTTTGTCTAAAGTCAGCCTTAATTATAACAAAAAGAAACGTTTTCTAGTAATATTCACTACCTTTGTATTCACGAATCAGAAAAATGGCTAATATGACAGCGAACAGGCACTTTAATACCTACAAGGTGGGACTAGACCTATAGTTCCTGTGGGAGTACTGCATGGAGCACGGGGAAAGGCGCGTTATGGAGCGCAGCGAGACACTGGAGGAGGCGGGCGAGCTGTCGCAATGGGCGGGCCAGGGAGTGTGTTTTTTGGGGATGCGGCAGAAAAGGGGAAGTCGATGGTCCATTAGCAAAGAATTTCATAATCATTCTCGGATGTTTTTTTGCAAATAATTTCTAAAATGATGACCTAACTGAAAAATAATCATATAAATATTTGGAAGTATCAAAAGATTGTTGTACTTTTGCAGTGCGTCTAGGAAGAGTCGCCAAGCGTCTCTATCATGGGTCTTTTTCCAGAAACTAGTCGCTTTTTTTTATATGAACAACAAGCGATATGATGTACTTCTGCTACATTGACGAGTCTGGAACGCCCGAAATACCAGGAACGTCAAGTCACTACGTACTTTGCGGACTTGCTATTCCCATTGACAAATGGAAGAAATGCGACAACCAGATACAGGCCATCAAACGCAAATATGGATTGGCTGATGCTGAGGTTCACACTGGTTGGACTCTTCGCACCTATATAGAACAAAGCTGGATTCCAGACTTCGAGACTCTAAGTTATGCCGACCGCCGTGCTGCCGTCATACGCGAGCGGGCAAAGGAAATCTACCGCCTTCAGCACAGCGGCAACAAGAAACTCTACAAGCAGTGCAAGAAGAACTACCGCATGACCGTAGCCTACATCCATCTGACCCGCGACGAGCGCGTAAATCTGATTCAGGAGATAGCCGACAAAATAGGTAGTTGGCAGTTCGCACGACTATTTGCCGAAGGCGTTGACAAGACTCATTTCAATCCCGCAGCCAAACACACCATCGACGAAGTGGCCTTGGAGCAGATTGTTTCCCGCTTCGAGCAGTACATGAGCATCAAGGATGCGCAGCCCATCAGTATCTACGGTGCACTGATTCATGATAACAACCTCACCGTAGCCAAGCGCCACACCCGGCTTATGCAGCAGTTCCACCGCAAGGGAACGCTCTGGACCTCCATCAACCATATCATCGAGACCCCACTCTTTGTCAATTCTGAACTTACGAGTATGGTACAATTGGCAGACCTCTGTTCATACGTCATTCGCCGTTTCTTCGAACTTGGCGAGTCTGACCTTTTCAACCGCATCAAGAAACGTTTCGACAAGCATAATGGCAAGCTTGTCGGCATCCGCCATTTCACCGCCGACACCTGCACTTGCGCTGTATGTGAAGAACGGCGCAAGGCGAAGAAAGCAAAGGAAACGCTATAGTATAAAGCAGTAACAGTCATTCAGCTGATAGCCCGACTTTCGGTGCTATCCGTTTTTTTAAGTATTTGTAACTTTAGGTTTACCTCTTCCACCCATTATTTCTTAACTTCCTCCTGTAACATTTCCGCATTCTAACTAACTATTATAAATAGGGAGAAATAACTATCTTATTTGACGTGCGCTAAACATAGAGGACTAATCAACTGTTTCGTTATCAGGTGTCAGGACCCAATCATATTTTTTCACCCATCGCCAAATGGTGACGCGAGAGAGGTTGGTCATGTTTTGTATCTGTGGCTTGGATAAACCGATACGCATTAGGTAACAAACCTGCATCTGCTGCTCGGTGAAATTACCTAA
>JAEEGI010026275.1_pt1 | contig 11223 bp, 9 predicted proteins | sample 8958751 | NCBI WGS metagenome assembly JAEEGI01 (sample SAMN16246545, study PRJNA631951) | gut metagenome | biome: gut microbiome; feature: rumen; material: KS-attached | host: Bos | place: Iran: Karaj | collected 2018-10 | reverse complement strand
ATTACTACCATACCGCCGGAACCCATGATGGCGCCGGTAGCGCCCAGAGCCTTGTAATCTATGATGGTATCGAACATCTCGTACGGGATGCATCCGCCGGAAGGACCGCCCATCTGGACCGCCTTGCACTTCTTGTCGTCCTTTATTCCTCCGGCTATGCCGAAGATGACGTCGTGCAGGGTCATTCCCATGGGAACCTCAACGAGTCCGCCTTTCTTTACCTTGCCTGTTACAGCAAATACCTTGGTGCCCTTGCTGCCCTCGGTGCCCATCGCGGCGAACTTTTCTCCGCCGTTGGCGAGTATCCAGGGAACGTTGGCGAAAGTCTCGACGTTGTTGATGTTGGAGGGCTCCATGTTGTAGCCTGCCTGAGCCGGGAACGGGGGCTTAAGACGCGGCATGCCGCGCTTGCCTTCCAAAGACTCGATGAGAGCCGTCTCTTCGCCGCATACGAACGCGCCGGCGCCTGCCTTGATGCGCATGTCGCAGGAGAAGTCCGTGCCCATGATGTTCTTTCCGAGCATGCCGTTTGCGCGGGCTTCCTTCATTGCGTTCTCCAGACGGACTATTGCCAGAGGATACTCCGCACGTACGTAAACGACTGCTTCCGTAGCGCCTATCGCGTAAGCGCCTATCATCATGCCTTCTATAAGATTGTGAGGATCGCTCTCTATAACCGCGCGGTCCATGAACGCGCCGGGGTCGCCCTCGTCCGCGTTGCAGATCAGGTACTTCCTGCCGTTAGCGCTGACGGAGCTCTTGGCGGCGTTCCACTTGAACCAGGTGGGGAATCCCGCGCCGCCTCTGCCGGCAAGCCCGGAAGTCTTGATGACGTTTATTACGTCGTCCTGGGACATGGTAGTGAGGACCTTCCTGAGAGCCTCGTAACCGCCGCGCCTCTGGTAATCCTTTATGTCCGTGGGATCCACGATGCCGCAGTTTCTGAGCGCTATTCTTGTCTGCTTGCTCAGGAACTCCTTGTCCTCGTCCTTTATCTTAAGATCTTCAACGCCGGAGAAGTCCGCTGTCTTTGCAGCGTCCATTACCCTCTGCGCGTCGTTCTCGGTCACAAGGACCAGTCTCTGAAGAAGCGTGTCATCGTCGTATACGTCGACTATGGGCTCCAGATAGCACATGCCTATGCATCCGGTTATCTTAAGCTCTACGCCGCTTCCGGCCGCCAGAGGTTCCAGAGCGGAATAGACCTTGGCAGCGCCGGCGGCGATGCCGCAGCTGCCCTCGCCTACTACTATCTTTCTCATGCCTGTCCCTCCTTTTCAGCCTTTTCGCGAAGCTCGCGAAGGATGTTGATCGTCTTTTCGGGGGTAAGTGTTCCGTAGGTCTCGCCGTTGATCATCATGACCGGAGACAGCGAGCAGCAGCCCAGGCAGGCTACGTTGGAGAGCGTGAACAGCCCGTCCTCCGTGGTCTCTCCGTCCTTTATGCCCAGCTCTTCCGTAATGGCCGCGGCTATGCGCTCCGAACCGTTAACGTGGCAAGCGGTGCCCTGACACTGCATGATCAGGTACTTGCCGATCGGCTGCAGGCGGAACTGTGTGTAGAACGTTGCTACTCCCAGGACCTTAGCCGGGGAATTGCCGGTCGCTTCCGCAATGTGATAGATCACGTCTATCGGCAGATAGCCGTAGATCTCCTGCGCTTTCTGCAGGATGGTGATCAGGCTGCCCTCCACCTTGGCGTACTCATCCAGCACGCCCGAGAGCAGCGACAGATCGCTTTTCTTGAGTTTACATTCGCACATGCGAGTCTCCTCTTTCTTCTTTTTCTGCACTGTATTTTGACCGCTCCCGGACGGGAACGGGCACTTTTATTATTATACCAAATTACATCTGATAATTAAACAACTGGTTTGTGATTTAACACACAAAAGCTCAGTCTGAATGTGTGGTAAGAGCGTGGGATCTTTCAGGCTTCGCCCTTCGGGCTCGCCTTCTCGTGAACCCACGGGTTCGAATCCCGTCTCCGCCACGCTAAAAGGGGCGCTTTTGCGCCAATCGTGTGGTAAGAGCGTGGGATCGCTCAGCTGTCGCCTCCGGCTCCGCTTCGCGTGAACCACGCGTGGGTCCGGATCCCTTCGTTGCTTCTCCGCCCCAGCAAAAGGGAGGCACTCCTGTGCCTCCCTTTTGCTGTGGCGGAGAGCGTGGGATTCGAACCCACGTGGCGTTGCCGCCCAACGGTTTTCGAGACCGCCCCGTTATGACCACTTCGATAGCTCTCCGTGCGTCCGGACCACAAAACGTCCGGTACTATATATTATTTCAGATATCTTTAAATTTTCAAGTATTACAGCATCTCCGAGCCTTCGGGGATGACGAAATTGATCGCCCCGGGTACTACGGATATCTCCGCTTCCGTAAACGGCCAGACTTCGCCGTCTATGGAAACGCTTACCTTGTCGATCGCCCTAAGCTTAAAGCTCTTGGCTTTGGTGTGCGTTATGACGTCAGCCGCCGACGGATCGTCCAGATGAGTTCCTGCGTGGTACTTGGCCAGAAGCTTCATCAGTTTAAGGCCTTTTACGGGCTTGGCTACAAGTATGTCCAGATTACCGTCGGTAAGGCTTGCCTTGGGCGAGCTCTTGAAGCCGCCGCCGCAGAAATGCCCGTTTGCGATGGCGCACAGAAGGATGTCTTCCTCGCGTTCTTCGCCGTTTTCGTCCGTAAATGCCATGCGGTATCTGGGACCTTTCGGAAGTATCTCCAGCGCGCCCCTTATGTAGGACCACGATCCGCTCTTGCTCTTTATCTGCCCCGCCCTTACGACTACTTCGCAGTCGGCGCCTATGTTGAGCATGTTTATCGAATAGTTATCGCCGCACTTGATCACATCGATCGGGACCACCTTACCTGTCAGCTGCTTGGAGATGTCCAGGAAGTTGTCCTTTCCGCTGAAGTTCCTTACGAAATCGTTGCCGGTACCGCAGGGCAGCACGGCCACCTCGGCGTTGGCGAAGCCTATCGCGCCGTTCACGACGTCGCAAAGGGTGCCGTCCCCGCCTATTGCGTAGAACCTTACAGCATCTCCCGAGGAAGCGCGCTGTCTTACGTAGGTCCCTATTTCTTCTTTATTCAAAGATCTGTGGATCTCGTAATCCAGATCCGTTGTCTTAAGGTATGAAACTATCTGAGGAAGCAGATTCTTTTCTGCGTATCCGTTTCCCGCTACCGGGTTAAGTATAAATATATGCTTCATCTTCAGTGGTGCTCCGAGCTAACTTAAATATATTAACACGGAGCATTCGGTATTTCAAGTATTGTAAATGCGGCCGGCTAACGTATCATCAGCGGCACGGCCCTGAGCTTGTCAAGCGACACCAGGCTGTACTCTATGCCGTCGATGATGCCCTGCGGACCGTTTTTAAAGACGTTCGCTCCGTGCAGATGCCCGTACACCACTCTCCTGACGCCGTAAGACTTTAATAGTTCCGTAAATCCGGAGGGCTCCAGCTTTCTGTTCATTGGCGGAAAATGCATGGCGGCAATTATCTCCTTGCCGCATTCCGAGGCGCTTTTAAGCGACATCTCCAGCCTTAAGATCTCCCTTTCGTATATCTTCCTGTCCTCTTCTTCCGAAAAGTCCGGCTCGCCGGGGCAAGTCCATCCGCGGGTGCCGCATACCACGCAGTCCTCCAGTTCGCAGGAATCGTTGCGTATGAACTTTATGCTCTCGTACCGGCCGTTCATCTTCTTAAGGGAAGTCCACCAGAGGTCGTGGTTGCCGCGCAGAAGAAGCTTGGTTCCGGGCAGAGCGTCTATCCACTCCAGATCCGCTAGAGCTTCCTGTAGCTTAAGAGCCCAGCTTATGTCGCCGGCCACTATCACCGTATCTTCCGGCTCTATCAGGCGCAGCCAAACATCGCGGAGACGCTTGTCGTGACCTTCCCACGCGCCGCCGAAGACGTCCATGTTCTTATCCCCGCATGCGGGATCGTTCGCAAGATGCAGATCCGCTATCGCGTACAGATGCGCCAAACCGTTTCCTCCCGGGCCCTGACGGGCAATTTCAACATAATACATATAGTAATATTATGTTAATTTTTTCAATTGACAACATATTATAACATAAATTATAATGAATGCGTTATGAGGGGTAAAGAGATAACAAAAGTTTTTTCCATTGCATTTCTTTTTGCAGTGCTTGTTATTTTAGCAAGCGCCGTTTGTTTTGCCGATACTCCCCCCGCTTACAACGACGAAGTACGCATAGACGTATACGTAAACGGCAGCAAGATCTCCGACGCTGCCTACACGATCAAGGGCAACATATATCTCAACCTCAACACCATAAGAAAGTACGGCGACACCACCGGCATCACCTTCAGCACCTCGGACAACAAGGCGTATTTCAATTCGTCCGAGATGGACATGTTCTTCGGAGACGCCGAGACCACCAATTTCATCAAGAGCAACGCGGGAAGAGTCTACCTTCCGATCAAATACTTTAAAAGCGCGTATCACATCTCGCTGGGCAGCATCAGCCAGCTCTGCAAGATCCACTACGAATACAGGGACGGAGCGGTATACCTCTATCCATACAAAGATCTTGCAAGGATACTGGTATCGACTTCGGACGCGGCCGCGGTGAACATGAACGGAAACATCATAGGAAGCAACACGTCCATGCCCTACGGAAACAAAGTGACTGTGATCTCCGAGACCACTTCGCTCTATAAAGTAAAGGATCTGGAAGGCAGGGAATACTATGTGAGCAAGGCGGACTTCGAGCAGCACAGCGGAGCCACCGTCAAAAGATACATACAGAACAGCCGCGCCAAAGACACGTTCCAGGCAAAGATAAACCTCGCGTGGCTGATGGCAGGTGCCAGGACCGAGCTCGCTCCTGAGGCAAACGAAGGGCTTGACGTTCTGTCACCTGTATGGATGAGACTGGAACTCAACGGAGGCGGAACGGTCCGCAACAACTGCGAGTACGGATTCGTGGAACTTTGCCATTCCTACGGCACCAAGGTCTGGATCTGCGTAAACAACAACTTCGACACCAGCGGATCCTCGGCTTACACATCCACGGTACTTAAGAGCACCGCGATGCGCAACAAGGCTGTGGCGCAGTACCTGCTCTACGCGTGCCTGTACGACGCGGACGGAATAAACGTGGACTTCGAGGCCATGGAGAAATCCGTAATAAAGCAGTACTATACCTCATTCATACAGGAACTGGCCAAGCACTGCAACAAGCTTGGACTTACCATTTCCGTGGCGACGCCGGTCGCAAACAGCTACTGGAGGAACTACTACGACTTCGCAGCGATGGGCAGCGTTGTCGATTACATCTGCCCAATGGCCTACGAGGAACACTACAGCAAGGCCGTAGGCGCAGGTTCTACGATGTCGCCGCCCTGGTACACCTCCACGACCAACGACCTTATAAACATAGTCGGTCCCGGCAAGGTCCTTCTGGGAGTCCCCTTCTTCACTCAGGAATGGATGTTCGACTCCGCCGGCAATATAACCGATGTTACCGCGGTCACCATAAAGAGTTCATTTGCCGACATCGAAGCCAGCGGCAACGTACCTGTCTGGAGCGAAGAGGAAGGACAGTATATCGCTACATTTACAAATTCTAACGGCAGGACCGTAAAAATATGGGTAGAAGATCCCCGTTCCATGGGATTCAAGCTCAACTACGTGAACCAGTCCGGCATTGCCGGCACCGCCTGCTGGGCTTACGGCCAGAACACTCCGGAGATGCTGGATGTATTCGCCCAGGTATATAAGCACGGTGCGGACCCGCTGAGCATACCCGGTAAATGGTAAGACCCTGAAAACCGACCGCATAGAGCAGCGGCAAATCAAAACTGCGGCAGACCATATACGGAACTCAAAAAAATGAACATGAAAAAAGGGAGGCTTTCGCCTCCCTTTTATTATACAGTCTTTAATTACTCTGCAGGTACCTCAGCGGGAGCAGCTTCCTCTGCGGGAGTTTCTTCTGCCGGTGCTGCGGGCTCTTCTGCGGGAGCAGGTGCCGGAGCGTCCGGATCCTGAGTAGCCTTGATGCTGAGGGAGATCCTTCTGCGATCCTTGTCGATCTCCAGGATCTTAGCCTGTACCATCTGACCGATGGACAGCTCGTCAGCTACCTTGCCTATCCTCTTGTGGGATATCTCGGAAATGTGTACCAGTCCGTCGAGTCCGGGAGCGATCTCTATGAACGCGCCGTATTCCTTGATCTGAACGACCTTGCCGGTGATGATCTGACCTACCTGATACTGCTCGTCGATGACGCTCCAGGGTTCCGGATTGTTCTGCTTGAGTCCGAGGGAGATCTTGCCCTTCTCTGCGTTCATGTTCAGGATCTTGACATTGATGACCTGTCCGATCGAGAGAACTTCCTGCGGGTGCTTAAGCTTGCCCCAGGAGATCTCGGAGATGTGGAGAAGTCCGTCTATTCCGCCGATGTCTACGAACGCGCCGTAGTCGGTGAATCTCATTACCTTTCCTTCTACTACATCGCCAACGTTGAGGGTGTTCCAGATGTCCGCGATCTTCTTTCTTCTTTCCTCCGCAAGGAATTCCTTGTGGGAGAAGACTGCCTTGTTGCGTCTGGGATCCACCTTGGTGACCTTGACGGGAAGCGTCTTTCCGATAAACTCGTCTGCGGTCTCCACATAGTGATCCGCGAGCAGGGACATCGGGATGAATCCGGATATCTCCTTGTAGTTTGCGATAACGCCCTTGTTGACTTCCTTGATGACCGTGACTTCGATCACATCCTTGTTTTCGCAGGCGGCGATTATCTCATCCCAGTTCTCGCTGGACTGCAGTCTCTTCTTGGAGAGAAGAATGTTACCGTCGCCGTCATCCGTCTTGATGACCTTTGCCTGAACCGCGTCGCCCTCTGCGAACGCATCGGTAAGTTCCTGACCTTCTTCGAGATTAACCTCGTTCTTGAACAGGATTCCATCCTTTTTGCATCCAAGATTAACGACCACATGGTCTTTTGTGACCTGCACAACAGTACCGTCCACTATTTCGTTGCGGGCGGGAAGCTTAAGCGATTTTTCGATCTGATCCATGTACATGGACATATCGTTAGCTTCTTCGTTCTGCGGATCCTTTGTGAAAACTTCACTCATTTTTGTGACAACCTCCTTAATTATGCGTTCGGGTGCAGATGCACTCGCCGCAACGCCTATTCTATTATATTTTTTCAAGTCGTGCAACGGTAAATTGTTTGATTTTTCAACGAATACCGTATTTTTACAGGTTGTTACACAAATGTCCAGGAGTTTTTTTGAGTTAGAGGAACTGCTGTCCCCTATCACGACCATCAGGTCCGACTCGCGCGCCAGTTTTTCCGCGGCCCGCTGCCTTTCGGACGTTGCTTTGCAAATGGTGTTTTCTATTACCGCGTCCGGAAAAAACGCCTTGAGTTCCGAGGCGCATTCGTTGAAAAGGTCCGCGGTCAGCGTGGTCTGGGCCGCAGCCGTTACCGGCCTGTCTTTTAGATCCATGTCCGCCTTTATCTTATCTGCCAGAACACGGACCTCCTCCGCGCTCTGAACTGCGAAGACCGGACCTTCCGTCCATCCCGTTATGCCTTTTATCTCCGCGTGGGAAGCGTCTCCGAAAAGGATCAGAACGCGCCCTTCTCTGCCGGCCTTTTCCGCTATCCTGTGGACCTTCTCCACAAGAGGACAGGTCCCGTCCACTACGGTAAGACCTCTTTTCTCCGCCTTTTCGTAGGTGGAAGCAGGCTCGCCGTGAGCCCTTATTATGACGCGCGACCCTTCCGGAACATCGTCCGGGCATTCCGCCGTCACAAGGCCTTTTTCGCCGAGTTCCTTAAGGACTTCCTTGTTGTGGATCAGAGGACCGAGGCAGTAGACCTTGCCGTTGGGTCCGGCCTTTTCCAGTTCTTCCTCGGCCAGTTTTATCGCGTTCTTTACTCCGAAGCAGAACCCCGCGTGTTCCGCTACCGTTATGGTTGCCATCTGAGCCTCCGCTGCATTAAGTATAATAGTATATTATACATTAGGCGGCCGGTAAAGTTAACATTTTTCAGAGCTCTCCTTTGTGCTATACTATTGCTATGGACAAGACCAAATCTAACATTCTTCTGATAGGCATGCCGGGCTCCGGCAAATCCACGATAGGCAGGATCCTATCCAAAAGGACCGGAATGCCGGTAGTGGACACGGACGATTTCCTGATAGAAAAGGAGCATCTTAAGCTGCAGGAGATAATACACGGCAAGGGCCTGGACTACTTCTACGAAGCCGAAGCGCGCGTCCTGTCCGAGATCATGCTTAAGGGCTACATCATCAGCACCGGCGGCAGCGCCATATACTACACTGAAGCCATGGAAAAGCTACGCGAATGCTGCGTCGTTGTGTACCTTAAGGCGTCCGTTCCCAGGCTGCTCAGAAACATAAGGAACCTGGACAGCAGAGGCATTGCGCTTAAACCCGGCCAGACCTTCGAAGACCTTTACGAAGAACGCTGTCCCCTGTACGAAAAGTACGCGGACGTTACCATAGACACCGACGGCCAGACCCCCGCAAGCATATGCAGGGAGATAAAGGCAAAGGTGCTGTAGACGCTACCCGGCAACATCGTTTTCAATTCAAGGGCTATGCTCCTCTCCTATGCAAAGGAGGCAGGGAGTATAGCCCTGTTTTTCCGCCTCGGATCTTGTCATCGTCTCGAAACTCTTGGTAATGCTGGCGCAGCTCCGCCTGTGATAGACCGTCGAACTTTCCGAATAAAGGCATACGTACGCTCCGTTCGGAAGGCTGCCCGGTTTGCATATTCTGCAGGCCGAGTACTCTCTTCTCACAGCATTGGTCAGGATCACCTCGCGGTCCCCATCGATCATGGTGCCGCAGCCCGCACGGTGGTAGCGTATCCCCCGTTTCGGAAACACGTAGACCAGTTCGTCATCCTCGTCCGCGATCCCGCGCGATTCGCCGACGAACGGCCTGTAGACAAGTCTAAGAAGCACTCCGTTTCCCGGTCTGGCGGTCTGGAACAAAACGTCCGTATCGATATCCAATCCCGACGCGGCGATGAGGTCTACCTGAGTTTCGGCGCGCGAGGCCATGTCCTTATAAGCGGTCTCTTCAGCTCCGGCCTGATTTATAAGGGCCAGCAGCATGCATATCGATATGATGAATACCGGCAAAGTGCACGCCGCATCCACGAACAGAGAGCCCCTCTTACCGGTAAACATAAGTCTGTTCGACATTTCCTGTCCTCCTCCGGTGCGCGAACGAGGCGTTCAGATCGAATCCGTACGCATAGCTTTTGAACGAGAAGTTGGAGCCGTCGATCTTTGTTATGTTGATCTGCATGACGTCCATCAGCCTGGCCAGCTTCTCGTCCCTCGGCACCAGCGCCATCAGCACCCTCAGATAAGTTTTGTAATCGAGCTTATCCACCTTGCGCCCCGCAAGTATGTTCCTGACATCCTCGACCGACTTGGCCGCGGCGACTGCGGATGAGATCAGCAGCTCGCCGGTCTCAGCCATATACTTTGCCTCGTTGACCGCGAAGCGCAGCGAGAAGAGGCTCAGTTTCACAGCCTTAAGATTAGCCTTATCGGAGCGGTTCCCGTACAGGATGTACTCCGTTTCCAGTTCCAGATAGCCGTCCTTCGTATCGACCGCATCGGAACAGACCGCCAGTATGTATTCGTCCTCGAGAAGCGTTGAAAAAGACAGGTCCCGGATGCCCCCGGAAAACAGCAGAGAGACTCTCCTGCCGTAACCCAGAAGCGAGCTCGGAAGATCCCTGCATTCCTTTTCAGACAGAGACTTTCCCCTGTTCCGGTCCGGGTCATTGCCGAATTCTTCTTCCGCTGTCTGTGAAACATCCTCAGGCTCCTGCGCAGCATCTCCTTCGGCGTCTCCCTCCGTAAGCCCACCCATGAGTTCGGATACGCCACCGTCGGAGTGCTCCAGAATGTATTCAAGAACGTTGCCTTTTATCAGCGCCGTACCCGGAGCGAGCCTTCTGATCTGAGTCCCGAAAGCCGCCGTATCGAGCGCCGGATGACTTTCCGCGCTTGCTTCTATCGTGACGGGGGAAGGCTTCGCGAGAGCCTTCCCGCCTACGAGCGACGAATCGATGTAAAAACGCGACAGCCTTGAAAGGAGCGCGTCGTCGCCCCTTACTGCGAATACTCCGTACCGTCTGAAAAGGTCCTTCTGATACTCGGAAAGCACGGATCTTCCGGTACTTGCGCAAACTGTTTCAGCTATGCTCCGCGCCGCGTAAGCCGACGCCGTATCGATCATCAGCAGGACCGCCGCGGACAAAGCTGCCAGTATCATAAGCAGATATACTGTTGTAAAGCCCCGGCGATCCGGCGCGATCATTTTATGTACCATCTTCCCCTTAAGATCTTTTCCGGCGGGAGCTTTCCGCCTTCGGTAAGTTCCCTCGCGTACGCAGTGTGTTCAGAACTGCTGGTCTCCACTTTTTCGCATAACGACCAGCCCAATCTGATCATTCCGGCAATGATGAGTATCACCAGCGGTATGATCAGCGCCGCTTCGACCTGCGCGTTTCCTTCAGAACCCCGCGCGAAAAAGGTCCTTGAATACCCCGTTAACAAACGAGGTTATCTGTTTATTGAATATAAGTCCTATCACTACGGCTATTGCTATTAGTATTGCGACCTGCACAAGTTCCATTCCCCTGCTGTCGCTTCTGAGGTCTAAAAACAGACCGTTTAAAAAGTTTCTCATCTCTATCTCCCTTCTACATGCTCATGAATGACGGAGCGGCGGTTATTATTATCAGCGCCAGAAGCAGCAGTACCAGCGGAAAGCACAGCTTGGTCTCGGCTTCCTTTATCTTAGCCTTCGCGTTCGTTACCCTGAAGTTCCACATGCGGTCCCGTTCCTGTTCCAGCTTTCCTGCAAGTTCGGCGCCGCTTCCGGCATGTTCCGCTGCCAGCGAAGCGAACCGCAGAAGGTCTGCCGAATCGGATGCCTTCGCGAACGAATGCAGTTCGTTCACAAAGGATGTGTTTTTCTTTTCCGCGGACATCTTTATGTCCCGGAAAGCCCTGTACAGCGGATTTCTGTCTTCTGAGGACTGCTCCGTGATCTTGGCAAAAGCGCTCTCGGCTATGAGCCCTGCGTTCAGCAGGAGCATCATTCGGAAGATCATGTTAGGCAGTTCGGCCTCGAGCATGCTGCGCCTTTTCCTGAGGCGCCTTTCAGCCGCGTCGTCC
>JAEEGI010026273.1_pt1 | contig 11223 bp, 9 predicted proteins | sample 8958751 | NCBI WGS metagenome assembly JAEEGI01 (sample SAMN16246545, study PRJNA631951) | gut metagenome | biome: gut microbiome; feature: rumen; material: KS-attached | host: Bos | place: Iran: Karaj | collected 2018-10 | reverse complement strand
GCTTACACCAAGGACAGTTTCCTCGGCAGCGCCGAGGTCCTGCTCCGGTAACGGACCGCGGATGATCTACCTGCACGTCCCTTTCTGTAAAAGTTTCTGCGCCTACTGCGACTTTTATTCGGAGGTCTGTCCTGCGAATGAGTCCGCCCGGGCGCAGAAACTTTTTGCGGACGGCGTGTGCCGGGAGATCGACGCGCGCCGCGACGAAATCGAGGCGGCGCAGGGGCTCCGGACGCTCTACATCGGCGGCGGGACCCCTTCCGTCCTGGATATCCGGGAATTGAAGCAGATCGTCCGGCATCTGGACGCGGGCCCCTACGAGGAATTCACCGTCGAAGTCAATCCGGAAGACATCGTCTCCAAGGGCGGGGAATACGTCCGCGCCCTCGTGGACCTGGGCGTGAACCGCATCAGCATGGGGGTGCAGTCGATGGACGACGGGATCCTGCGCTGGATGCGGCGGCGCCACGACAGCGCCCGGGCGCGGGAAGCCGTGCGCATCCTGCGGGAAGCGGGGGTGCGCAACCTCAGCCTCGACCTGATCTTCGGCCTGTCCCAGCTCTCCGACGCCCAGTGGACGGACACGCTGGACCGGGTCCTGGCCCTGCGTCCGGAGCACATTTCGGCCTACCAGCTCAGCATCGAGCCGGGCAGCGCCCTGGCGGAAATGGTGCGCAAAGGCGAATACACCGAAGCCGGCGAAACCCTGTGCCGCCACCAGTACGAGACCCTGTGCGAGCGCCTGTCAAAAGCAGGATACCGCCATTACGAGATCTCCAATTTCGCCCTTCCGGGCTGCGAGGCCGTACACAACCGCGCTTATTGGCAGCGCCTCCCCTACGTGGGCCTGGGCCCGGGGGCGCATTCCTTCGACGGCGGCAGAACCCGCAGCTGGAACAGCGAGGACCTGGCCGACTGGCACCCTTCCTGCGAAACGCTGACCGAAGAGGAAGTGACGCTGGAAACGCTGATGCTGGGCCTGCGCACCGCCGACGGCCTGGAAGAGGACTGGCTGCGCACGCATTGCGATCCCGCCGTCCTTCAGACCCTGAAGGGCGAAGGCGCCCTGGTCCCTTCACAGGAGGGCCGCCTGCGCATCAGCGAAGACCGCTTTTTTGTCTCGGACGATCTGATCCGGACGCTGAGCTGAATCCGTACCGCTAATAATCATAATGATACCGCATCGCCAGCACGAACACGAGGATCCTATCCCCATCGACTTCATAAACGATGCGGTCCTTCCGGTTGATCCGCCGGGACCATTTCCCCGAAAGGCTCCACTTGAGCGGCTCCGGTTTTCCGAGCCCTGAGTACGGGTGCTCGGAGATGTCTTTCAACAGACGCTTGATCCGGACAACCGTCTGGGGGTCCGTCTTCCGCCAATAGGAGAGGTCCTCCTCTGCCTGCGGGAGCAGCGCGATGCTATAACTCATCCGGATCTACCACTTTGTAATTACCTTCACGGATATCGGCCTCTCCTTTCCGGATGATCTCCCGCATCTTCCGGGAAGAAAGGATATACTGGGTCTCTTTCAGGGATTCATACTCTTCCATGGAAATGATGACGACGGCTTTCCCCTCGGGGCGGTTGATGATGACACTGTCCGCATCGTCCGTGACCCGGTCCAGAAACCCTTTTAAGTTTTTTCTAAAATCCGTATAGGTCGTTGTAATCATAGCACTTATATCTGATCCGACGGCAAATATAAGTACTTATTTCCGTACTTCAAAGGGGCGCTGCCCACTTAGCGGAGCTCAAAGGTGGCGTCGACGCCGCCGAAGTGGATGGGGGCGCCGGCATAGCGCTCGAAATAACGGCTGCTCAGACAGCCGCGCCAGACGATGTCGTCCCGCTCGCTGTAGGGGATGTCGATGGTGACGCCGTAGGCCTTCGACTGCACCTTGACCGTCGCATCCACCTTCCAGGAGGTCCGGGTCCCGCCGTCATCCTCGACGATCATGAAGGCGAAACTGTCCAGCTGGTCGGTCCAGTCGGAGATGATGATGGCGTCGAAGGGCAGGGCCTGTCCCAACTGGTCGCGCTTGACGGAGATCATGAAATCCGTCACGGACGGTTGATAGAGGCGCATCTCCGCTTCCGTCGATGCCGTGAAACCCTGGAGAGACCCGCACTTCACCCAGAACTCCGAAGCCCCGCAGAACCAGTTGTCGTAGTGCTGCTTCATCGTGAAGTCCTTCAGGATCAGGGTGCGGAAATCCTCCCCCGCAGTGGCCCGGGAAGGGGCGCCTCCGACGATCACGCGGCCGCCCTGCCCCCACTCCGGGTCCTGCCGGCGCTGCTGCTCCAGCGACAGGTATCCGCTGTCATCGTTGGCATTGACCACCCACACGGGCCGCTCCCGGGCGAGCGCCTCGTCCACCAGGATCTCCCGCACCGTCACCGTCCCGTCCGGCGTGACCCGCGGCTCGTACCCCACATTCGAGAGGGCCTCCGACTCGGGATCGAAGGTGATGACGGGCATCGTGGCGCCGTCCCAGGCCTCGGAATAGGGCCAGTATATCTGCATCCCGGACGCGGAAAGCGCCTCCACGAAGGCCTCCACGTCCGCATCGGAGCCGGCGCGCGTCCGCACCCGTTCGGACAGGCAGTCCCGGATCAGCTCGCGCAGGGGATGGGCGTAGGAGGCGCCCCGGGTCCCGCCCGGGACAGTTCCCACGCCCGCTCCCGGCGACGCGAACAGGTCGCACATCATGTATTCCTCGTCGTAGCCGCCCTCCGACGAGGCACAGACGGCATCCCTCACCTCCCGGACATGGTCGGAAGTGAGGGGAAGGGAAGAAAAGAGTTGCGCCACCCCCTGGAGGGTGAGCGGGGGAAACGCCCCGGACGGGGTCGGAGCCACCGGATCCGGGCGCTCGCAGGCGGAGACCAAAAGCAGCACGCCTGCGGCCATGACGGAAAAGGATGAAGTCTTCATAGTTTAGTCTGTAACGTATCTGCTGCAAAGTGACGAAAAACTATCCGTGTGAAAAAATTTAACACGGATAATCGTCAAAAACGGCCTTCTACAGGCCTCAGGAGGGCTCGCTCAGTAAGAAATCAGGCGGTTTTTTCCGAAAAAATCCTTCCGGACCGCGGCGCGGTCGAAGCCTTCCGCGGCAAAAAGGTCCCGTGTCTGCGGGCCCAGGTCCTCGTTGATCTCCGCAAATCCCCGGCCCCAGGGCGAAAGGCAGTGCCGGGACCAGCGGGCGACGGCCCGGTAGAAAAGCAGCGGATCCCCGTCCGGGACGAACAGCGCCAGGGCGGGCTCATAGTCCAGGACGTTGCGCCGCATCGCCGCCTTCTGGGACTCCAGGACGTAGGGGGGATTGGACAGGACCAGGTCAAAGGAATGCTCGGGAAACGGGATGTCCGCTTCGAGGATATCCTGCCGGATGAATTCGGGCGCGCGGGCACCCAGGCGGCGGAGTTCGCGCCCGAACGCCTGCCCCCGCGCCACTTCCAGGGCCGCTTCGGAGACATCCACGCCCGTCACGCGGGCACCCGGCAGGGCGAGCGAGAGGGACCAGGCGATGCAGCCGGATCCGCTGCAGAGGTCCAGGATGCGGAGCGGTTCCCCGGCGCGGCCGGCAGCTGTCTTCATCCGGGCCAGGGCCTCCGCGGCCTCACAGGCTTCACGGACCAGGCATTCGGTCTCCGGACGCGGGATCAGCACATCCCGGGTCACCCGGAAATCATGCCCGCAGAAGGATGCCACGCCTGTCACATACTGCACGGGCTCGGCATCGCGCAGCCGCTCCATCGCCTCCGACAGCTCCTCCTCCCTCCCGGGCGGGATCTCGGTCTGCGGCTCGATCAGGTGCGTGTAGCGCTGCACGCCCAGTTTCGCAGCGCAGAGCATCAGCACGAGGGAACGCGCCTCCTCTTCGGGATACAGGTCCCGCAGGGAGGCGACGCCTTCGGCTATAAAGTCTTTGAGAAGCATCCGGGCCTCAGGAATGCTCGATGATGGCGGTGAGGAAATCGGTCATGTTGATCCCGGCGGTGCGGACCATCTTGGGCACGAGCGACGCGCTGGTCATCCCGGGGATGGTGTTGACTTCCAGGAAATAGAGCCCGTCCTCCGCGGCGATGTAGTCGATGCGGACGACGCCGCTGCAGCCCAGCCGCGCATACAGGCGCTCGGTGGTGCGGCGCACCAGGGCTTCCAGGTCGGCGGGGATCTCCGCCGGACAGACCTCGCGGCTGTTGCCGTTATACTTGGCGTCGTAGTCGAAATAGGGATTGTCCGTGATGATCTCGATGACCGGCAGGGACTTCACCCCTTCGCCGTCGGCGTAGGCGGCGCAGGTCAGTTCGCGGCCCTTCACACCCTGCTCGACGATGACCGTCGCACTCTCCGAAAAGGCGAACTGGATGGCCTCGGGCAGCGCCTCGGGCTCCGTCACGCGGGTGATGCCGAAACTCGACCCGCCGCTGGTCGGCTTGACGAAAACGGGGAAGGTCAGGGTCTCGGCGGCCTTGCGCGCGAGCGCCTCGACGTCGTCGCCCTTGCGGATGAAGAGCTCGGGGGCGCACTTGACGGGGTCGGCGCCGCGGACATAACTCTTGCAGGCATACTTGTCGAACACCACCGAAGAGACGAAGGCGGAGCAGCTGCTGAACGGGACGCCGAGCATCTCGAGATAGCCCTGCAGGTGGCCGGTCTCGCCCGGGAAGCCGTGCTGGACGATGTAGGCATAGTCGAACTTCACCTTTTCACCGTAGATCTTGACGGAGAAATCGCTCTTGTCCACCTCGGGCTGAGCGCCCTCGGAGAAAGTCACCCGCATCGAGTTGCGCTTGCGCATCGCGACCAGGTCCCACTTGCCGAAGCGGGCGAAAATCTCGTAGATGTCGTAGGCCGTCTCGTCCATGCGCGACGCGACGTATTCGCCGCTGCGGCAGGAAACCTCCCACTCGGAGGAGTCGCTGCCGTAGATGACCGCTATCGCCTTGTACTTACCCATAGTATCTTTATTCAAAATAATATTCCGTTTCGCTGTTGGAGCCGCCGGCCGAGTCGCCGATGCTGGAGCAGTCGCCGCTGATCGTCATCTCGGCCGGAGCGATGAAGCGGTCGCTCTCGCTGACGCCGAGCTTGCCGTCCTTGAGCACCTTCTTCATCCAGATGGCCCAGATCGGCAGCGCGGCGTTGGAGCCCTGTCCGAGGGCGGTCGAGGTGAAGTGGACCTGACGGTCCTCACAGCCGACCCAGGCGCCGGCCGTGATGGTCGGGGTGTAACCGATGAACCAGCCGTCGGAGTTGTCGTTGGTCGTACCGGTCTTGCCGGCGATCTCGCCGGTCAGGCCATAGCGGCCGCGCAGGCGGGAGGCGGTACCCCCGTTGACGACGCCCTGCATCATGGTGGCCATCAGATAGGCCGTCTGATCGCTGATCGCTTCCCGTTTCTTGTTGGTGAATTCGCTGAGCAGGTTGCCCTGGTTGTCCTCGATGCGGGTCACGAACATCGGCGTGACATAGACGCCCTTCGAGGGGAAGGTGTTGTAGGCCGCAACCATCTCATAGACGGAAATATCCGCCGCGCCCACGCAGAGGGAGTTGACCGGATCCAGGAAACTGTAGATGCCCATCTGCCTCATCATCTGCACCAGCGCGTCCGGACCGAACTGCTTCATCAGGTAGGCCGAGATGTTGTTGGAACTCTGGGACAGGCCCCACTGCAGGGTCACCGTCTTTCCGATCCAGTCGGACTTGTCCGTACTCCGGGGCGTCCAGACGGATCCGTCCACGTTGATGAAGGACTGGTACATGTTGATCACCTGCGTGCAGGGAGCCATGCCGCCCTGCATCGCCAGGGTATAGAGGAAGGGCTTGACCGTCGAACCGATCTGGCGCTTGCCCTGCCGGCAGTTGTCATACTTGAAGAAACGGTAGTTCGGGCCGCCGACATAGGCTTTGACGTGGCCGGAGCTGGGCTCGATGGCCATGAACGCCGCCCGCAGGATCCCCTTGTAATAGCGGATGGAGTCATTGGGCGTCATGACGGTGTCGACCTCGATGAAGCCGCGCTCCTTGCCGGAGGGCTTCTTCCCGTTCCACTTGAAGATCTTCATCGGCACGGGCTGATCGAAGCTCTTCATGATTTCCGACTCGGACATGCCGGCCTTCTTGGACAGGCGGTAGCGGTCGCTCCACTTGCGCGCCTGGGCCATCAGCAAGTCGGCCGTATCCTTGTCCACATCGTTGGAGAAGGGGGCGTTGCGCTTGTACTTGAGTTCGTTGTCGAACGCCTTCTGCAACTCGGTGCCGAGATGCTCGGCGACCGCTTCCTCGGCGTAGCGCTGCATCCGGTAGTTGATGGTCGTATAAATCTTGAGGCCGTCCTTGTCGAGGTTGTAGGGCGTGCCATCGGCTTTGGTGTTCTTGTTGAGCCAGCCGTACAGGTCGTCCGTCGCCCAGAGCAGGGAGTCGGCGGAGAAGTCCTCCCGGAACTGGTAATCGGAGCGGCGCGGCTTCTTGGCGTTCATCACGCGCCGCAGCATGTCGCGGAAATAGGGACCATAGCCGGAATTGTGGTCCTGCATCTGGTAGGACAGCTCGATCGGAATCTGCTGGATCGAGTCGCGCTGGGCCTTGGTCAGGAAGCCCGCCTTCTCCATCTGGGAAATGACGAAGTTCCTGCGGGCCAGGGACTTGTCGGGATTGAGCACCGGGTTGTAGCGGGTCGGCTTGTTGACCATGCCCACCAGCGTGGCGCTCTCCTCCACGGTCAGGTCGGCGGGCGCCTTGTCGAAGAAGGTCTCCGCGGCGGCCTTGATGCCGTAGGCGTTGCTGCCGAAGAAGATGGAGTTGAGATACATGTAAATGATCTCTTCCTTGGTGTACTCGCGCTCGAGCTTGACGGCCGTGATCCATTCCTTCAGCTTGATCCAGACCATCTGCACCTTGTTCCAGCCGGGGATCTTGCTGTCGAGCTCCTTGCGGGGATACAGGGTCTTGGCGAGCTGCTGGGTGATGGTCGAGCCGCCGCCCTGGTTGGACTTGCGCATCAGGAGGGTCTTGAAGAGCACGCGGGCGAGGCCCTTGAAGTCGATGCCGGAGTGGCGGTAGAAGCGGGCGTCCTCCGTGGCGATCGCCGCGTGGACGAGGTGCTCGGAGAGGTCCTCGTAAGTGACGAAGGTACGGTTCTCGATATGGAAGGTGGTCAGGGTCTCCCCGTCTTCGGCGATGACCTGGGTCGCCAGCTTGGAGTCAGGGTTCTCCAGCTCTTCGAAGGAAGGGATCTTCGCGAAGAGCCACACGACGAGCAGCATCAGCAGCAGGGCCGCGAAGGGCACCGTGACCAGGATCCAGAACCACTTGGTTATTTTCTTTTTCGTTTCTTCTTTCATACAGTCAGCACATCGTTGCTATGAAATACAAATTTAACGATTAAATTTTGAAAATTCGACCGATTGTGATTTTCTTTGCAAAATGAATTTAAAAACGTGAAGATATGGAGGGGAATTTAATCATCGTCGAGTCTCCCGAAAAGGCCAAGACCATCGGGAACTTCCTGGACAAGAAGCAATACACCGTCAAGGCCAGCATCGGCCACATACGCGACCTGCAGGAAAACAACCTGAGCGTCGACATCGACCACGGCTTCACGCCGGAGTACGTCGTGCCGTCCAACAAGAAGAAGGTGGTGGCCGAGCTCAAAAAGCTCTCCGAGAGCGCGCAGACGGTCTGGCTCGCGTCCGATGAGGACCGGGAAGGAGAAGCCATTTCCTGGCACCTGGCCGAGACCCTGAAGCTGGATCCGGCCAAGACCCGGCGCATCGCGTTCCACGAGATCACCAAGACCGCCGTGCTCGACGCCATCGAGCATCCGCGCCAGATCGACATGAACCTGGTCAACGCCCAGCAGGCCCGCCGCGTGCTCGACCGCCTGGTCGGATTCGAGCTCTCCCCCGTCCTGTGGCGCAAGATACGGCCCCAGCTTTCCGCCGGCCGCGTGCAGTCCGTCGCCCTTCGCCTGATCGTGGACCGGGAAAAGGAGATCATGGACTTCAAGAGCAAGCCCTACTACCGCGTGGAAGCCCTCTTCCACCCGCAGGGAGCACCCGCCACGGTCAAGGTCAAGGCGACCCTGGACAGCCGCTTCAACACCCTGGAAGAGGCCGAGAAGTTCCTCCAGGACAGTATCGGCGCCGTCTATTCCATCGCCAACATCGAGGCGAAGGAGAGCGCCCGTTATCCCGGCGCGCCGTTCACCACCTCCACCCTCCAGCAGGAAGCGGCCCGCGTGCTGCACTTCCCCGTCAGCACGACGATGCGCGTGGCGCAGGCCCTGTACGAGCGGGGTCTGATTACCTACATGCGTACCGACTCCGTGACCTTGTCGTCCCTGGCGCTCGGCGCCGCCAAGAAGTTCATCTTGGAGAATTTCGGCGAGGCATACGCCCATCCCCGGCAGTACAAGACCCGCACCCGGGGCGCGCAGGAGGCCCATGAGGCCATACGTCCGACCTTCATCGAGAACACCACCATCAACGGGACCGCGCAGGAGCAGAAGCTCTACAACCTGATCTGGAAGCGGACCGTCGCCTCCCAGATGGCGGAAGCCAAGACCCTGGGCACGGCCATCAAGGTGCGTTCCGACCGCCGGAGCGAACTGTACGGCATCCAGGCGACCCAGATCCTGTTCGACGGTTTCCTCAAGGTCTATATGGATCCCGAGGAAGAGAACGGGGAGGGCGTGATCCTGCCCGAAATGCACGTCGGAGACATCCTGGAAGCCAAGACCGTCAACGCGGAATGCAAGTTCACCGCCGCGCCCGCCCGCTATTCCGAAGGCACCCTGATCAAGAAGCTCGAGGAGCTGGAGATCGGACGCCCGTCGACCTACAACCCCACCATCGCCACCCTGACTTCAAGCCGCGGCTACGTCGTCAAGGGCGACAAGGAAGGCGTCAAATACCCCGTGACCAACCTCGTCCTGAAGGGCGACGTCATCACGCGGGAAGCCCGCACCGAGACGGTCGGCGCCGAAAAGAACAAGCTGCTCCCGCAGGAAATCGGCCTGATCGTGTCCGACTACCTGGTCAAGAATTTCCCGGCCATCATGAACTACGACTTCACCGCCAACGTCGAAGAGGACTTCGACCGCATCGCCGGCGGGGAACTCCAGTGGAACCAGGTCATCCGCGACTTCTACAAGCCCTTCCACCAGACCGTCGACGAAGCCCTCAAGGAGCGCCAGTACAACCGCATCCAGCGGGTGCTGGGCACGGCTCCCGACGGCGAGGAGCTGGTCGCCAAGTTCGGCCAATTCGGCGCCTACGTCCAGAAAGGACCCGCCGAGAAGCGCCAGTTCGCCAGCCTGGACCGGGGCCAGCTGATCGAGAACATTACCCTGGAAGAAGCCCTGAAGCTCTTCGAACTGCCCCGCAAGGCCGGCAGTCTCGACGGCGTGGACATCGTCATTTACAAGGGCAAGTTCGGCCCCTACCTCAAGTACGGCGACAAGAACATCTCCCTGCCCCGCGGCAAGGATCCGATGACCATCAGCGAAGCCGAGTGCGTGACCCTGATCGCGGCGGAGCAGGCCAAGACCCCCGTCAACGCCGTCCTCCGGGAGTTCCCGGGCAGCGGCATTTCCATCATGAACGGCCGCTACGGCCCTTACCTCAAACGGGACGGACAGAACTACAAGATCCCGAAGGGGAAGGACGCCGCCGCCTTGACCGAAGCGGATTGCCTGGCCATCGTCAGCAGCTCCGATCCCACGGCGCGGTCCAAGAGACGCTATCCCAAGAAATAAAACCCTGATATGAGTTCCTATCACATCGACAAGACGGACCAGAAGATCCTGTCGTTCCTGGTAAACAACGCCCGCATGCCCTATCTGGAGATTGCGCGCGAGTGCGGCGTCTCCGGCGCGGCCATCCACCAGCGCGTGAAGAAGATGGAAGCCAGCGGCGTCATCACCGGTTCCCGGCTCCTGGTCAAGCCTTCGACCCTCGGCCTGAACGTCTGCGCGTTCATCAGCGTGACCCTGTCCGAGAACAGCAAGTATCCGGAAGTCGTGGCCTCGCTCAAGAAGATCCCGGAGATCGTCGAGTGCCATTTCGTGACCGGCAAGGCAGCCCTGCTCGTGAAGCTGTACTGCTTCGACAACGACCACCTGATGGAAGTGCTGCTCAACACGATCCAGAACATCCCCTACATCCAGGCGACCGACACGATGATCGCCCTGGACGAGGCGTTCGAGCGCCAGATCTGGGTCAAGGATTATTCCAACCGGAGCATCGCCGCGGGCGAAACGGTCTAAACTTCGCCTTTCAGGGCCAGGATGGCTTCCGCGAGCGCGAGGTCATCCGGCGTCGTGATCTTGAGATTGTACCTCTCTCCTTCGATGTAGGAGAGGGGTATTCCTTTTCTGAGGGCGACCGACGCGTCGTCGGTGAAGGCGGTATCGTAGGCCTGGGCGTACGCCTCCTTCAGGTCCTCGGAACGGAACATCTGGGGCGTCTGGGCCCCGAAGACGAGCGTGCGGTCGATCCCCGCTCCCTCGACCGTATGCAATTCGCCGGCGGCGTCCCGCTCCAGCAGCTTCAGCGTGTCCACCATCGGGACGACGGGAATCAGGGCGCGCACCCGGTCCATTTGCGCCGCCATGCGGCGGATCAGGTCCTCGGAAACCAGCGGGCGCACGCCGTCCTGGATGGCGACCACCGCCCCGTCAGGAATCCTCGCCAGGGCGTTGCGCACGGAGTGGAAACGGGTGATGCCGCCCTCGACCAGGATCTGGCTGCGGCGGGAGAAATGCGCGGCGCAATGGTCCTTCCACCAAGGGATGGAATCCTTGGGCAGCACGGTCACGATGCGGGCGTCCGGACAGGCCCGGGCGAAGCGCTCGATGGTCCGCTGGAGGATCGGAATCCCGCCGAGCGGAAGGAACTGTTTCGGCCGTTCGCTCCCCATCCGGGTACCGCTTCCGGCCGCCATGATGACCGCGTAAAATTTTTTATCCACAGCGCAAATTATTTACTGCAAAATTAAGTTTTTATTCGTATTTTTACAATCTGCAAACCAGACGTAACATTAACAGCGAAAAATGGCATTTTCATTCCTAAACCAAGAACTCGCCATCGACCTCGGAACCGCCAATACCGTCATCTTCCAGCACGATGTGATCGCCCTGGACGAGCCGAGCATCGTGGCGATCGACAATAATACCGGCAAATGCATCGCCCTCGGCCAGAAGGCCAAG